>Ga0172367_10002787_pt1 | contig 23494 bp, 20 predicted proteins | sample Lak10m_FD_114542 | JGI IMG/M metagenome (GOLD analysis project Ga0172367, IMG submission 114542) | Freshwater microbial communities from Kabuno Bay, South-Kivu, Congo - kab_022012_10m | ecosystem: Environmental > Aquatic > Freshwater > Lake | place: Democratic Republic of the Congo: South-Kivu... | reverse complement strand
TGGATAACGCCCGCGGCCAGGGAGAAGAAGCGTTGAAATACTGGGAAGATGCCTACAAGGCGATCCCGCTGTCGGCGCCGATCGACGGAGAAGTGATCGTGGCGACGACCCAGCCCGGCCAGACCGTGACGACCGCCGACGCGGTTGTCGTGCTCTCGGACCACCTGATCGTCCGCGCGCAAGTGGATGAGACGGATATCGGCAAGATCAAGGTGGGCCAAAAGGCCTATGTGGAGCTGGACGCCTATCCGGATACGAAGATCTCCTGTGTCGTCGAGCATATTTATTATGAATCCGAGACCGTCAATAACGTCACCATCTATAAGGTGGATTTGAAGCCGCAAGAAGTGCCCGAGTTTTTCCGCTCCGGCATGAACGCCAACGTTGAATTCGTGGAGGAAGGGCAGGCCGGCGCGTTGCTTGTTCCGCAAGAGGCCGTCTTTACGGATAACGGCGAGACGTTCGTATGGGTCTATCGCGGCAAGGGCGAGATACCCGAGAAGCGTGCGGTCAAAGCGGGCCTCTCGGATGAAGAAAACACAGCCATCCTTTCGGGGTTAAGCAAGGACGATGAAGTCGTTATCACGTCGAAGAAATACGACGTCAGCGGCAACTCTACCGGCGGGACAAATCCGTTCATGCCGTTCCGCCGTAAGAAATAGGGATCGGGCCGGGACATGATCACCGTCAAGAATATCTCCAAGACATATCGTATGGGCGAGATCGAGGTCAAAGCCCTGCAGGGAGTTTCTTTGTCCGTTCCGGCCGGCGAGTTCATCGCGATCATGGGGGCTTCGGGTTCGGGCAAATCCACGCTCATGCACGTTTTGGGGCTGCTTGACCGTCCGGACAGCGGCGAATATTATCTCGGCACAAAGCGTATCAACGACCTTAAAGACGAAGAGCTGTCGGCCATCCGCAACCGTATTGCGGGGTTCGTTTTTCAGCAGTTCCATCTCCTGCCGCGCCTTTCTGCGCTTGAGAACACAGAGCTGCCGTTGATCTACGCCGGCAAAAGACACTTGAAAGAGCTGGCGCAGGAACGGATCAAGCAGGTCGGCCTGGCAGAGCGTGCCCATCATAAACCCAACGAGCTTTCGGGAGGCCAACAGCAGCGCGTGGCCATCGCGCGCTCTTTGGTCAACGATCCGTTTATTATCCTGGCGGATGAGCCGACGGGAAATCTGGATACGAAAAGCCAGGCCGAGATCATGGGCCTGCTTAAAGATTTGAATAAGCAGGGCAAGACCATCGTGCTCGTCACCCATGAATACGACGTAGCGCAATATGCCGACCGTATCATCACGATGCGCGACGGCCGCATCGTTTCCGATGAGAAACGCAAGACATCTGCGGCTGTTCGGCCCGACAGCGGCGCCGATAGCGTCGTGAAAGAGGCCCTGGCCCACGGCCTGGCCGCGTCCCGGAAGACAAAATTTCTTGAATATCTGCAACAGGCGTCTTCTGCTATGTTTTCCCATAAGATGCGCTCATTTTTGTCCATCCTGGGGATTTTGATCGGCGTGGCCGCTGTCATCGCCATGCTCGCTCTTGGGACAGGCGCCAAGGAGTCCATAGAAAAGCAGTTGGCGACATTAGGGTCGAATCTCCTGATGGTGCGGCCGGGGTCGCCCAAGCTGGGCCCTGTCGCGCTTGAATCCGGGACCGTGACGCGTTTTACATTCCAGGATGTGGAGGCGATCAAGCGCCTGACGGACGTGGTCGGTCGCATCAGTCCTTCTGTGACAGGCAGGGGGCAGCTTGTATACGGCAACAAGAACTGGAACACCCAGATCGAGGGTGTCGATGTGGCTTACGAAGAGGTGCGTTCTTCAAAGCCCCAGGTCGGCCGTTTTTTCAGCTCCGGCGAGGTTACGTCCCGCGACAAGGTCGTCCTGCTGGGTTCGACGGTCGCCAGGGAGCTTTTCGGAAATGCCGACCCGGTGGGCCGGACAATCAAGATCAACCTGCAGAACTTCAAGGTGATCGGCGTCCTGGCGCCCAAAGGGGGAGGGGGGTTCCACGACCCCGACGATACGGTCTTGATTCCCATCACGACCGCCATGTACCGGCTTCTTGGTAAGGATTACATCGATTCCATGTATGTGGAAGCAAAAAACTCCGATGTCATCGACGAGGCCGAGGAGGCTATCAAGCGTGAGATCATTAAGCGGCACCATTTGAGCAAAGACGAAGAGGACACATTCCAGATCCGCAATATGAGCGATATCCGCCAGACATTGGAGGCGACAACGAAAACCATGTCTATGCTTTTAGGCTCGATTGCCGCCATTTCGCTGTTGGTCGGCGGTATCGGCATCATGAACATCATGCTTGTGTCTGTGACGGAACGGACCCGTGAGATCGGGCTACGCAAGGCCATCGGCGCCAACAACAGGGATATCATGGTGCAGTTTTTGATCGAGGCGGTCCTGATGGCGATCATCGGCGGTGTTGCCGGCATTCTTTTGGGCAGCGGGATTGCCATGCTCATGGTTGTTTTTGCCGGCTGGGCCGTCCGGGTCTCCGTGTTCTCCATTGTTTTGGCGACGACGTTTTCCCTCGGCGTGGGCATCATCTTCGGCCTCTGGCCTGCGCAAAAAGCCTCGGAACTTGATCCTATCGAAGCGCTGCGATACGAGTAATCCTTCTTCGGCAGACTCAGGCTTCCGGATCCAATCGAAAAAACTTCAGACACGCCTTGGCTGAAACACGGCAGGGCTGGAAAGGTCCATTGCCATCAGGCTGTCGCATGGGTTCTGTGGGCGTTTGTTTTTTGTTTTTCGTTCATCGAGACCAGGATTTGCCTGATTTCTTTTTCGTCTTTCGCCTCGAGGAGTTTTTGTCTGAACTTCTCATTCTCTAGGGAACGGGACAGCAGTCCCAGGACCTGGAGGTAACCCCTGATTTCGAACTTAGGTATCCCCAACAGGAAGATCAGCCGGGCCGGTTTTTTGTCTATCGCCCCGAAATCGATGCCATTGCCGGAGCGGCCGAAAACGACGACGAATTTGTTGATGCTGTCCGTTCGGGCGTGCGGAAAGGCTGTTTCATGACCGACTCCCGTAGGCCGGCGTCTTTCACGCTCAAGGACGTCGGTTACAAATTTTTCAAAATTATTGATTTGTGGTGATTCTTTCAGGAGGGCCGCCAATTCACGCACAGCTGCTTCTTTCGTTGCGGCCGAAAGGGAGACTGAGACCATTTTGATATGGGAAAAATTCCAATTTTTCATACGGAGACCTGTGTTTTCCGCCCGGAATCCGTCTTTGGATTCGACTCGATACCTTTCGCAAAAGATGAAAGGAAACGGATTTTTAAAGGCGGTGGTTGAGTGGTTTTGTTTTGGATGCTATCAGCTGAAGAAAACCGGCGGGGCGTGAATACAGAAACTCTGCGGAAGAAATACGCAGTAGAATGGTCCTTTATTGCAGTTTTTGCAGGGAAAAGGAGCGATGGCGGAAACAGGGTCGGCTTGCACCTCTGTGTTCAATCCATCAAGAAATACCGGCAAGGGGGTTTTCCCTTCGGCGTCGCTTGTCTTCAAGACGGACCGGCTGGTTTCTTTCTCCGTTCCGTCAAGGATGCCTTGTGGCATGAGGAGGCTGGGCTGGAGGAGCGCCATTAATGCCAGAAACGATATCGCAAGACAGAAAAACTTTTTTTGTCTCATGAGGTATCCAAAAAAATGTCTTGCCTTCTGGCAAGACGTCGTTGTTGCCGCCGGATCACGCGAGTAGCTTGCCACAGAATCCCATATTTGTCAAGGTGCCCGACGGAAGAGTCCAGCGGCACGGCGGCTTCTCGGTCTTGTTTTTGGCCGCAGGAACAATACAAACAGCTTCCCTATTTTTGGTGTTCAGGATTTTTCTTGCCTCGCTTTTTTAGCCATGCCCGGCGCTTAGAGCAGATGCGGCATTTGCGAAAATGTCGTCTCTGAGGTATGATGAACAAAATAGCCTGTATCGGCCGTTTTAGTCCATGCATCGCGAAAGATAATATGAAGATTGCCGTTTTGGGTATTCGAGGGTTTCCGGATATCCGGGGAAAAATTGAATCTTATTGTGAGAATCTTTATCCGCGTTTGGCCGGCAAAGGATGTGAGGCCGTTGTTTTCACGCGCCAGCCTTACGTGATAGAGCCCCGGAAGGAATACAGGGGCGTTTCCTTGGTTCCTTTGGAATGTCCGAGAGATCCGTATGCTGAAGTCTTTATTCATACGCTGAAGGGCGTGCTGGCCGCTCGCAAGCTGAAGCCGGACCTCTTGCATTTTCATTCCATCGGGCCGTCGTTATGTCTGCCTTTGGCGCGCCTCTTCGGTATGAAGACCGTTATGACACATCACGGCCAGGATTACCAGAGCATGAAATGCGGAAGGTTCGCCAGGATGTTTTTGAAGACGGGGGAGTCCCTGGGGTGTAGATTTGCCGATGAGATCGTCGCTGTTTCAGAGGCGATCGCAGCTGATATCTTCAAGCATTACGGCAGGACGGCAACGGTCATTCCCTATGGCGTCGCGGTCCCGCAGGTTTTTCCCGGAGAAACGACACTGGCGCATTTCGCTGTGATGAAACGCAGGTACATTCTCTGCGCAGGCAGATTTGTTCCGGAGAATGGATTTCATCATGCAATCGAGGCCTTTGCGAGGTTCCAGTCTGCGAACGCCTCGTCTTTTTATCAGGAATGGAAACTTGTGATCGCCGGTTGGGCCGATCATGAGACGCCGTACAGTCAGACATTGATAAAGAAGGCCAGGGAGAACAAGAACGTCGTCCTCGCGGGGTATCTTTCGGGCGCGCGCCTATGGGAATTATATGCCCATGCCGGCCTTTTTCTTTTGCCGTCCTATTATGAAGGTCTGCCGCTGGCCTTACTTGAGGCTATGAGTTACGGCCTTTCATGCCTGGTTTCGGATATTCCGGCCAATAAAGAGTTTGGACTGTCTGAAGACCGCTTTTTTAAGCCGTGGGATGTGGAGACCCTTGTCGGAAAGATCAAGGAATTCGTTGATAGGCCTATGCCGCAGGAAGCAAGGGATGCACAGGCCAGGCAGGTGATGGAGCGTTATCATTGGGATAAGATCGTAGAGGAGACTTTTCGTGTTTACGAGAAGATCTTGCAAGCATGACGCATACCGCCCCCTTTCGGGGGTTGGGTTTTGCAAGGGGGTTTTTCTTGAGGCAGGGGTCTCTGGTTTTGTTCTTCGGCGACGCATCAGGGGATAATGCCTATTTTGTTTCCAAGAGGCGGCGCTGGGCGGCAGAAGGTATAAAATTTTACCTCGCATCCAGATACCCCGCCTTTAAAGGCGGGGATTAACGGTTTTCGAAGATACCGCCATGGGCATTCGGGCGGGATGCCCTGCCTGCTCGTCTGTCGGGCAGGCGGCCGCGGTGGAATCCCGGAAACAAAAGGGGGCACAGTTCGATCGCTTGTCTCGGCCAAAGGCCAGACAAGCAGGCGGACAGGCCGTGGGGTTCCACAAAAGGATTGAAGGATGAGAAGCCGGATCTCCGAAGAGACAGCCCTTGTTTATACCGTCATCAAATGGATTGTCCTTGCTGTTTCTGTCGGCATTATCGTTGGTGTGTCCACAGCCGTTTTCCTCCATCTGCTCCAGGCTTCCGTGGCATGGATGCAAGAACGGCCGTATTATTTTGTTCTCATGCCCCTGGCGTTTTTCCTGAGCGCCTTCATGATCAGAATGTTGGCTCCTGACGCCGAAGGGCATGGGACCGAGAAGGTCATTGAGGCCGTTCATAAACATGCCGGTAAAATCAAGGCGTCTGTCGTCCCTGTGAAACTGATCGCGACGATCATGACCATCGCTTCGGGTGGGTCGGCGGGCAAGGAGGGGCCGTGTGCACAGATCGGGGCGGGTCTGGCTGCGATCTTTGCGCGGTTGATCAGGTTGGATGATTATGACCGCAGGAAGCTCGTTATCTGCGGTATCAGCGCCGGTTTCGCCTCTGTTTTCGGGACACCTATTGCCGGCGCCATCTTTGGCGTGGAAGTCCTTTTTGTAGGGAGCATCCTTTATGACGTTATCCTGCCGTCTTTCGTCGCCGGGATCGTGAGTTTTAATGTTTCTTCTTCTTTCGGCGTCGAATATTTCCACGGGGTCTTGAATTTTATTCCTGTTTTTGACAAGTTTACTTTTTCCCAGGTGGTGGCTGCGGGCATCTTTTTCGGGTTGTGTTCTTTTTTCCTTGTCGAAGTCCTTAATTTCGGCCGTCGTCTGGCGCAGAGGATCGAGGGATGGCCGCCCCTCAAAGGGCTTTTGGGCGGCGCCTTCATGATTGTCCTTGCTTTGGTTTTTTCCAAAGACTATCTGGGGTTAGGACTGGATACGATACAGAGGTGTCTTTCGGGTCAGCATGCGCCGTGGTATGCTTTTGTCGTTAAGACGTTCGCGACGAGTATCACGTTGAATTTTGGAGGCAGCGGGGGAATTGTCACGCCCGTCTTTTTCATCGGGGCGACGGCAGGGTCTTGGTTCGCCCATGTTTTTAATCTGAATGTTCCGATGTTTGCGGCCATCGGTTTGGTGAGCGTCTTGGCCGGAGCAGCCAACACGCCCATCGCCGCCAGCATCATGGCGATGGAGTTATTCGATGCCAGGCTTGCACCTTTTGCCGCGGTCGCCTGCGTGATCAGTTTTTTCATTACAGGGCACAGGAGTGTTTATCCTTCGCAGATCCTAGGCATGAGGAAATCCAGGCATCTGGATGTCAAACTCGGCGAAGAAATAGAGGACGTCAAAACGGTGATCGGCCAGGAGGAGAGAGAGATCGTTAAGTTTTTGCGGCGCTATGCCGGTTTTTTCAAGAAAAAAGAAGGGGGCCCAGGGAAACAGTAGTGCGGTCTGTGGCTGGAGATGCCGGAGGGGCAGCTGGTTATTTACCGGCTGCCTTTTTCCTTTCCTTCTCTGTTACCCAAAATTCGAGTCTTTTGGCTAGGGCGAGGCGCGTCTGGGCGTCCAAAGCAGGCATCCCGCTCAAGAAGATCATGATAAAGGGGACGGATAACCATTCCAGGGCCTGACCCATTTTTGTCCCAAGAGTGTTTTTTGCCGGATTTTTTGGCAGTAGCAGTAAGCTGAGAATGATGCAGTTGAGCAGTCCGATGCTGGCGAGACTGAAGATCGTTGTCGTGATGCGCGGACCGGTATAGTAAAGCACCGTGTGGCTGAATTCCCGTCCTGCGAACAGGGTCGGGAGCCAGCCGATAAAGGTCAAAAGGAACGGCCAGGTGGCCCAGGAGATGTGGCCTTCGAAAAGCTTGAAGCTGTGCCGCAGTTTTTGCCGCAAGGGTATCGTCGGCGATGTCAGAAAGGCACGCATGAGGATCGGGAAGTTTTCAACGCCCCAAGCCCAGCGCCTTTTTTGTTTATAGACATTTACCAGCGTTTTTCTCCACGTCTTGGCCTGGGTGATGTCCATCGAGAGGGTTGTCGCCAGGGGGATGACGCGATAGCGGCCGTCATAATGGATATAGGATTTCCAGAAGATGGCGGAGTCGTCCGAGATCATATCCACAGGCCAGTATCCGACTTCGACGAGGGCTTGAAAACTCATGCTGTGGCTCGAAAAAGTGACGAGCTGTTCGGGGTTCGTCGCTTCGATCAGCTGGAAAAAGGAAGAACCGATGTCTAAGACCCGCGCGAAAGCCGGGGCCTCCCAGATGTTGTTATGGTAGACGGGGATAGGCTGGTAGCTGGCTTGAGTGCGGTTGGGGGTGACGATGTAGCTGTAGGTGAGGCAGTTGAAATAGTCCGGGTTGACTATCGTGTCGGCGTCAAAACAGGAGACGATGACGTTTTCAAAAGGGATGTTTTTCTTCGTGAAGAATTCCGCCGCGACCTTTGCGGCGAATGTTGCATTGGCCCCTTTGACGCGCGCCTCGCCTGCAATGCCGTCCGGATGGAGGGTGATGAGGAATTCCAGAAAGCGCCCGCGATATTCGGCGGCAAGCCTTTGGGCGGCGTCCCGGATTTCAGAAGAGGAGCGTTCCTCTACGGCCAGGACGACCAGGATCCGTCGCGAAGGGAATGTTCCTTCGTAGAGGCTTTTGATGCCGGGTTCCACAATGTCCCGCGATTCGCGGACAACAGGCATGATGACAAGCTGGTAAATGTCGTCGTAGGACGGCACGGTTTGGCCGCTGTCTTTGAGTTCTGTGAGTTCCCGCCGGTTGATGGCTTCCGAGATGATCTCAGGCAACTTGTTCCTGCTGGGCGCCGCCTGGGTCCGGCGCAGAGACCTGTCGATATCCCGCGTGCCGTCGATGCGTTTAAGCCAATCTGTCTTTCGTTCCCACGAGAGGCGCGTATAAGAAAGGGCCAGAAAAATATTCATGTAGAACAGCCTGAGGATCCAATAAAGATCGAAGGCGATGATCAGGGCTGCGGCAACAAGGGGTTCCCAGAGGGATAGCAGGATGAAACCCAGAAGGATGCCCCAGCTTGTGGCTCCGGGAAGGATTTCAAAGAAGCGTTGAAGGGCGAGTTGGCGGCGGTCCAGGTTGCAGCGGCTGTAGGGAAACATCATATTTCCTCTTGGTTTTCCGGGGGTTCCGCCTGCGGTAAAGCGGCGGGCGCATTGCCCGAGACGATGTCGAGCGCCTGAAGTCCTTCTTTTTTGACATCCAGGTAATAGAGGGTCCCTGTTTCTTCGGAATAAAAAATATTCGTGTTATTTTTGATCTGGACGAGGAATTCAATGCGCGGGGGGCCTTGCGGCATGAGCTCGGCAAGGAATATTCTATCGGCATCCCTGAAAAGGATGTGGGAGCCTCCATAGATCCAGAGGCACTGTTTGATATCTCTGCCTGTTTCAGAGATGTATTGCACGACAGAACCGTTTGAAAAGGGATCGTTGTCCGGGTTGTCGTTCAGGAATTCTACGGTGCCGATTTTATTCTTTGTCCAGAAAAGAAGGCGGTCTCTCCGGTCGTCAAATGAGATGCCTCGGCATCCGCGGTCGCATATCTCATGGGGCAAATGGTTCGTCATAAGCTGCCCTTCGTTTCCCAGAAAGACAAACGTCCCCGGCATGAGAGGGCGGATTTCATAGACGCCCTTGGGATCAAAGATGGATGCGCTCAGGGGTGCATCTGAAAGGAGGATTTCCGTGGCGGTCTTGTCCTGGTTCATGCGCAAAAGGACCCCTTCTTGTGAGAGGATATAGAGTTTTCTGTCTTTGACCCCGAACCCGCGTATGTTTTCCACATATTCTGGATAAAGCGCTCCTGTTTGGGGTTTGATCATATCGATTTGGCCTTTGTAGAGGGAATAGATCGTTGATGTGTCGTTGGGATCCAAAAAGAACCTTTCGGGGGGCCGGATGACGATCGCAGAAATGTCCACAAGAGAGTCTTTGTCCGGCAGGAGCAGGAGATATTTTATTTCTTTTTGGAGGATGAGGGTCAAGACAGCCAGAGGGTTGTTTTGGATCGTCGCCAGATCCTGGATCCTGGCGTCGGCATAGAGAAAGATCTTGCTGGCAAGGGGTTCCGTGTTTATCTCGCTGCCGTCGAAGAGATAGTCGTCTTTGAATGTATGGCCTTTGACGAGGATGCAGCTTGGCGTGCCTTCCAGCGGTATGATGTTGACGAAGACCTGCGTGCTGGCCGTCCGCGGTGTCAGGACCTTCGGCAGAAGGAGGACTTTATCGAAAAGAACCGCCTTGCCGGCGCTTACATAGAAACTTTGAGACCATGGTCTGTATTGGTTCAGGAAGACGCGCAGATTGTATCGGCCGGGCAACAGTTCCGAAAGGATGGCCGGGGAACGCTGGATATAGCGGCTGGGTCCTAGATAGATGGAGGCGCCGGAGGGATAGGTGCTGATGGAGACGAGTCCCGTTTGGACAAGTTTCTGTTCATGCGGCCGGATGATGAAACCAAAGGCATAAAAGAGGACAAGAGGGCATAGGATGAGGTAGAGGATAAGAAAAAAATAAAAAAATGCCCTGCGGATTCCTGGCAGCGTCAACTTTCCGGCTATTTTTTCCAATAAGCTCTTTTGCATCGTTTTTCATCCAGGGCGGACTGATGATATTTTACATTTAAGCCGGATAAGGAAGCAAGGATTATTGTCGGATGCCGGAGAGCGCTGTCATTCTCTTTTTCTTCGGTATCTCCCCGGGGTTTTAACGGACCCATGGGGTATCCTGCGAAGTTTTACGGGGCGGGGCATAGGGAAATTTCGCCGTCGTTTCCGTTTGACTCTGCGCGGCCTAAAGCTCCGCCCTTTAGGGCGCAGAGTGTTGCGGCCGTTTAGAGTAACCCGAAACAAGCCCCGGCCTTTAGGTCGGGGAATGTAGGGTTGACTTTTTTTAGAGGTTGACGTAAACTGGGGCCGGATGGTAAAAAGAGAGACGCTTTTGACTGTCTTCGGCACGATTTATTATTTAAGGTAAGGCAACTCTTCGCAGTCAGGGGGGTTGCCTTTTTTATCTAACGGGTCGGGGGAGGGGGCGGTTATGAGCAAAATTGTGTTTGTTACCCTGATTTTTGCCGCGGCCATGACATGCGTAACGCTGGGATGCGTCAAGAAGGCCGCCTCAAGTGCCAAGGCGATCGAAAAGTCGGAAACGATGTCGACGACGGACCAGAAGGCCGTTTATCTCGTCGGCCAGGCGAAGGCGTTCCTGGATTCCAAGGACTACAGGGAGGCGATCAAGATGTCTCAGTACATTCTTGCCGGTGTCGACAGAGATTCCAAAGAAGCCCGGGCGATCCTGGAAAAAGCCAAACATGGACTTTCCGAAGAGGCCGATGACATGATGGAAGACGTGAAAAGATCCAGGAAGGCCGCAGTCAAATGAGGTCCGGCACCTGCTTTTAGGACGGGTTTTTATGAATTTTCCTGTTGAGAGGGCCTTGCGGACCGTCTTGGAAAAATAGAAAAAATTTCTTGACACATATATCTATTTATCGTAATATTTGGATAAAACGATAAAGGAGATCCACGATGAACGAACAGTCTGCCAGTGAATTGTTGAAAGCGATGGGGCATCCGGTGCGGCTGCGGATCCTCAAAGGGCTTATCCGCCACGGCTGCAACGTCGGCAGGATCGTCGCGGCGCTCGGCTTGCCGCAGTCCACCGTTTCCCAGCACCTGTCGATCCTGCGCAAGTGCGGCGTCATCGCGCCTCAAAAGAAGGGCGTCAAGACCTGCTACGAGGTCGTGGATGCGCGCGCGCGAAAGATCGTGGACGCGCTTGCCTGATAGCGCCACAAAGGAGTTTTCCCATGATAGACAGAATCGTCGATTTTGCCTTTAAAAGGCCGAAAGCGATTTTTGCGATCGCCGGCCTCCTGACGTTTGTGGCTTTGCTGCAGTTTTTGCGCATCAAGATCGATACGGACCCGGAAAATATGCTGCCGGCCGATGAATTCGTCCGGCGTTTTCATCAGGAGGTCAAAAAGGAATTCACCCTCTATGATTATATCGTTGTCGGTGTTGTCGACGAAAGCTCGCCGGCGGGTGTTTTCAATCCCCGGACCCTGGAAGATGTCTATCAGCTGACGCAGGCCATCGGCAAAATCGACGGTGTCGTCGCCTACGATATGATGAGTCTCTCCACCAAAGACGATGTCCAGTCGGACGGCGCAGGCACGGTGCGTTTTCAATGGCTGATGCATGCCCCGCCTTATACGGAGCAGGATGCGCTCTGGATCCGTTCGCGCGCCCTGGCCAATCCCATGTTTTACAATACGCTTGTTTCCGCCGATGGTAAGGCATTGGCGATCTACGTCCCCATCAAAGAAAAAAAGATAAGCTATGCGGTCGCCAAAAAAATCGGCGAGCTGACGAAGGTTTATCGAGGGGGAGAGCGGTATTTTCTGACGGGCCTGCCTTTGGCCGAAGACGCTTTCGGCCATGAGATGTTCGTCCAGATGGCCCTTTCCGCTCCTGCGGCCATGCTTGTCATTTTTCTCCTCATGTGGGTTTTCTTCAGGAACGTGCGTCTTGTGGTCCTGCCCCTGGCCATGGCTATGGACGTCGTCATCTTGACGATGGGGGCGATGGTCGGCCTTGGGTTCCCGATCCATATCATGAGCTCCATGATCCCCATCTTTCTTTTGCCGATTTGCGTCCTGGATTCAATCCACCTTTTGAGCGATTATTATGAGGAATACCGCCGCTTTCCGAATAAAGAGGAGGCGATCCGGCATGTCCTGCGCAAGCTCTTCATGCCGAACCTATTCACTTCTTTGACGACCGTCGCCGGATTTTTTTCCCTTTCCTTTGCGCCGATCCCGCCGGTCCAGGTGTTCGGCATCTTTGTCGCGATCGGCGTTGCCGTGGCGTGGCTGACGACAGTGCTTTTCATCCCCGCCTATGTGGCGCTTCTGGACGCTTCGCGCCTGGCAACGTTCGGCGTCAGGCATGAAGAGAACCCGACCGGATCCGAACACGTCATCCTGGAATTCGCCCGTCGTCTTGCGGTTGATCGCTGGAAGCTCGTGCTGGCGGCGACCGCCTTGGCGGTGGCCGCTTCCATTTTCGGGCTTACGCGCATCAAGGTCAACGATAATCCGACAAAATGGTTTTCCAAAAAGCATCCTATCCGCGTCGCAGACATTGTGCTCAACAGGCATTTCGGTGGAACGTACAGCGCGTATCTCGTGATGGAACCGAGAGACAGAAAAGAAGAAGTTTTTCTTGATCCGGCGATGCTTGAATATATCCGCGGCCTCCAAAAATATCTGCTGGAACAGGGGGCGGTGGGAAAGTCGACATCGCTTGCGGACGTCGTCTCCAAGGTCTACGACGAGCTTTTGGGCGGCGACAAGAAAAACGGGATGATCCCGCCGACAAAAGAGGCTGTGGCGCAATGCCTCCTTTTGTTCGAGAATTCGCACAAACCCGACGATCTCTGGCACTTCGTGACGCCGGACTACAACAAGCTCAATTTATGGATGCAGTTGACTTCGGGGGACAACCGGGATATGGCCCGGGTGATCGGACAGGTTGAGACCTATTTCAAGGAATATCCGGCGCCGCAGCCTCTGATCTATCACTGGTCGGGTCTGACCTACATCAATATGGTCTGGCAGGACAAGATGGTGATCGGGATGTTCGTGAATTTCCTTGGGAGTTTCCTGATCGTCCTGTTCATGATGGTCGTCCTGTTCCGGTCGCCCATGGTGGGATTATTGTCCATGATCCCCATGACGGTGACCATCGTGTTCATTTACAGCACCCTCGGATTTTTCGGCAAGGAATACGATATGCCCGTGGCGGTGCTTTCGGCATTGACCCTGGGGCTTTCCATCGACTACGCGATCCATTTTATCGAGAGGTCGCGCCAGATCTATAAGGTGAAGATGAACTGGCCCGATACGGCCAGGGAAATGTTCGGCGCGCCGGCGCGCGCGCTTGTGCGTAACGCCCTTGTTATCTCCATCGCTTTCCTGCCCCTGTTTTTGTCGAGGCTTGTGCCTTACAATACGGTCGGGTTTTTTATGCTGATGATCATGCTTGTGTCGAGCGTCGGGACCCTTTTGATCCTGCCGGCCATCATTTCGGCGGCGCCTCGGGTCGTTTTCGGCCATCTGGAGCCCGAGAAGAAGGTCAGCAGATGCGCTTGCGGCGAATGCATGCTTTTGGCTGTCATGTTGGCGGCGTCTGTCCTGTACGTTCTTTTGGGTTATTCCCTCACGAGATGGAATGTGGCGACGGTGATCGCAGTCATTGTTGTTGTGGTATTGGCCGGTATTTGTTTTATTGTCGGCCGCCTTCGCAACAATAGGATGGTTTGAACGTTTGTTAACCTTGCGTTTTTACCCCGCACCCGGAATGCCCTATCTGTAAAGGTGGGGATTGGCGGTGCTTGAAGACACCGCCATGGACATTCGGGCGGGATTTCCTGCCTGCCCGCCTGTTGGGCAGGCGACCACCGCGGAATCCCGAAATAAAAGGGGCCGCGGCTCGTCCGCCTCCTTGTCTGGTCTTTGGCCGAGACAAGCAGGCGGGCAGGCCGTTGGGCCCCACGGAGGATGACCATGAAAAGGATACTTTTTGCCGTGTTTGGTTTGGGGCTTCTGCTGGTGGCGGCCGTTGGCGCCGAGGCTGGTGATTCGTCGGCAGACGAAATCGTCAAAAAGGCCAACCATATTGCTTATTACGAGGGTCAGGACGGCCGCGCCAGGGTCGAGATGACCGTGACGGACGCCCAGGGGCGCACCCGTCAGCGTGTGATGACTATCCTGCGGATGAACGTGGGAGACGACGCCGAACAGAAATATTACGTCTATTTTCACAGGCCCACAGATGTCAAGGGAATGGCATATATCGTCTGGAAGCATTTGGACAGAGACGATGACAGATGGCTGTACCTGCCGGCCTTGGACCTTGTGCGCAGGATCGCGGCTTCGGATAAACGCTCCAGTTTTGCCGGCACCAATTTCCTGTATGAGGACATTTCAGGCAGGAGTCTCTCTTTGGACACGCATGAGCTCATGGGCGGCGACGACAAGACATATCAGATCAAAAACACGCCCAAAGACGGCAATGCCGTTGAGTTCTCTTATTATGTGACATGGATCAATAAGGACAATTTTGTCCCGCTTAAAGCCGAATATTATGACAAGGAAGGTAAATTATACCGTCGCCTGGAGGCCTTGGAGACCAAGGACGTTGGAGGTTACTTGACCATCACAAAAATGAAAGCCGAAGATCTCAACGCAGGCAGTTCGACCGTTGCCTTGTTCAGCAGGATCGAATACAATATCAAACTGGGAGAAGATATCTTCACGGAGCGCTACCTGCGTAAGCCTCCTCTCCAATGGATCCAGGAATGATGCGATATCGTTATTCGTTTATCCGCCTTCGCGCAGAAAACCCCGTGTGTGAACGGGGGGATGCCCGCTGCGATAAAATCGCAGCGGGGTCTCGACACGATTTGTGGCGGAAATGCGTGAATTCTGCGCTACGGCCCGCCCGCCACCCTGTGGCGGGCGAGGTCTCGCCGAAGGCCGGACGAGATGCCGCTAATGTCTATGAAGGCGGACCTCGCCGTCGTTTCGCGGCGGCGGGTCTTCAAGGAACCACGGTCCGCCCGCTGAGAGCGGGCAGGCCGTGGGGCTCCATTGTATGCGCCGTCCTGGTTTCTTTCGGCGTCTTGGCACCCGATCTCTATGCCGAGCCTTTGCGTTGGCATGGGTTTTTCGAGTATGCCTTCGGCGGGCGGTGGGTGGAGGATCAGACCAAGCATGATAACTACAATATGCTTGAACAACGGCTGCAGCTTAAAACCGATCATTTTTTTGCGGGGGAAGATCTTCTGGGCCGATGGAAGAGCCAGTTCGTTTTCAAGGGCGACTTCCTGGTGGATGAATATTTCGGCGGCAAGACGGATTTCGATCTGCGCGAATGCAATATGGCCATGAGCCCGACGCATTTCCTGGATGTCAGGGTCGGGCGGCAGGTGTTGACATGGGGGACGGGGGACTACCTTTTTATCAACGATGTGTTTCCCAAGGACTACGAGTCTTTTTATATCGGTCGCGATGACGAGTATTTGAAAAAACCGTCGGATGCAGCGCGTTTTTCTTTCTATTCGGACATGGCGAACACCGATTTTATCGTCATTCCGCGCTTTGAACCGAATACCCTTCCCGACGGCCAACGCCTTTCGTTTTTCGATTCTTTCCAGGGAGGGATCGCCGGCACCAACTCCGACCGTTACCTGGTGGAGCCGGGGTGGCAGGCGAAGAATTTTGAGTATGCGATGAGGGTTTTCAGGAATTTCGGTTCGGCCGAAGGCGCCTTGTACGTCTTCCGGGGTTTTGATCCGTCGCCGCGCAGCTATTTGAATGAGGCCGACAGAGAGCTTTTTTATGAGCGCCAGGACGTTTTTGGCGCCAGCCTGCGGGGGCCTTTTGCCGGCGGGATCGGCAATATCGAAGCAGGATACGTGCATTCTCCCCAAGACGATCACGGCGGCAACCGTCTGATCGAGAATTCCATGTTCAAGGCCATGGCAGGATACGAGAAAGACCTGGGGCACGACTTGAAGGTCGGTTTCCAGTATTATTACGAAGAGAAGCTGGATTACTCGAAGTATGCGGCGGCCCTCCTGCCGCTGGATTATTTCTGGGACCAGTATTATCACCTGTTGACCAACAGGATCACCAAGCTTTTCAAGAATCAGACGGTGGCCGTGTCTCTCTTTACATTTTTTTCTCCATCGGACCTGGATGGTTATTTCCGCGGTTCCGTGTCTTACGATCTGACAGATCAGTGGAAGGTGGTTTGGGGGGTCAATATTCCCTGGGGCGGCGACACTCATACGGCATTTGCCCAGATGCGCAGGGACAAGAATGTTTACATCCGGGTGAGGTATAGTTTTTGAAGGGCGGGTATTTTATTATTCTTCGCCGAATACCCCGTGGCTTGCCGCAGGAATGAAGGCGAAAGAAGAACTCCTGCGAAGCTCAAACGCGAAAGCGCTTTGAGCGAAGCAGAGTCGTTCGGCTATTCGGCTTTAAAGGAATTTCGCTCTCAAGATGCCGGATCTTGCTACAGGGAGTTAACCCCATAAGGGGTAGGCCTCCGCATGCCGCATAGCGGAGGGCCTAATCCAGAAAGGGTAGGCCTCCGCATTCCACATAGCGGAGGGCCTAATTTTGTAAGGAAATTAGCATAGGCAAAATTATTAAGGAGGAGGTCATGATGAGGTCGAAGATATTGATGTGGTTGGTGGTCGTTACAGGGTTGGCGTGTTTCGCTGGCAGTTTGATTGCGGCTTCAGATTGGCCGGACTTGGCGCCGGAACCGGAATTGCTGTCGCCGACAGGGGAAGTGGTCAATCTGGCCGACAAAAAGACCCTGGAATTCAAGTGGAGTCCGTTCATCGGCCGGATGTGGGAAAGGCAGTATTACGATTTCAGGCTCTATAAAGGGCGCCAGACGACAGAGGCCAATCAGCTGATCGTCAAGCAGATACCTAAAGATCAGTATTCGTTTACGGTCGATGCCGGCATCTTTCAGGACGGCGAGGTCTATACGTGGGGTCTCAGGCAAGTTTATATGGACAGAAAGAGCGAACAGGCGTATTCTTCTTTTAAGGTTGAAAAGAATGCCGGGAGCGCTTGCCCCACAGGGGATGCGAAGGCAGGAGAGTGAAGTTTGCGTGACGAAAACAAAGGAGGTTCGTGTGGTTGAAAGAGGAGAATTCCGAGGTAAGCCTGTTCTTATCCTGAAAAGGAGCGAAGATGAAAGATATCCGTTTTCTTTCGGGTTGAGCAAGGCTAAGTTGATCCTTGAGCACATTGAAGATATCAAAAAGTTCGTTGAAGACAACAACAAGCCCAGCGCATAGCCGTTTATGGATGGATTCATGCAGGTAGCTTTCGATGAGGCGATGCAAGGTCTCAAGGAAGGCGGCATCCCGATAGGTTCTGTCCTTGTGAAGGCGGGCGAGGTGATCGGCCGGGGACATAACCGCAGGGTCCAGCAGGGCAGCCCGATTTTTCATGCCGAGATCGATTGTCTCCAACGGGCCGGCAGGGTCGGGTCCTATGAAGGCACCGTCCTATATTCGACCTTGATGCCATGTTACTTGTGCGCCGGGGCTGTCGTGCAGTTCGGCATCAAGAAGGTCGTCGTCGGCGAATCCCGCAACTTTGCCGGGGCGAGGGACTTTATGCAGCAGCACGGCGTCAGCGTGACGGACCTTGACCTGAAAGAGTGCCGGGAGCTGATGGAGAATTTTATCCGCAAACACCCGGATCTCTGGAATGAGGATATCGGGAAGTAGATTTTTGCCCTGCATCCAGTTCCGAACCAGCAGCGGCTCAGGATTGGGGGGGTAGGCAGTGGTAATCTCGCCGGAGGCGGAAAAAAATAAGGAAGTTAACGTTACTCCTCGCGTAAGCATCTTGATAATTTATGTCTGCGACCAGTCCTCACAGAGTTCGGACGGGTTCCGCAGAAAGCGGAACACTGGCCCTTCAGATGGGGCCAGGTGCAGCCATAAATTCTCAAGATACGCCGCCGCAGAAAGCGGCGCACCGGTCCATCCGATGGGGCCGGGTGGAGGAGTTAACCCCACAAGGGGGTAGACCTTCGCCATACCAAATAAGCGAAGGGTCTAATTCCGCCAGAGGCGGAAGGTTAAAGGAAATAAACGTTACTCCCCGTGTAAGCATCTTGACAATTTATGTCTGCACCCAGCCTCGTCAGAGTCTCGGCGGGCAGCCATAAATTCTCAAGATACACGTGGAGTTAACCCAGAAAGGGTAGACCTCCGCATTCCACATAGCGGAGGGTCTAATCTCGCCAGAGGCGAGATTAAGGAGCTTTCTATGGCTATCAAAGACCTGTTTCAAAGCGCAGACTGGAAGAAAGAAAAGCACGTTCCCGTGATCGAAGCCCCTGCTCAGGCGAAAAAGGGCGAGAACGTCCGCGTGATAGTGAGCGTCGGCAGAGAGATTCCGCACCCCAACAAGACGGAGCACCATATCTGCTGGATCGGCGTCTATTTCCATCCTTCGGGAGAGAAATTCCCGTACCAGCTGGGGCATCTTGAGTTTACGGCGCACGGCGCTTCGATCGAAGGGCCGGACAAGAGTACTGTTTATTCGCATCCGGAAGGGGTCATCGTGTTCAAGACGGACAAGCCCGGTAAGATCCTGGCTGCATCTTACTGTAATATCCACGGCTTGTGGGAGGATTCCAGGGATTTGAATGTTATTTAGTTGATTTTTTGTACCGAACGAAACAGAGGCCGCCAGTCCAATGGCGGCCTTTTGTTATTGGAGAGGGTCAGCGGGAGCCGTATTTGATGGCCATGATGCCGGCGATGACGAGGAGGATGAAGATAATAGAGAAGATATTGAAATATTTTTCGATGGAATCGGCTATTTTTCTGCCGAAGATGCGCAAGGCGGCGGCGACCAAGAAGAACCTGCCGGCCCTGCCGACGATGGAGGCGCAGATAAGCGTCAACAGGGGGATGCAAAAGAGGCCTGCGGAGATTGTGAAGGCCTTGTAGGGAATAGGCGTGAATGCGGCGGCAAAGATGGCCAGGAAGGCATTCTTGCTGAACTGGACGCCGATGAAATCAACGGCGGCCTCCAGGTGGTAGGTGGCCACGATCCATTTGCCCACGGTTTCATAGAGCCCCCAGCCGATAAAATATCCCAGCAACGCGCCGCACACGGACCCTACGGTGCATATTGCAGCGTCCCGCAGCCACTTTTTGCGGTCGGCCACGACCATGGCGATCAACAGGACGTCCGGCGGAACGGGAAAAAAGGAGCTTTCCATAAAAGCGATGCCGAAAAGAGCGGCTGGCGCCCTGGGGGTGCGGGCCCAGTGCACGGTCCAGTCATAGGATTTGCGGATCCATGCCAAGGGGTTCAAGGCCGATACGAGGGCGGCGCGGGTATGCTGGGTCATGAAGCGGCTTTCGGGAAGTTTTCGACGACCTGCGCGTATTTTTCGTGGATCATGTTGCGGTCGAATTCCTTGAAGTCTTCAAGCATTTTGTTTTTTTCCGCATCGGAGAAGTAATCCATAACGGGAAGAAAGAACCGCTTGTCTTCTTTTTGAATGTGGGGCGGATAAAACGCCGTCAACGTCCGGATATTATCGGTGACGTCTTTGAGGGCGCCCGGTTGTTTTGAAAATCTTTGGGCCGCTTCCTGGAGGTCTTTGACTTTTTGGCGCGCGAAGATATGTTCCCGGATGAGCTCGTCTAAGATCGTCTTGTGCTCTGCGTTCAGCTTTTTTTCGGCCAGGGCCTTGAAAAGGATGTTTTCTTCTTTGCCGTGATGGGTCCTGTCCGCGTAAGTCCTGAAAAAATCAACGGCCTTTTCGATAAAAGACGGATTAAACGTCTTCTTGGCTTCGATCTCGGCAAGGCCTGATTTCAGGATGGCGATCATTTTTTCGATCAGCCTGTGTTCTATCATCAATGGACCGGCGGGCAGCATAAATTATTTCCTTTCTTTCTCTGGTGTTATATTAGCCATGGGCGGGGGGATTGTCAATATAAAGGTGGGTGGTATAATAGACGGTCACAAGACGAAATGTTTAATCCCTACGCCAGAATTCCACGGGCCTGCCCTTGGTCTCAGGCCAGGGCGAGCCCATGGGGGCTCCAGTTTCTGAATCCTAATGACGAATAAAATTTCAATATTCAATGACCAAAGATTTTTTGCGATATTGGAAAATTAGACATCCGGCATTAGGAGTTTGACATTAATTCAAGGAGGTTCCATGTTTAGCTTAAGAATGAGAATGTATCTTTTGCTTGCCGTCCTTTTCGGCGTCGTCTATATGATCGTGACCGTCATCGGCACGAGCATGGGGATGGATAATTTTTATTTCTATGCGGCGATCGCCTTCGTGCTGATGGCGATCCAGTATATGGTGGGGCCGAAGCTGGTCGAGTGGTCCATGCATATCGAGTATGTGGACCGCGTCCGTTATCCGGAGCTGCATGAGATGGTCGAAGAGTTGGCGCGCCGGGCAGGCATCCCCAAGCCCAAGATCGGCATCGCGCACGTGGGGCTGCCGAATGCCTTTGCTTTTGGCCGGTGGATGTCCGACAGCCGCGTCTGCGTCACGGACGGCATTTTGAGATTGTTGAATAAAGAGGAATTGCGCGCCGTTCTCGGACATGAGTTGAGCCATGTCAGGAACCGCGATGTCCTGACCATTACGGTCTTGTCCGTGATCCCCATGGTCCTATATCGTATTGCATGGTATTTTCTTTTCTGGGGCGGCGGCGGCCGCCGGCGGGATAATTCAGGCGCCAATACGGCCCTCATTGGCCTGGCGGCCCTCTTGTTTTATTTTGTGACGAACCTCCTGGTTCTTTACGCCTCGCGTATCCGGGAGTATTTTGCAGACAAAGGATCTGTGTCTCTCGGGAATCCTCCTGAAAGGCTTGCCAGCGCCCTCTATAAGCTGGTGTATGGTTCCGCCCGCATGGATAAGGAGGCGGTGAGGGACGTCGAGGGTTTGAAAGCTTTTTTCCTGAATGATCCTTCCTGCGCCTCCAGGGAAATCAGCGAGCTCCGTCAAATCGACATGGACCATTCGGGTACGATCGATGCGGACGAGTTGGACGCCATACGCAGAAAAACAGTCCGCCTGACGACAGGCGATAAGCTCATGGAGTTCATGAGCACTCATCCCAATATGCTTAAACGGATCAAGGCGTTGTCCGGCTATAGGAACATGTAGGCTCGCTCATATGATTTTTATCAATAATCTCTCCAAAACTTACGGTAAGAAGACCCTTTTCGAAGGCATCTCGCTTAATATCAACCGCGGCGAGAAGATCGGCATGGTCGGTCCCAACGGCGCCGGCAAGAGTACTTTTTTTCATCTGCTCCTGGCGGATGCGGAGCCCTCGGCAGGGACGATCCAGGTTCAGAAGGGCGTCCGCATGGGCTACCTGCCGCAGGAGTCGAGCTTTCCTTCAGAGCATACGGTCCTAAATGAACTGACGCGCGGCGACGAGGGGATCCTGGAGCTGTTGAAGGAGAAGGGGGATCTGGAACGCGTCAACCAGGCCGCTTCTTTCCGATACGGTGAGATCCTCCATGAGCTCGACGTTCTCGGATATTTTGAATTGGAGCACAAGGCTGAAAAAGTGCTCATGGGGCTTGGATTTAAAGAAAGGGATTTCAACCGGCCCATCACGCAGATGAGCGGCGGCTGGCAGATGCGCGTGCTTTTGGCCAAGCTTCTCGTCTTGCCTTACGATATCCTGCTTTTGGATGAGCCGACCAATTATCTGGATTTGAATGCAGCCCTGTGGTTGAAGAGTTATCTGGCCGGCTACAACGGGACGTTTTTGATGATTTCCCACGACAAGTCGTTTCTGAAGGAAGTGACGAATTATACGCTCGTGCTTGAGCACGGCCAAATCACAAAAGTCACCGGCAGTTACGAGCACTACGAACAATTGCGCGAAGAGCAGCGCCTGACCATGGCGAGGCGTTTTGAGCAGCAGGAGAAGAAGCGTAAACAGCTCGACAAGTTCATTACGCGTTTCCATGCTCAGCCCAACAAAGCCGCGGCTGTGCGCAATAAACGCAAGGCCATCGAGAGGATGGAGGAGATCGTCCTGCCGCCGGATGTGCACGAGAGTATCCGCACCTTCCATTTCCCGCGCACTCGGCCGAGCGGCCACCGCGTGCTCAAGCTGGAAAATATCGCCAAATCCTACGGGGATATCCGCGTATATCAGGATCTCGATTTTGAGATCGAGTGCGGGGAGAAGGCCGTCCTCGCCGGGGAGAACGGCGCCGGGAAATCGACTCTTTTGAAGATCTTGGCCGGGGTCGTCCCCTTTGATGCTGGAAACCGCCAGGTCGGCCATAACGTCGATATAGGCTATTTTTCGCAGACGCGGCTGGATACCCTTAACCCTGAGAATACCGTGCTTGAAGAGGCTTATAATGCAGCGCCGGGCACTTTATCCCAGGAGGCCCTCCGTACGATCCTGGGGGCATTCCTTTTTTCAGGCGAGGACGTCGATAAAAAGGTGAGTGTTTTGTCAGGAGGAGAAAAGAGCCGTTTGAACCTGGCAAAATTTCTCATTCATCCGCCCAACTGTCTTTTTCTGGACGAACCGACGACGCATCTGGATGTGGATGCCGTGGATGCGCTCATCCGGGCGCTTGAGCATTATGAGGGGACGTTGGTATTCATCAGCCACGACATCCATTTTGTCAGATCGGTGGCCAACGTCGTTTATGAGGTCAAAGACGGCGGTGTTCGCAAGTTTTTCGGTAATTTTGACTATTATCTGGAAAAACGCGAGCAGGGCGTGACGGAGTTTAAGCCGAAAAAACCTAGGCCTGGAGGGGAGAAAACACATCTGCAGATGGAGCGCGACAGGGTCCGGCAGGAGGAGAAGCAGAAGAAGGAAGAAGAGCACAGGCGCAAAACGCATAACACAGCCTTAGGCAACGAGATACAGAAGCTAAAAAAAGAGAAGCAGGAGTTTGAGCTGGAGAGCTATGCCAAGGCGCGCGCCCTGTCCGACCCGCGGACATACGCCAATCAGGCTAAGGCCAGAGACTATGGCCAGCGGCTTAAAGAGATTGAATCGCGATGCCGCTCCATCGATGCCGAGATCGCAGAGCTTGAAAAGAAGTTCGAGTGAACTCCGCCAGAGAGCCGTGTATTCTAACGGATGAAAATTTTTAGATTATTTATTGTTCGACCTCTTGACATTCCTTTTTTGTATGCTATAGTTATGTCGTAAGGCACAGTGTGTGTGTCAAGTTGCAAAGAGGCATTCTCCGTCGGAGAATGCCTCTTTTTGTTTCACCGAAGGTGAAACACCCGCCGATGCTTTGTGGCGTCCTCCACTGAAGCTTCGGCGGACGCCCGCCGAAGCAGTGGTGGCGGCCGGGTGGATCAGCGCCAAAGATGAGATATCTGTGTGGTATGGCTGCGAAAACGAAATACCGCAGCGACGTGGGGCCGGTGAAGGCCTAAAAGATAACGGCA
>Ga0172367_10002785_pt1 | contig 23502 bp, 17 predicted proteins | sample Lak10m_FD_114542 | JGI IMG/M metagenome (GOLD analysis project Ga0172367, IMG submission 114542) | Freshwater microbial communities from Kabuno Bay, South-Kivu, Congo - kab_022012_10m | ecosystem: Environmental > Aquatic > Freshwater > Lake | place: Democratic Republic of the Congo: South-Kivu... | reverse complement strand
GCTACGGAAAAAGGTAAATCCTGGGGAACAGGGGGAAATGCGCCGCCTTTTAGGGGAGTTGAAACTTAATACGGTCTGCCAGCAGGCGCTCTGCCCAAATATTTCAGAATGTTTTTCCTCCGGGCAGGCGACTTTCCTGATTTTGGGGCGTAACTGCACACGCCTTTGCAGCTTTTGCAATGTGGAAAAGATGGAGCCGCTGCCGGTTGATATGGGAGAACCTGGGCGGGTAGGGGAGGCGGTGGCGCGGCTGAAGCTTTCCCATGTTGTCATTACCAGTCCGACCCGGGATGACCTTCCTGATGGCGGCGCAGAAATTTATGCCGCCACTGTGGCTGCTGTTCGTTTAGTTTCACCGGCAACACGCATAGAATTGCTAATCCCTGATTTTCAGGGGAGTGTTTCCAGTCTCAAAACCGTTATTGCTTCGCGTCCCCATATAATTGCTCACAGTCTTGAAACAGTGCCGAGCCTGTATAATATCAGGAGCGGCGCCGATTACTACCGGTCCCTGGAACTTCTTCGCAGCAGCGCTGAACTGGCGCCGGAGATACGGACAAAATCTGGTATTATGCTCGGCATGGGAGAAACGGAAGCGGAACTGCTGCAACTGTTGCGTGACCTGCATAGTGCGGGGTGTTCATACATCAGCATCGGTCAGTACCTGGCGCCAAGCCGTCGCCATTATCCGGTTCAGGAATACATTCGACCTGAACAGTTTGAATCATTGAAAGCGCAGGCGTGCGAGATCGGCTTCAGTCATGTTGAGAGCGGACCATACATACGAAGCTCGTACCATGCCGCTCACTATGAAACATTGAAATGAAATCACAAACCCTCCCGATTGATGCCGTTATCCCTGAATTTCTTGCCGCTGTTCAGACCAACTCTAATGTCATTCTTCATGCCGAGCCAGGTGCTGGTAAAACCACACGAATACCTCTTTCATTACTTGAACAAATCCCTGTAACTGACGGAAAAATAATAATACTTGAACCGCGTCGCCTTGCCGCATCGGCAGCTGCACGCTATATGTCTACATTGTTGGGGGAGGATGTTGGGGGAACGGTCGGTTACCGGATCCGGTTTGAAAATCGTGTTTCCGGTAAGACCCGCATTGAAGTGGTAACGGAAGGGATTCTTACCCGCATGATTCAGAACGACCCTTTTCTGGAAGGGGTGGCAATGGTGATTTTTGATGAATTCCATGAACGAAGCATACATGCCGATCTCGGACTGGCGTTGTGCCTTGATATACAGCGTCAGGTGCGCGATGACCTGAAGATTGTTGTAATGTCAGCCACGCTTGACCATTTGCCGCTCTCAAAACTGTTAGAGGATCCCCCGGTAATCTCTTCCAGAGGTCGTTCTTTTCCGGTGGAACTGTTTTATCGTGAAGCGTCCGGAACAGGGCGGTTGCCAGATCGTGTTAATGCGGCTGTTCACACGGCGCTTCGGGAAGCAGAAGGAGATATTCTGGTTTTTCTTCCGGGTGCAGGTGAAATCCGATCCTGTTTCGCACGGCTTTTAGAGAGTGGTCTCACTAATCATGGGGTGGAACTGCATCAACTGTACGGAGAGCTCCCTTTTGAAAAACAGCAATCGGCAATCATGCCGACTGTAGCTCGAAAAGTCATTCTTTCCACCAGCATAGCCGAAACAAGTCTGACGGTCGAAGGGGTGAGGGTGGTGATTGATTGCGGACTATCCCGCCGACTGCAGCATGATCCAAATAACGGTATGAACCGTCTGGTGACGGTCAGGGAATCAAAGGCGTCGGCAATCCAGCGTGCCGGTCGCGCCGGTAGAACCGCCCCCGGGGTCTGCTATCGGCTTTTTGGTCAGCATACCTTCAATGGGATGACAGCATTCTCCCCCCCGGAAATAGTTGAGGCAGACCTTGCTCCTTTGCTCCTTGAGCTTTCAGCATTCGGTGTTCCCGACCCATCACTGCTATCCTGGATTGATGTTCCGCCGGAAGCTGCCGTTACAACGGCGCGGACGGTTTTGCAGCAGCTGGGAGCGCTTGATGAACAGTCACGCATAACCGGGATCGGTCGGAAGATGGCTTCGCTGCCGCTCCATCCCCGTCTCTCCGCTCTATTGCTCAAGGGAGTCCAATGCGGCTCTGCCGACCTTGCCTCTGATCTGGCAGCGCTGCTTTCGGAACGGGATCTGGTGCGGCGTGGTGATGAGCGGTTTGGCGTTGACCACGTCGGGATATCGGTCTCTGAACGGATGGAGCTTCTTCATCTATGGCGCTCCACAAAACGGACAGCATCTACCGTTGATCTAAATGCCATGAAATCCGTTGACAAGGTTGCAGGAGATCTGCGGCGTATGGCAGGTAAAAGTTCCATCCCGTCAAGGGAGGTGCCGCAGAACGCCTTGGATATTTCACTCCTTCTGCTGACCGCCATGCCGGATCGGCTTGCATGTCAGAGAGAGGGGGGTAGCGAACGTTATCTACTTGCAAACGGTCGTGGAGCGCGTCTGGTGCGTTCCGATGAACTCGTGTCGAGCCGTTTTCTGATAGCCGTCACTGTTGCCGGTGGAGAATCGTCAGAGGGAGTTATTCATCTGGCGGAAAAAATTGAGCTGGCAACAGTCAGATCGGTGCTGAAAGAGAAAATTGTGTCCGGTGACAGCTGTTATTGGGATCAGCGGGAGCGGCGTGTCATTGCGGTGCGGGAGGAACGTTTTGGATCGCTACTGTTGAGCAGCCAATCGATACAACCGGATCGCAGTCAGGTCGCAAAGGTTATGCTGGATGCCGTGCGCCAGTCAGGGCTGTCGCTTCTCACGCGGAATGATTCATTTCTGCAGCTTCAAGCCAGGATTATGCTGATAAAGCTTTATTTTCCAGAGGTTGACCTCCCGGATGTTTCCGATTCAGGACTGCTCGCCTCGCTTGAGCAGTGGCTCCTCCCTCCCCTTGAAACCGGGCGGACTATATCCCGTCCGGATGCAATCGACTGCCATGAGCTGCTGCAAAACTTTCTGAACTATGGTCAGAACAAAAAACTGCAGGAACTTGCGCCGACACATCTGGTCGTCCCGAGCGGTTCCCGTATCAGACTCGATTATTGTCAGGGGGATCGCCCGGTGTTGGCTGTCAAGCTGCAGGAGCTGTTCGGACTTGCTGAAACACCTGCCGTCGCTGCCGGACGGGTTCCGGTCGTTTTACATCTGTTATCGCCAGCCGGGAGACCACTACAGGTTACCCAGGATCTGCGCGGCTTTTGGGATGGTTCTTACCACCAGATAAAAAAAGAGATGAAGGGGCGCTATCCAAAACATCCGTGGCCGGATGACCCGTGGAATGCCCTGCCGACACGCCGGGTTAAACAAAAAAATGAGATTTATACTTGACTAATTCACCTAATTATATATTTATTGAGTGAACACAATCACCTAATTGAGGTTTAAATGATAGGACGAACCATCAAGCCAGCGTTAATACATGCTCTGTTTAAGGGAAAAGCTATCGTGATATACGGTGCGCGACAGGTGGGCAAAACAACGCTTATGCGGGATATTGAACGTGAATGTGCCGTCCCCTCTCTGTATCTGAATTGTGATGAGCCGGATGTGCGGCGTGCTTTGACTGAAAAGAGTTCAAGCGAACTGAAATCATTCATCGGTAAAACCAGACTTTTGCTGATCGACGAAGCGCAACGGGTTAGCAATATCGGCATAACTCTCAAGTTATTTGTAGATGCTATCCCGGAAACCCAGGTCGTTGCCACGGGATCGTCATCCTTTGAGCTCTCCAACAAGATTGTAGAGCCGCTTACCGGTCGCAAGACGGAATTTCATCTTCACCCATTTTCATTGGAAGAGCTTGGGCAGATTTATTCCCCTCTGGAGCTTGGTCGTCTTCTGGAAACCCGCATAATTTTTGGCATGTACCCGGATGTGGTCAATAGATCCGAGAATGCTGCCGGTGTTCTGCGCGAACTGACCCGAAGTTATCTTTACAAAGACATTCTTGCCCACAACCGCATCAGACATTCGGATGTGCTGGAAAAACTGCTGCAATCATTGGCGCTTCAGGCCGGAAGCGAGGTTTCTTATACCGAACTAGCTCAGCAAACCGGTGTCGATAAGGTGACGGTTGAAAGCTATATTCGTCTTCTTGAGCAGGCGTTTGTCATATTTCGCCTTCGTCCCTACAGTACAAACCAGCGCAATGAACTTAAGAAAATGCGCAAAATATATTTTATAGATACAGGCTTGAGAAACATGCTTATCAACAATCTTAATCCCCCAGAACTGCGCTCTGATATGGGAAGCCTCTGGGAGAATTTTGTCATATCAGAACGGTTGAAACAGAACGAAAACCATGGCAACTATCCGAATATCTGGTTCTGGCGCAATCATCAACAACAGGAGATTGATTATCTGGAAGAAGCCGGTGGCGCATTGAGGGGATGGGAGTTTAAGTGGGGTAAGGGGCGTTTTCGCGTGCCATCAGGTTTTGCCTCGATATATCCGGACTGCCCGGTTTCCCTGGTCAGCCGTGATAATCTGGCGGAATTTGCAGGAACTGTTTAGCGCTTCTATTTTCTTGCATCTTTCCAATGCTGCAGTACAATCACACAGTTTTAATTCTTCCTATCAAAAGCTTTTGAAACAGGGAGGTCACAGAGGAGATAGAGTAAAATCAGAAGGAAAAACCATAGTAATTGCATCATCAAAACGGCCTATACTCTTACAGCCGTATCCGACTGAATTCTCCGTGTACTCCGTTCCTCCGTGTTATTCAACAGCCGTTTTAGGTTAATTTTCCGTACAAAGGAGATCTGTCATGGCACTATGGGATAAACTGAAGGGCGAATTTATCGACATCATCCAGTGGCTGGATGATACCAACGACACGCTGGTCTACCGGTTTGAGCGCTATGGCAATGAAATCAAATACAACGCCAAGCTGGTGGTGCGCGAAGGACAGATGGCGGCATTTATCAATGAAGGTCAACTGGCCGATGTCTTCAAGCCGGGAACCTACACGCTGACCACCCAGAACCTGCCGGTTCTGGCAACGCTCAAAGGGTGGAAATATGGCTTTGAATCGCCGTTCAAGGCGGAAGTTTACTTCTGTTCCACCCGCCAGTTCACCAATCTCAAATGGGGCACACCCGGTCCCTGCACCATGCGTGATCCCGAATTCGGAGCAGTTCGTGTGACCGCCTTCGGACTCTATTCCATCAAAATCAAGGATCCTGCGACATTTATCCGTGAAATTGTCGGTACGGACGGCAATTTCACCACCGACGGCATTGAAGAAAATCTACGCGGTAAAATCGGCATCCGTATCAAGGAAGTCATGCCGGAGCTTGGCATACCGGTCATCGATCTGGAGGGGAAGGTCGTGACTCTCGGAGAAATGCTGCGCGATCGCCTGAAACCGGTCATCGAAGCGTTCGGTCTCGATCTGACCGAAGTGCAGGTACAGGATGTGGGGCTGCCGGATGAGGTGGAGCGCGCCATTGACAAGGCTGGCGCCATGCGAGCCATTGGCAATATGCAGACCTTTACCCAGTATGAAACCGCCAATGCCATCAAAGATGCTGCCAATAATCCGGGCGGCCTGGCAGCAGCCGGAGTCGGTGTCGGTATGGGCTTTGGCATGGGGGGGCAGATGGCCGGAGCAATGGGGGGGATGTTCAATACCCAGGCAGAGGGGCAACCTGCTACGGGGTCGGTTCCGCCACCATTGCCAACGGTACTGCAACTGTTTGTGGCAATCAATGGTCAGCAGCAGGGGCCGTTTGATCTCGCTGCATTACAGCAGATGGCGCAATCTGGGAAGTTGACCCGTGACACTCTGGTCTGGAAACAGGGGATGGCATCGTGGGGAGCAGCGTCGACCGTTGCCGAGCTGGCTGCGCTTTTCGGGGCGGTGCCGCCGCCGATCCCGCAGGGGTAATTCCAACTCCAAATTAAAGCATCTTCTTCGTTGGCTTCGTCGTCTACTCAACGTCGTATGCAATTAGAATGCGTGGACGTGAATCATTGCCAAAAGCTAACAGAGAATGGAGTGTTGACAGTGCATACTATTGTACATACAATAAAACCATGAAAATCACCTGGGATTCCAAAAAAGCAACAGTAAACCCGAAGAACCACGACGGCGTGACCTTCGAGGAAGCCCAACATGTACTTTTTGATCCATTTGCCCTGACCCGAGAGGACAGTGATTCAGTAGAAGAACAAATATTCGTCACATTGGGAATGGGTGGTAAAGGGCGGATTCTAATGGTTGTCTATACTTACAGGGATGAAACAATACGGCTCATATCTGCTTGGAAAGCAAATGAACCGCAACGGAGGCGCTATGAAAACCAGTTCTGATAAAATGTATGAAAAATACAAAGACTTTGATTTTGCAGAGGCAAAATCAGTAAGTGAAACAGCTCATCTAGCAAAACTTCAGGCCGAAGCCGGAGGAAAATCACGTATTACCATGCGAGTAGATAACGACGTGATAGCAACCTTCAAAGTAAGAGCAGAGATGGTCGGAGGTAATTATCAGACCCTTATGAATGAGGCATTAAAACAGTTTAGTCAAGGTTTGAAACTTACCGACATTGTACGTGAAGCTATCCATGAAACCCTTGAAACCTGCCTAACTACAAAATCAAGCAGCCGCACTAAAAAAGTACGCGTCGGTTAGAGTTCCTGCCTCAAAGTACCATGCCTGGCTCGAAAAGAATTCAAAGAGTGACTGGGAACGGGTACAGCGTGATGTTGTAACCATGTCCCTATTACATACGATTCTGATACGGATCTGTACGATGCATTTAGATAATCATCTGGAGGATAAAAAAATTATGAAGATTGGAACACCATTAAAGTCTGGGGGAACCAGATTGTTGCTTCTCGGATCGGGCGAACTTGGGAAAGAAGTTGCCATTGAAGCTCAACGTTTGGGAGTGGAAGTCATTGCGGTTGACCGTTATGCCAATGCCCCAGCAATGCAGGTTGCTCACAGAAGCCACATTATAAGTATGCAGGATCGTGAGGCGCTTCGCCAGGTTATAGAGAAGGAACGTCCAGATCTGATTGTCCCGGAAATTGAAGCTATTGACACTCTATTTCTGCTGGAACTGGAGGGTGCTGGTCAGCGTGTTATTCCAACTGCCCGTGCGGTAAATCTGACCATGAATCGTGAAGGTATAAGGCGTTTGGCGGCTGAAGAGCTTGGGTTACCAACAGCCAGATACGCATTTGCAAGCAGCATTGAAGAGATGCGTGAAAGTTCTACCCGAATCGGCTTCCCGAATGTTGTCAAGCCGATTATGAGCTCTTCCGGAAAAGGGCAGAGCGTTGTTCGAGATGCCACTGAAGTTGACAAGGCATGGAACTATGCCATGGAGGGTGCGCGCGGAGTTTCTGACAAGGTGATTATTGAGGAGTTCATCAGTTTTGACTATGAAATAACTCAACTTACAGTTCGTCATGCAGGTGGAACTTCGTTCTGTCCGCCTATCGGTCATGTTCAGATTAAGGGTGATTATCATGAATCATGGCAGCCTATGATAATGTCTGAAAAAGCTTTGGCTGAATCTCGCCGACAGGCAGAGGCAATTACAACTGCGTTGGGTGGTTACGGCATTTTTGGTGTAGAGCTTTTTATATGTGGGGATAAGGTGTTGTTCAGCGAGGTTTCTCCTCGCCCACATGATACCGGAATGGTCACTATGATTTCACAGAATCTGACCCAGTTCGAACTTCATGTCCGTGCCATTCTCGGGTTGCCGGTAATGGATATTCTCAATCTGGCGCCATCTGCAAGTCATGTCATTCTTGCGGATTCCAATAATGAAAATGTGAGCTTTGAAGGAGTAATTGATGCCTTGAAAGTTCCAACCAGCAAACTTCGACTTTTCGGTAAACCTGATACCCGTCCAGGTCGCCGAATGGGTGTAGCTCTTACACAAGGGAGTGATACTGATCAGGCTAGAGAACGTGCCGAGTCTGCTGCGCACTCTGTTAAAATTATCACTGCTTGATTTTCTGGAGTTGTAGATATTTTTGCAAGATTTTCAGGTTGAAACTTGTTTTGGGAGCATAACGACGAGGCGCCGACATGTCTGAACAATCAACAGCCGTTTCAAAAGCAGATAATTTTCCTTGTTCATCTTGCGGTGCAAAGCTTGAGTATGCGCCAGGGAAAAAGGTTCTTAAATGCCCTTACTGTGGTTCGGAAAATGAAATTAAACAGCCTGAATCAAAGGTTGAGGAACTTGATTTTTACGAGTTTTTTGCCATAGCGGCCGAGAAGGGTGAGTCGGAAGAACAGCAGACTGTTTCCTGTTCTTCGTGCAAGGCTGTTTCAACGGTTGATCCCCACATTTCAACAACAAAATGTCCTTTTTGCGGTTCACAACTGACTGCTCAGGCAAAGGCGAGTCGTTTGATCAAGCCTGGGGCGGTGCTACCGTTTAAGATTGACCGAGCAAAGGCTGCGGATGAATTCAGAAAATGGCTTTCGGGATTATGGTTTGCTCCGGGAGAGCTGAAGCGCTATGCAACAACCAGTGGTGGAATCAGGGGGATGTATATACCGGCATGGACCTACGATTCCCGTGTTACCACCGAATATCAGGGTGAACGGGGGGATGATTACCACGAAACCGAATATTATGAAACTGAAGATGACAACGGCAATATGGTTACCCGAAGCCGGACGGTGACCCGTACCAGCTGGCAGAATGTCTGTGGTGGTGTAGTGAATACTTTTGATGATGTGATGGTGCTGGCTGGTCGTTCTTTGCCTGCGGATATTCTGGCATCTCTGGAACCGTGGGATCTGAAAAACCTGGTTCCGTGCAGTGAACAGTATTTGAGCGGTTTTCAGACGGAAGCGTACCAACTTGATCTGGGAGCAGGGTTTGAACAGGCTAAAACAATCATGGACGGCGGGGTGCGCCGCACTATCGAGCGGGACATCGGCGGTGACCATCAGCGTATTACCGTTGCCCGTAGCCAGTATGACCATATTACATTCAAACATATCCTGCTTCCCGTATGGATCAGCGCCTATCGTTACCGTGACAGAACCTATCGTTTTCTGGTAAATGCCCGCACCGGACAGGTTCAGGGTGAACGTCCATGGTCGGTGGCGAAGATTGCCATGACCGTCATTGGAGTATTATTTGTGCTTGCGGTGATTGCAATGGTTGTTATGCAGCAGCATTGAAAGGGTAATAAATGAGTTCACCCATGATTGCGTGCCATGAATGTGACCTTTTACAGAGAGAGGTTGAGCTTGAGCCTGGCGGAAGCGCCCGCTGCCTTCGCTGTGGAGCGTTGCTGTATCGCAGTACACCGCATAGTCTGGAAAATTCGCTCGCTTTTACAATAGCTTCGGCAGTTTTTTTTCTTCTGGCAAACTTTTATCCTATTATTGATATAGAACTGCGTGGTAATCACAGCGCCATCACCCTATATGGATCAACACTCTCACTGTGGGATCAAGGTATGCCGTTCATTGCAACGGTTGTGTTTATCACAGCGCTTCTTGTTCCGGCTTGCGAGTTGTGTATGATGCTCTTTATTCTCCTGCCGCTTCGCTTCGGATATAATGTTCCTGGAATGTCTCTTTTTTTAAGGTACCTTCAGGCTATCAAACCATGGGGTATGCTGGAGGTTTTCATGCTTGGCATACTGGTGTCGCTGGTCAAACTGACCGGTAATTTTCGCGTTATTCCTGGAGTTGCGCTATGGTCGTATGCGATTTTGACTTTTATGCTTGCCGCCATGACTTCATCATTCAATATACGCGATTTGTGGGAACGTGTGTCAGTTGAACAACGGTCGGTGGTGAAGGAATGACATCGGCACTGACGCATGGGATTGTAACCTGCCATATCTGTGGAATGGTGTCATCAAACTACCGTCACAAGGAAAATGCCCGCTGTCCCCGCTGCAGAGCTATTCTTCATGGCAGAAAGCCGGGGAGTATTTCCCGTACCTGGGCGTTGGTTATTGCGTCCTATATTCTTTATATCCCTGCAAATCTGCTTATTATGATGGATACCGGCTCGCTCATCTCTTATCGTCGTGATACTATCTTGAGTGGTGTCATGCATCTATGGCATACCGGTTCAGAGGGAATTGCGGTTGTTGTGTTTGTTGCAAGTATTGTAGTACCTCTGTTCAAGCTGCTTGCCCTTACGTTTTTGCTGATTTCAGTTCAGCGCAGGGTAACTGTGGGGAGGATGGATAAACTTCGTCTCTATCGGTTGGTTGAGTTTGTCGGTCGATGGTCCATGCTTGATATCTATGTGGTGACACTTCTTGCGGCAATAGTGCAGATGGGATCTCTTGCAGTTGTTAAAGCTGGACCGGCGGCGATACCTTTTGGGGCTGTGGTTGTTCTTACCATGATAGCTGCCCAGCAGTTTGATCCACGTCTTATCTGGGATTCAGATGCATCACCGGTCGTTTCTACGCGCACTACGGAGGAATAGGAATATGGGAACAACTGAATCAGAGAAAACAACTGAATCAGACAAAACAAACGAAAATAGCACCCTTCAAATTCCGGAAGCGATTGCGGAGCCGAGGCGCAGAAGACGGTTTCAGCTGGTCTGGATTATTCCGATTATTGCTACCATTATTGGACTTTCGCTTATGGTCAAGGCGTATATGGAGCGGGGTCAGATTATTACTATAATTTTTGCCAGTGGCGAAGGTCTGGAACCTGGAAAAACAAGAATTAAGTACAAGGATGTTCAGATTGGTGAAGTGAAAAATATTGCCATTGCCAAGGATCGCTCGCACGTCATTGTAACGGCTGAAGTTACTCGCCAGGCTGTACCTCTAATGGTTGAAGATACCCGTTTCTGGGTCGTGCGCGCCCGTATCTCAGGAGGGAGCGTATCTGGATTGAATACCCTCATGGGCGGTTCATATATCGGGGTTGATGCGGGTAAATCAACCTTGCCAAAATTTGAATTCAAAGGTCTGGATCGCGCTCCGGTTGTCACCCAGGATGTGCCCGGAACCCGCTATATGCTCCATGCGACTGACATAGGTTCTCTTGATGTTTCCTCGCCAATTTTTTATCGCCGGATTCAGGTTGGCGAAGTGACAGCATATCAACTGGATAAAGATGGGAAAGGGGTCACTCTAAATGTTTTTGTGCGTGCGCCATACGATCAACATGTCAAAGCCAATACCTTGTTCTGGCACGCCAGCGGAATAGATCTTTCTCTCGATTCAAACGGCATCAAAGTAAATACGGAGTCCCTTGTTTCCATTATGGTCGGAGGGATAGCTTTTCAATCTCCGGAAGATAAACAGAATTCAGAAGCTGCGGCGGCAAATGCTGTATTCACTCTCTTTAATAGTCATGATGAAGCATTAAAGCGTCCTGACACTCTGGTTGAAACATATACACTCGTTTTCAAGGAATCTGTTCGAGGGTTGCCGGTTGGGGCACCGGTAGATCTCCGTGGTGTGACGGTTGGAGAAGTGTCACGCATAGATCTGGAGCTTGATCCAGGTCGCAATGAATTTTCCATGCCGGTGGAAATCAAATTTTATCCAGAACGATTGCGTGCCCGTTACCGTCACGCTTCAAATAAAAGCAAACTTCCTCTTAATACACGAGAACTTTTGAATTCGCTGGTTGAACACGGTTTCAGGGCGCAATTGCGGAGTGGAAGTCTGCTCACCGGTCAACTGTTTGTTGCTCTTGATCTATTCCCGAAAGCGCCGTCGGCAAAAATGGATTGGAACAAAAATCCGCCGGAGTTTCCAACGATGCAGAACAGTTTTGAACAGTTCCAGACCGCTGTCATGCAGATTGTGCAAAAAATAGAAAAACTTCCGCTTGATGAGCTGGCAAATGACAGTCGTAAAGCAATACAGAGTCTTGATGCCACACTCAAAAGCGCTGATGTTTTGATAAAAAACATGGATTCTGTCGTTGTTCCTGAAGCTCGCACCATGATCGAAGATGTGCGCTCAACCTTGAAATCGGTTCGCACAACTGTTGACAGTGCCAAAAAGAATCTGGATGCAGATTCTCCAATGCAGCTTGACCTGCGTGAAACCATGCGAGAACTGCAAAAGGGAGCGAGAGCGCTCAAAACCCTTGGCGAATATCTGGAGCAGCACCCGGAGTCTCTGATTCAGGGGAAAAAGGAAGGTCAATGATGAAAAAGCTAATCTCTCTTTCCATAATCTTGCTACTGTTGGCAGCTTGCAGCACGTCACCGCGAAACAGCTACTACACCCTGACACCTCTTGCCCCTCTACCAAGCGGCAAAGCGTCGACTACCGTGCCATCAATTGCAATTGTTTCCGTTACTTTGCCGGAGCTTGTCGACCGTCCCCATCTTGTGGTTGCTGCCAGTGACAGCAAAGTTGATATTCTGGAATTTCATCGCTGGGCGGAATCGCTCAAAGCGTCTATTCCACGGGTCATGGTTGATAATCTTTCCCGCTTGCTTGGTAGCGAACGGGTATCATCGTATCCACAGGTTGCCGCACTTGATGCGACCTTGCTGCTGTATGTTGATTTTCAAGGTTTTTCTGTTTCAGATGGAGTGGCGTCCATGGATGTTTTATGGTCTCTCAAAGATGGAGGGAAAATTGTGCATAATGGCAGATCCAGATCGGTGCAGAAACTCTCTGGAGGTCATGAAACAGTGGCTGATGCATACAGTCGCGCATTGGTCGTTGTCTGCTCAGATATTGCCGGAGCGGTTTCAGGAATAAAGTAGTGAATATGAAATTTATTTATAGCTGACTTGTAAAGCAATGGAATAATGGTATTCTTATAAAAATATTTCCAGGATCAATGTTTTTCAAGTGAGGCATTATGCCAATAAAAGTACCAATCCTGATCGTTGATGACATTCCCCAAAACATCATGGCGCTTGAAGCAGTCATCAGCGACATGGGGTTTGAGATTATAACCGCAAATTCCGGTAACGAAGCGTTGCGTCAATCGCTTCGTCATGATTTTGCACTGATTCTACTTGATGTGCAGATGCCGGAGATGAACGGCTTTGAAGTTGCCCGCCTTATTCGTAGCCACCCCAAGACCAGCCACTTTCCCATAATTTTCGTTACTGCAGGTATGAAAGACCTTATAGAGCAGATTAAAGGGTATGAAACCGGGGCGGTTGATTATCTTATGAAGCCTTTTGAAACTGTTATCCTGCGTAGTAAGGTGGCGGTTTTCCGTGAGTTGTATGTTCAGAGGAAAGCGTTGCAGGAGTTCTCCAGCAGGCTGGAGGAAATGGTTGAAGAACGTACTGTTGAATTGAGCGCCGCCAACGAAATTATATCCCGTCTTGCTGCTACCGATGAATTGACATCGCTTTACAATCGCCGTTTTTTCAATGAACAGCTGTTGGCTGCTATCAGCGCGGCAAAAAGGCATGGTCACAAGCTATCACTCATTATGATTGATATTGATTATTTTAAACGGGTTAACGATACCCTTGGACATTGTGAGGGGGATCGTATTCTTAAAGCTTTTGCAGATCTGCTGCGCGAAAATATCCGTGTTGAGGATATTGCGGCTCGCTGGGGTGGTGAGGAATTCATTGTTCTACTGCCACATACATCCATTGAAGCTGCATTTTCCATGGCAGAGCGAATCCGCTGCGGTTTTGAAAAATTATCTTCCGGTTGCGACTCCATCACGCTCTCTGCCAGTTTTGGTGTTGGGCAAATCGTTGATTCTGATGATGCTGATGCTTTGATACGGCGCGTTGACGACGCGTTGTATGCTGCCAAGCATCAGGGAAGAAATCAGGTTATTGCCGGGTAATTCCACTCCAGTTCAAAACATGTTTGCTGCAGTTGTAAATTTTCCTGTTTTCAGTGGCAAGGCAGATGGACTTTCTACGAAGCCATCATATTTATTTGTTGTGTATGCTTCTCTTGAAACCTGCAAGGAGCTTTTAAATGAGGAGTTTGAAGAATCTTAAAATCAGAAGCAAATTGATTATAGGCTTTCTGGTCGTATCTCTTTTTGCCGCAGTCATGGGGCTTTTTGGTGTTAATGGCGTGGGGGCGCTTTATCATCGTATCCATGATACGGAAAAAAATCTTATTCCATCAATAACACAGAGCGCAAAACTGGATCACCATACCCAGCAGCATCGTCGTACTATTCTCAATTACATACTTGAAAAAGACCCTTCTGAACGGAAAAAACTTGCACTGATTCTTGAAAAAGAAGAGACACAGGCAAAGGAGACTCTTGCTCTTATATCCGGGTACAACATGCTACCAGAGGAGCGCCTTCTTTTTTCATCCGTATCAGAGGGGATGGATAAATATTTTATTGATTCCGCAGATTTTAAAAAGCGTATTGATGCTGGAGTGAATTTTGAAGCGCTGGAAAAGGATAATGAGCGACTTCTTGAACTTTTTGCATCAATTGAAAACCTAAATAAAAGGCTGTTGTACTTTAATGTGGAAGAGGCAAGCGCGCATTTTGAAGCGAGTGCTGAATCTTTTGGTGCTATTCGTTTCTGGATGATGATTCTTCTTGTCATGTCGCTTTTGTCAGCGGTTGTCATGACTTTTTTTATTACCGCTAGTATCGCAAACCCCATAAATTTTGTTCTTGATGCCATAACCGCCCAGAAAAAAGCCGGAATTGAAAAGGAAAAAGTGATTGATGCCATATCGTCTGGTGATTTTAGCCAGGATATTGTGATCCAGGATGTTCTGGCTCTTGATGATGAAATGAGCGGTCGAGATGAGGCTGGCAAGCTTTTGAAAGAACTGGTGGAAATGTCCAATGTCCAGTATCTGCAGGATATGGCGTTTGTAGGGATGACTGAATTTCTGCGACATAACCATGAATCGGAACGTCGTGGAGAATGGATCGAAAACGGTAAAAATGGGCTTAACTCCATCATCAGAAATTCCAATGATTTAAAAGAACTCGCTTCGTCATCCATAGCTTTTCTTTCTGAAAACTTAAAAGCAGGCGTGGCAATGTTTTATCTTTATCGTGAAGAGACAAGCGACCTGTTTCCCATAGCCGGCTATGCCATTTCAGATTTGAGCGCCATGAAAAAAACGATTCATCTCGGTGATGGGTTGACTGGTCAGGCAGCCATGGAAAAGAAGAAAATCCAGGTGAATGATATTCCGGCAACTGCCATGCCTGTAAAATCAGCTCTTGGAGAGTCGCTACCGAGTCAGCTTCTGATTCTGCCGCTGTTGCATAATAACGCTCTTGTGGGGTTGCTGGAATTTGGAACTTTCACTTCCTTTGGTGAAATGGAATTAGAGTTCATGGAAGATGTACTCCCATGGCTTTCTGTCGCTGTCACTGTTCATTGCGCCAACCAGACAGTGCATGAACTGCTGGAACAGAGCCAGAGCCTTGCTGAAGAGCTTCGCGTGCAACAGGAGGAATTGCAGCAGACAAACGAGGAACTTGAAGAACGGGCGCAGATGCTGGAGCAGCAGAAAGAGCAGATCAGGGTTAAAAACCGGGATATAGAGTCGGCAAGCCATGAGTTGGAACTGCGTGCGGAAGAACTTGAGCGGGTAAGCAGATACAAATCACAGTTTTTAGCAAATATGTCCCATGAATTACGCACTCCACTTAACAGCATGATGATTCTCTCCAGCCTTTTGAAAGATAATCGGGAGGGGAATCTTACTGACAAACAGGTTGAATTCGCCGCAACCATAAATGGCGCCGGGCGGGATCTGCTCAATTTGATTAATGACATTCTGGACCTGTCAAAAATAGAGGCTGGAAAACTGGAGTTTAATTACGAGGATATTTCTATCGAAGAAATATGCCTGCAACTGCAAGCGATATTTATTCCGATTGCCGCTGATAAAGGGATTGATTTTTATGTGAACTGTTTGCCTTCAACTCCTGAACGGCTAACGGCTGATGGTATGCGTATCCAGCAGATTCTCAAAAACCTGATTTCAAATGCCTGCAAATTTACTTCGGCAGGCGATGTCAGGTTGCAGGTTTCTTCAATAAAGGGGGAGGATAGTCCAATATCTGTTGACACAGTCGTTTTTGATGTGGTTGACAGTGGAATTGGAATACCGCTTGAGAAGCAGGGGGTTGTTTTTGAGGCATTTCAGCAGGTTGATGGAAGCACAAGCCGCAAATATGGAGGGACAGGTCTTGGTCTTTCAATTTCACGCCAGCTTGCCCGATCCATGGGGGGAGAAATAGTATTGCAAAGCGTGGAGGGGGAAGGGAGCTCTTTTACCCTGTATCTGCCGATGGTGGGAGCATGCAGTATTGAACATCCGGTTATTCAGAACGTTCAGACCGTTCCGACCAATCAGAATGAACAACATAATCCAAAACCAAAAGAACCGCTTCCAACTGTGCCAATTCCTGATGATAGAGATTCAATCAAGGCAAACGACAAAAGTATCCTGATAATTGAAGATGATCTGACCTTTGCAAAAATATTGCTCAACACTGTCCAGGGGCGCGGTTTTGCCGGTATTGTCGCTGCTGATGGTGAAAGCGGAATTGCACTTGCTGAACGATATCTTCCGAATGCGATTATTCTTGATGTCATGCTTCCTCATATCGATGGATGGGGTGTTATGCGTTCCCTTAAAGACAACCCCGTAACCCGTCATATTCCAGTGCATTTTATGACTTGTCTTGAAGAACGGCAGAAAGCGATGAGTATGGGGGCTATCGGCTATGCCACCAAACCTGTCAACACGGAGCAGCTTGATTCTGTTTTTTCATTATTAGAAAATGCCATGAATCGTAGTATGAAAATGCTTCTTATTGTGGAGGATGACCAGGCGCAGGCATCGGCGATGGTTGCGCTTCTGAATTTGAATGATGTCACCATAACAGTGGCGGAGAGTGGAAGAAAGGCAATCGCGCTTCTTACTGAAACTCAATTTGATTGTATAGTTCTCGATCTCGGATTGGCTGATATGGGGGCGTATGAGCTTCTTGAAGAGCTTAAAAAGCTTGACCCGCAGCGACGAATTCCAGTCATTATTCATACAGGTCGTGAGTTAAGCCAGGCGGAGGATAAAAAACTGCGCCATTATGCGGAGAGCATCATTATCAAGGGTGCAAAAAGTCCAGAGCGACTCCTGAATGAAGTGACTCTCTTCCTTCATCTCGTTGAAACCTCACTTGAGCCGGATAAACAGCGTATGATACGAACAGTGCTTGACACGGAGGCTATGCTTGCCGGTAAAAAAATATTGATTGTTGATGACGATATGCGAAATATCTTTTCTCTTTCAAGCGCACTTTCCGAAAAAGAACTCATTGTGCTGGAAGCTGAAAATGGTGTTGAGGCGTTGAAGATTCTTGATGCGAACCCGGATATGGATCTTGTACTCATGGATATAATGATGCCGGTCATGGATGGTTATGAAACTATGCGAAATATTAGAAAAGACCTGCGTTTCCAGAGTTTGCCAATAATAGCTCTAACTGCCAAGGCAATGAAGGGAGACAGGGAGGAATGTCTCGATTCGGGAGCGAGCGATTACATTCCAAAACCGGTGGATATTGGTAAATTGTTCTCGCTCTTGCGAGTATGGCTTTACAAGGCATGATATGCTCTGTTGTGCATAAAATGGTTATGGGAAAATTTTAAATGACTATTAAGTCCAAGCTCATAGCAAACCTGGTGATTGTATCAGTTTTGATCGCACTTATTTGTCTCGGTTCATATTCATCTCTTCGGTTCATACAGGATCGTTTTCTGATGGTTGCCGAAAAAAGCATGCCACATCAGGTTCGCTCCATGGCTTTTGAACGTGAACTCCAACACTCAATTACTCTTTTGACAAGAATGGTTGCATTGCAGAATCTTGAAGAGTTTGCGCCATGCAAAGGTGAAACGGAAATATCACTGAACTCCCTTGCAGCTGCGGAAAAAAAACTGGAAGAATCAAGGAATTCTGCTGCGCATCTTGATGTCACAGGTCAGATAAAAATGATAGCGCTTGACCTTTTTTCTTCCACCGAAGAACGGCTGTTGGCAGAAAAAAGCGCTATCGAAGGGAATGAAAAAATAACTGAAAATATTGAAACGGCATCTGCAAAACTGAAATCCCTGGAAACAGGAATAGGACGGTTGCAGACATACCGTTTAAAACTGTTTGAAAAATCTTTGCATAACACTAATGCTTTTTCAGCCAAGTTGCGAGGAATAGAAGATCTCCGCAATAACTTGAAAGAGTTGCAGGCAAATTTGAATATTGCAAATTATGTCGACACAAAGGCGCAGTTTATAATTATCCGTGGAAAGATAAACACAAATTTATGGAGGCTTGAGAATAACCGATTTTCTGATTTTTTTGTTGTTTCAGACATCAAAAATAACAGTAAAAAAATAAAAAGATTTATTGAGTTAAAAAATGAATTTATAGTCTGGAAAAAAGACCCGACAAAACAAGAGATGCAACATCTTTTGCAGGATATTCAAGAACAGAATAACCAGCTTCAGTTGACTTTAAATCAGGAAATTGAAATTCTTTCCAGCCGTCTTGAGGGTGAAACAAAACATGAAAGTATTATTTATGAAGCATCAAATCAAGCAAATGCAATTATGCTCAATAATTCCAGACTGGTCTCTCTTGGGCATTCCATTTCTGCAGATATAAGCAGACTTTTTATTGTCGAAACCCAAAATGAACTGGAGCGCCGTGGCAGGGAAATAAAGGCAAAATTTCAGGATCTGCACAATCTTGCAGAAGCGGAAGAACGTGACCTAATTGCTATTGGTGCAAAAGAAGAGCTGCTACTTTTAAAGTCGGCTCATCAGTCGCTTGAAACGATCCGTGATAAAATCAGCTCCGGTACAGGTGTTTTGAATACCTTGACAACTAAACTCAAGTCAAAGGCTTCTGCTGAAAAAGGGAGGAGAAGTTTAAAAAATATTGCAGAAAAACAGGCTGCCCTTGGGAGAGAAACTGTACTCCTTGCCCAGTATGATCAGAAAAATGCTGTTGATTCAGTCAAAAGTTCTATTTCACAAATGTTTTCCAGGGTTACAAGCACTGGTATCGTCGCAGTACTTATTGGGATGACATTTGGATACTGGGTTTTACGTTCCATATTACGTCCGTTGAAATTAATACTTAATGCCTTAAAGCAGCAGACAAGGCATGCCAAAGATTTTGCCCGACTCGCTGAAAGCGTTGCATCCGGCAACCTTTCATCTCCCCAGACTAACTTTTCACTCCTCCAGATTGATAATATACCACATGATGAATTTGGCTCGGCTCTGCATGAGATTGTCGCCATGAACGCTGCACAGCTTACCCATGATAAAGCTTTTTCAGATATGACCAATTCTTTGCGTGAACATCAAAATGAGCAGGAAGCGCGTGAAAAAATGGCGACGGCTCGCTTTGATTTGAATACTATTTTGCGTAATGAGGAACATTTCCCCAATATGCCTGAACTTGCGCTTTCGTTTATTCTTGAATATCTTGGCGCCTCCATTGGCATTTTATATCTATTTGATGATAGAACTGATGAACTCCTTCCAATTGCAAGCTACGCCTTATCATCTCCAGAGCGAATGCAAACCACGGTTCGGCTTGGCGAAGGTATTGTTGGAGAAGCTGCGCTTAAGAAAAAAAACATTGAGTTCGGCTCCCTTCCGCCAGATTATCTCACTCTCCATTCGGCGCTTGTAAGTTCAATGCCGAACAATCTGCTTGCAGCTCCTCTGGTTCATAATGAAACCGTTGTAGCTGTTATGGAAATGGGAAGTTTCAGTGATATGGATGAGCATGCTTTCCAGTTCATGGTTCAGGCACTGGATGATTTTGCAGTTGCGCTTATGGTGGAGCGCTCCCGCAGAATAGTGGATGATCTTCTTGAGCAAAGCCAGACTCAGGCAGAGGAGTTGAGGGCACAGCAGGAAGAACTTCATCAGATGAATGAAGTGATTATGGAAAGGTCGCGTGGGGCAAAATGGAGTCCAGAATAACTGATCTTGAAATAAAGCTGCTCATGGAGGGAGTGTTCCAGATTTACGGCTATGATTTCCGTGATTACGGTGAAGCTTCTCTAAAGCGCCGTCTACTGCATTGGCTTTCCATGTCCGGTTTTGAAACACTTTCACACGCGCAGGCGACAATTTTTCGTGATAAATCTGCTTTCTGCTCTTTACTTAACGGAATAACAGTCAATGTTTCCGAAATGTTCCGGGATCCTGTTTTTTTCAAGGCATTACGGGAATATGTAGTACCCCATTTAAAGACTTATCCTTATATAAAAATATGGCACGCCGGCTGTTCCACAGGCGAAGAAGCGTATTCCATGGCGATTCTCCTTATGGAAGAAGGTATGGCGGGGAGGTTTCGCATCTATGCAACGGATATAAACCAGGATGTGCTCAAAAAAGCGCAGGATGGTATTTATCCGCTTCAGGAGTTGCAGAGATACACAAGAAACTATCAGCATTCCGGTGGTTCCGGATCATTTTCAGATTATTATACGGCTCGTTATGACCATGCAATATTTGACTCTTCGCTCCGGGATTCCATGGTCTTTTCATCCCACAATCTGGCTGTTGACGCCGGTTTTGGCGAGATGAATCTTATTCTTTGCCGCAATGTGATGATTTATTTTAACCAGACACTGAAAGAGCGTGTGCTGGAGCTTTTTGATTCTTCATTGATTTCCGGCTGTTTTCTCTGTCTAGGATCTAAGGAAACATTGGCGCGAAGGGAAATATCATCAAAATATCAGTTGGTTGTGCCAAAATCACAAATTTACAGGAAACAGTATGGGAAGTAAAATCTGCTCTGGAAAATACAAGGCAGTTGTTATGGGGGTTTCAACTGGAGGAGTCAAGGCTCTCAAATATATTTTTGAGAATTTGCCTGCAGATTTTCCCTTGCCGATTCTTGTGGTTTCTCATATTCTCCCGGAAGCGGATAATGGCTTGGCAACTCTTCTTGATTCTGTTTCAGCGTTGAATGTAAAAGAAGCTGACGAAGGTGAGCCGCTTTGTTCAGGAACAGTTTATCTCGCGCCTCCCAATTATCATCTTCTGGTTGACAGCGCAAATTCTCTGGAGCTGTCAGTTGATCCGCCGGTTAATTTTGCCAGACCATCTGTTGATGTGCTTTTCGAATCAGCCTCATTGGTGTTTGGCTCCTCACTCGTTGCTGTTATTATGACAGGCGCTGGAAATGATGGTTCACAAGGCGTTATGGCTGTTAAGGGAGCGGGTGGGGTGGTAATTGTTCAGAATCCGGAAGATGCGGAAATGGATGGAATGCCCAAAAGTGCGCTTAATGCTGTTGAACCTGATTTCATATTATGCTTGATCGATGTTCCCAGAATATTACAAGAACTTGCGGGTGCTTTATGACTTTATCCAAACAGATAACTATACCGATTCTTCTTGTTGATGACCGCCAGGAAAATCTTCTCTCCATGCAAGCGATTCTTGAAGGTGAAGGTTACGAACTTGTTCTGGCTCAAAATGGAAACGAGGCTTTGAGTCAGACTCTTAAAAACGATTTTGCTCTTGTGCTTCTTGATGTGCAGATGCCGGAAATGGATGGTTTTGAGGTCGCTTCACTCATGCGTTCTAATCCGAAAACAAACAATATTCCTGTCATTTTTGTTACCGCAGGAATGAAGGATATAGGCTTTGAGTTCAAAGGGTATGATGTGGGGGCGGTTGATTATCTTATGAAACCGCTTGAACCGGTTGTTTTTCGTTCCAAAGTCAGGGTTTTTGGGGAAATGTTCCGCCAGCGAAAGGAACTGGAACAGCACAAATTTCATCTTGATCAGCTTGTTGAAGAAAAAACCGCCGCTTTATCCCGTACGGCTTTTGAATTGAATGAGCGGAACCTTCAGTTGGAGCAGAGCAACAGAGAACTTGCTGCCATTGAAGAGGATATGCGTGGGCAGATTCATGAATTTGTGGAAACCCATGATCAGCTTCTGGCAACCGAGGAGATGCTGCGAAAACAGCTGGATGAATATGAGCAATCACAGAGAGAACTTAATGAATCTGTCAATAATCTAAAGACGGTGTTTGACGTGTCACCGCTCGCTTTTGTGGTGTCATCATACCCATCCGGTATAATCCTTGATATTAATGCCACATTTACCGATACATTTGGATATCCGAGGGATATGGTTTTCGGTCATACAGGGTTGGAACTCGGTTTCTGGCCTGACGCAGAAATTCGTAAACATTTTTTGCAAGCTGTAGAGACACAAGGTAAAGTTTCAGGTTTCAGTGCCGATATCAGAGCTTTGCGTGGTGATCAGCGAAAAGTTCTGTTGTACAGCTCAAAGATAGATTTTAATAAACAGCCATGTTTGCTGATTGTTTTTATGGATGTGACTGAACAGAAGTTGATGGAAGATCAGATCCGTCAGTCACAGAAAATGGATGTGCTTGGGCAGCTTGCAGGCGGGGTCGCCCATGATTTCAATAATATGCTCACTGCGATTCTTGGTTCTATTGAACTTTTGTATCCACATCTGAACAATAACGAAAAGGGGTTGAAGCTGCTCGGCAATATTCAGCAGGCAGCAACTCGCTCTGCAGATCTAACCCAGCAGTTATTATCTTTTTCCCGCAAGGGGCAAAAAGATTTTGTTCAGATTAACCTGCATGAAACCATTGCCGAGACTCTTACTATTCTTGAACATACAATTGATCGGAAAATATCGCTTCAGACAAAGCTTGTCGCCACAAAAACAACCCTGATAGGCAATGCTGCGCTGTTGCAGAATGCATTGCTAAATCTTGGAGTTAATGCCCGTGACGCCATGACGGAAGGTGGTACTATTACTGTTGCCACAGCCAATATGAACTTTGATGAATCATATTGCTCACTATCTCCATTTGATATTGAACCTGGCGATTATATAGAGTTATCGGTTGCTGATACTGGCACCGGCATTGATCAGGATACTATTACCCATATCTTTGAGCCGTTTTTTACAACAAAGGATGTTGGCAAAGGGACAGGTCTTGGTCTTGCATCGGTCTATGGCACAGTGAAAGAACATGGCGGAGCAGTCAGCGTTTTCAGCGAGCCAGGAGTCGGAACAATCTTTAAGCTGTACCTGCCGGTAATCAGTGGCGAAGAACGACAGGGTGGTCAAAATGAAATAAAAAAACTTTCCGGACTTGGAATTTTGCTGGTGGATGATGAAGAGCTTATTCGTGAAATAGGCAAAGAACTGCTTGAAATGCTAGGGCATCATGTCTACCTGGCAGAAAATGGTCTTGAAGCGCTTCAGCTTTATGACCGTGAAAAAGAAAATATTTCCCTTGTTATACTCGATCTGGTTATGCCCAAAATGGGTGGGCGGGATACACTTCGTTTTCTGCGGCAACGTAATAAAGATGTCAAAGTATTGGTCGCATCGTTAGCGTATCATTCTTTCTGTAAATTGATAAAAGCCTGACAAAAAGACAGGTCAAGTTTATTCTCTTCTTTTGGTGAATCGCCAAACCCAACCAGAGAGGAGAAGAAATCATGACCTGT
>Ga0172367_10002781_pt1 | contig 23514 bp, 12 predicted proteins | sample Lak10m_FD_114542 | JGI IMG/M metagenome (GOLD analysis project Ga0172367, IMG submission 114542) | Freshwater microbial communities from Kabuno Bay, South-Kivu, Congo - kab_022012_10m | ecosystem: Environmental > Aquatic > Freshwater > Lake | place: Democratic Republic of the Congo: South-Kivu... | reverse complement strand
GTTGATACCGGTCTGAGCTACGATACCTGCATATGCTGCGCCTGACATAAGACCTGTTAATGCGATTGCTACGGTGAGTTTTTTTAACATCGTTGTTCTCCTTTTTCGATTTTTTGCACCTGAATGGTGCAAATAGATATTTCGTCTTCAATTAGCAAATGAAGTGCCAGTTTGATAACTTTCTTGAAAACGTGCTTAAATAACGTCAAAAAAATCTGTAATGAGCTGTTATTATGAAAAAAAAGGAATCATGTGTGTGGTAGGAGTTCTGCTAATCCATCCTCATTATTTTAGTTTTAAAGCGCCGGGTGCATGTTGTAAGGGTTTTCACGGTATAGAGATACGCCAATATCAGCGATTTACCGTAAGAACACCGAAAACAACAAATCCTACATCCCCCAGATCCATGTCTTACTGTCATTCGTATCTTGAACCTGCTCCCAGATACGATCGTCACATTTTTTTGTCCACTTATGTCGAAGATGAGCAGGGATGATTCATCAGGACCGCAGGTGGCGACACCCTCTCCCTGTGATTGATATGGAAGTGCATATAAAATACCCCAGCGCAAGCACGATTATCAGGAGAGCGATAAACAAAATGACCTCCAAGGTTTTTAAAGCCTCGGAGGTCATTTTGTTGTTTCATGTTAATAACAACCTGGTGTCAGCGAGTATAACTGTGAGTGCCGCCACTGCTGTTGTGGCAGGCTACTGTGCAATTACCTCTACCGATCCCGAGAGAATTGTAGCGAGGCTGAGGCAGAGACGGGCTGGCGGCATAGGAACGGTCAAAGTTGATCAGGTGCGCATTGTTAGCAGCTGTTGCTCCGCGCTGTGATGGTACTCCGTGGGGGTCGTGGCAGGCCGCGCACGGTATGCAGCGGTCGATTACATGGCGGGCATGTTCGTTACTGCCGGTGTTCGCAAATGCAGTGCCTGACACCATGACATAAGTATCTGTATGACAGCGGAAACAGAGATCATAGCTGGAACGATAATCAATACAGTTCTTCTGGTTTTTGCTGCCTGAAGGGGGCATTTCATAGCGAGCCATGAGGATGTGCTCAAAACGAGAAGCGTGCGGACCGTTCGGGCCACTTTTACCAGCTTTTTTGCTGTCATCGCTGTTGTGGCAGTCGCTGCAGTCGATTGTGATCATGCTGGTGCGCAACTCTGCCAGAAGGCTTTCGCCGCTGCCACGTCGAGTTACGGTGACAGGATGTAGCGATGGATTCGAAGAGCGGAAGCGTTTCATCTGATCAGGTTCCTGAATCATTCTGTTGGCAGCGCGAATGCTGATAAAGTTGCCTGCGGAGCCTCCGGAATGGCATTTATAGCAGATCTCATATTCGCTCACGGCTGCTGTACGAGACTGAGCATCAGCACTTATCCCGGTAACCCCTTTGAGAGATCGTTTTACGCCACTCGGTACGTCCTGACCGCCAGCCAGATGTGCATTATGGCAATCGACACACTCCACGTGCGGTTTGTTCATTGGCAGGCGCTCTTTACGGTCATGTGCCCCCTGATTTTGGCCAATAGGGTGGCGGTACACCTTTTGGTCAAAGACTGATTTCATGTCGGTGCCACGCTCACGCTCAGAGCGGGGATCGCGTTCGCGCTTACTTGCAAGAAAGAGTGTGTTGCGGATACTGTTCAAAAGATATTGCACCGGACCAGAGGCGACCTGTACCTCGCCGTTGTCGGCATGCGCAAGCCCGCTGCTGTGACAGCCGCCGGTGTAGCATGACTGGTCTACCGTCGTTTTAAGGAGGTATTGCGCGATTGAGGCGGTGTGCGAGGAATGGCAATTCATGCAGCCGTTGGCGGTGTTATGAATAGAGGTGCTCCATCCCGGCGGGTTGTGACAGGTGATGCAGAGTGGAGAGGGTACAGCGGGATTATACCCTGGTTTAGTCGCGTCCCCATTGTTCATAACCAGAAAATTCCCAAACTCATTGTCATGTGGATTATGACAGGAGGTACACTGAACTAAAGCCTTCATCTCAAGCTTGACCGGTCCGGTGAGCGTGGAGGGTGAGACGAGATGTGCGCTCAAGGCGAGTTCTTCGTCATAGAGAAACGAAATCGGGTGGTCGTCCTTCAGATCGGTACCCAGATTGGTTGTGCCCCACAGCGACTGTGGAGCCCCGGTGCTCCCGAGAACTTTCCCTCCGTAGCGGTTCAGGGCCAAAGTACCGTCATGACAACTGAGGCAGATCCGTGAGGCGCCGGTTGGCATGCTTGTAGCGTATTTTACTTTCGCGGAAAAATTCGGTGACTGATACATCTGATACTGGTTTTCGGGCGGTAGTGCCCGGTTCCAGAGCGGGGCGTCATTCGTTGCGACGGCGTTGTGTGGAGTATGGCAAAAAACGCAGACTCGCACTTCGTCAAATGCAAAATTCGGATTTGGTCCGCTGATCGAAAGATTGTGGGGGGAGGCATTTACGCCGCGCCCGGCAGCCGTGGCAGAAATGGGGAGGAGTAGAGAGGCAATGCTAATGATTGGTATAATACGCTTAAACATATTTCCTCCCGAGATGGCTTGTTGTAGGTTCGCATGTAGATCATGCAAAAATCGAACCGCAGTGCTTACGGTGTAAGCTGTTTATCAAAAAGTGTTGCTTCGCTTTTCTCTTCCTCATCACTCCTATGCGTCAGATATCTGAATATCTGAATCCGCCGGTTGTACGTATCGGCGACATAAATCTGATCAAGTTTATCGATAAACAGTCCTGACGGCATCCAGAATTGCCCCGGTTCGATACCGTTTCTACCGAACACCAGCTGTAGATCTCCATTCTGATTGAATACCTGTATTGCATCCATAAGTGAGTCGTTGACATAGATATTGCCGGTGCTGTCAATGGCGATACCTTTTGGTCTGCTAAAGGAGCCTGCGGAATCGCCGGGTGCGCCGAATTGACGGACAATCTGACCTTCAGGCGTTAACAGAGTTATCTGGAAATTGAGCGAATCAGTGACGTAGATCTGACCGACGGCGTCGACCGCCAGATCGGTCGGACGGTTAAATCCATCACCACCGGTCGTGCGACCGCTGATGCGTTTGACTATGAAACCGTTCTGATCAAGCATAATAATCTGGTTGGCCAGAGTATCGGAAAGATACAGCAGTTGGTTGACAGGATTGAATGCAATGCCGGTTGGGCGTTCTAGTCCTTGCGACAGGAAAGGAACCAGGGAGTCGTCCTTCGGTGTATAACGATACAGTATTCCGTTAATTGAATCAGTGATATACAACCGCCCAAGATTGTCCTCGGCAAGTCCAATGGGGCTCGATAAAGGTGAGCCTTCTCGACTGCTGATGGTCGAATAGGAGCTGTTGGTGATATCCATGCGATGAATTACCCCTCTGCCGGGATCGGCCAGATAGAGTGCTCCCGCTGCCGACCTGAGAACGCCATACGGACGAACAATGGCGCTGGTTTCCTCGCCACTGATTGCTTCGCTGATACGCTTCCAGAAACCCTTACTCTTGCTGATATCTGTAGGGTCGGAGATGGTTTTTACCCAGACAACTCTACTTGGCGAGGAGAGCAGAGGCCATGAAATGGCAGTACGGTGCAGGGCATCAACGGCCTGGCTGGTGGCGCACCCTGAAAGAGTGGAGAATGCAGCGATCAAAACTGCAATCCGCACTATGTACCAGAGACGTAAAATTATTGAATTCCTGCATATCGCTTGCAGTATAAACATAGCCAATGCCTCCTTCTGACTGATCTCTTCAGCGACCCTTTCAGGGAGCGATGAGTGTAGGTGGTTAGGTAGTTGAGGAGAATCTCGTCACGCTTTCCCCGTGAGGAGTCGAAGGGACGAGACGTTTAAAAATATCTACTAAAATCAATATGAAGCGAATCATTTCGAGATGTACTGCTGGTTTCGAATATCCAGACGGTCTGACCGGTCAGGTTAATGGTGAACATGTTCCAGGCGCTCTGAACTTTTGCCCTGAGTGATAGTGAATCTTTAGCAGGCTTAATCTCAGATCGCACATCATTAACATTTCCATCAATTACGAGCTTCAACGTTTGCAAGATGTCTCTTGAATACGAAAGTGTAGCGTTGGCAAGGTTTTCTCGATATCCTGAAGCTGTCAAAGTCGCGCCATACATATTGTAACTGTTTTGAAGACCTATTGAAATCAGAGCTCTGCCGGTACTGAAACTTGTAGATCCGCTCCCTTCAAGGGTCTGAGTTCTGAAATCTCCGGTTGTTGCTTTGCGATAGCTGAAACGAGTCGTCGTGGTATTATAATTACTGCCAACAAAGAATGTCATGGTCTGTGAGCCTTTGAGACCGTTGTCTTCCGGGCCATGGATGAGTGTGCGCTTGATATCAGACCAGGAAGCTCCCAGCGATACGAGATTGTCAAATAACATTAAATTTGAGGTGACCGAAACGCTGTCGGTGGAGTAGGTAAGTTGTGGATCCTTAAAGATGGTATAGCTGAGATACAGCCTGCTGCCTGTTCCGGCCATATCGATTGTTACCCCCCCCCCGGAAAGAATGAAGATGCGGCCAAGGGCATAGTTGACGGTATAATCGACCCCCTCGGTATACGTTGTGAGCCTGTCTTCGCTCTTAACGGAGGTGACACTTCGAAGTGTCCCGTCACCGACCGTCAGATCAATGGTATCCCCTTGGTGGATAATTTTACTGAGTTCGTCTGAGACATACGTCGTACTGCTACTGACCTGACGATCGACCAGATTATATCCTTTATTGAATCCCAGTGACAAGCTACTCCCCTGTGGTAGTTTTTTTGTGTAGCTGGCAATTGCATTTACAGCATAGCTGTTTTCTTTACCATCGCTCTCTCTGCTGAAGGCGGCAGAACCACGCAGTTCAGTGCCCAGAGAATCAAAAAGTTGGTGCTTGATGCCAATATCACCAACATTTCTGGTTATTTCCCTGATGTCTAATTTTTCGCGAGTCGGACCAGTGAGTTGACTGCTGCGTGTATTTGTGAATGTGTAGCTCGCATCAGCGGACAGCGCCCGCCCCAATGTTGCACCAAAATTTTCTGTAAAATACAGTGCACGCGTAGGGAGAGCATCAACGATTGTATTACTTAACTGGATCGATGAAAGCAGAGTGTATCTTTGAATTGTTCCAAGAGTAAGGGAGTTGGAAAGCCCCAGTGAGTTTGCTGATGAGGACATTGCTGTACCACCAGTCGTTGTGCCGGATTGGTCGGAAAATGATGCGTTAAGCGTTGTTGCTGAAAAATCACCGTAGTTGTGTTCGGCGGAATATGAATAGGAATTTGAAAGGGATTTATTAGTAGCGTCGCCATTTGTCGTTGTTGTGGTCGTGCGGGCAAAATGAAATCGCGACTGCAGCGTGCTGTTAAGGAACGTTATTGAAAATTCATTACCTGCATTGTCGTTTGTAGATGGTGTGGTAAACGTGTTCTGTACGGTATTTCTCGTGCTGTAGCTGAGTAGTGTGAAGGGAATTCGACTTTTACTCAGGCCGTTGCCGCTGAAATTATACTGAAAGGTATCAACCGGTGGCAACGGCTTTACAAACGGCTGCCAGGTACTGAAGTTAGATTTAAAAGATGAACCGTTGCGGCTCTTTTCCTGATTTAACAAAAGTGAAGCTTGCAGGGTAGCATCTAAAATTAAGGGGTCAAACAGGGCAACTTGCAACGAAGCGTTGTAACTTTCGCTGAATGCGTGACTGGTATTTGAATCATGAGCTATTTTGTGCTCGTTCAAATCGTAAACAACATTGAGCCAGTGTTGGAACCCCTCAAATAGAAAAACACCTTTGACCTGCTTAAATTCAGAAGCGGTATCAGCCAAGGCAGCTCCTGGTCGACCGTTTAGTAACAAAACAGCTATGATCACACATATCAGGATCGGCATACGATATTATCGTAAGAAGAAACGATTGTTTCCACCGTGGGGATCGTGGCAATCGGTACAAACTATCCCCTTGACACGACTGGTGGTATGCAGTTTTGAGCTGTTGCGTGCTTCTGCGTGGCAGACGTCACATACGTCTCCAACGGGCTTAACCAAAAGTGTTGGATAATCTGAGGAGTGAGGCAAATGGCATTTGAGGCATGCGCCAACAGCAGCCGGGCCGTGGAGGAAGTTACCACTGGGGAAACCTTTGTGGCAATGAGCACAGAGAGCATCTTTCGCTACCACGAAGCCGGAATCAGTGCTCTTGTCGTGACAGTTATTACATTTTTTATCAGCAAAGGGGGGATGTTTAGAGCCCTGATTGCTATCCTTCTTCTGCATCTGTGCGGCAGCTAATTCCTCCTTCGTTGCCTGAATGTGATAATCGCGGCAGTATTGCTCCGCTGACGGCAGAGTCGGGACACCATCAAAAATAGTGCTCGTGATCTTATGCCGCGTCAAGGGATCGCATGCGCACATCAGCAGGGAGCAGGTGGTCAGCAGGAATATAAAGGAAGTCATTTTTTTCATGATTCAGATGCGCACCCTACTTCTTCTCCATCTGGCCAAAACCATAAACTGAAATGCGGGGTATGCAGAATTCCGATCCGAACTGACTGGTGACATAGATCAGGTGGGTTACCTTGAAGCCGGGTGCAGCGAATTTCTGAAAATAGGCGATGTTGTCCGTCGATGTTGCTATGCCGGCTGGGTTATTGAGCGATCCGTAGGGGAGTCCGGGCATGCCGAAGTAGGTCAGCACGCGGAACTGGTCGTTGAACAGTTGTACTACGTTAGTACCGCCATCAACGACATAGATCTGCTTACTAGGGTCAAGGGCAATACCCTTTGGTTTGGAAAACTGACCGAACTGATCTCCAACGCCGCCAAAGGAGCCGACATAGTTGCCATCCAGGTCATATTTGGTTACCTTGTTGCTGCCGAGATTGGTTATATAGATAAAACCGTCGTCATCGATGGTAAAGTTGCCGGGCAGAGAGAGACTTAGTCCCGGCTTGTCACTTTTACCGAATTCTGTCAGCTGCTCCAGTGTCTTTGGATCAAAAACTCTCACCAAGCCGCTCCCTAAATCAAGGGCATACAGCTTACCCTTGTAGAACTTTACGTCGGTAATTTTCGACTTGGCTTCGAGCCCTTTGCCATACCCCTTGGCAAAGGATGTTTTGTAATTACCGGCTGCGTCATAGACGGCAACATCGCGCCGAGCTGTATCAGCCACATAGAGGTTGTCGTCGTCATCGAGAGTAAGATTAAGCGGGTATTTGAGCGCCCCTGCCGGTGATTTTACGCCCTTCGGTTCAGTGATGGTGCCGGCCTTCAGATCGATGATTCGGACGGTTTTTCCTTGACCTTCAGCGACGTAAATCTTCCCCTTGTGCACTTCAATGCCATAGGATTTACCAAGTATTATATCGGCCTCTTCCTGCTCCTTACCGGTCGCAATAAACGAGATCCCGCCCTTCTTTTTGTTTATCCTGATGTCACTCGTTGAGTTAATGCCGGTAAGATATTGGATGCGCGGCTCATCAGGAGCCGGAGGAAAAAATATCGGTTCATTTGATACATATTTGCATGTCGTATCTGTAGCACAGCCCGCCAGCAGCAGAAATGTCAACAAAGTGAAACAGAGGTTTCTTGAGGATTTGATATGAGATTTCATGTTTATTTGCTCCTTTTAGTACTTGTCGAATATGTTTTATACACGACGGGTTTATCCCGGTCATATCTAAATGACTGGTGACAGCCAGGGGCGCAACTGCCGCCCGATGAGGTGATATTCAAATTTACCGGAATAGTCCATTCGCCAAATTTCATATTTTCCGCATCGATCAATTTATCGCCATTACTGGCGTGCGGCTGGTGACAGACACGGCAGGTACGGCTCTTTCGGCTGTTGACAACGTGAACATAATGGAGGTTGCGCTTACCATTGCGAAATTTAGTGTAAATGGATGTTTCGGCATAGCGGAGCAGGTTTTTCTCGTGGCACCCAAGGCAGGCGTTATAAATCCCCTCCTTGTAGGGGACGTAGATTTCTGCCGGGTACGCACCTCGCAGCATACGGAAATTGTCAGATCCGTGCGGGTCGTGGCAGGGAACGCATTCTCCCTTTTTGATCGGCCCATGAAGAAACTTTTTTCCGTCGAGGTCTTTTTTTATATTACGTAGCGGGGGGGTACCCAGATTGTCAGTGCCGTGGCAGCTCAGGCAGGTGGCCATTTCGTCAAACGGCAATAAACGTTTGTTTTCAGAATAGTGAGCCGAGTGGCATGCGCTACAGCCCCCTTCCTGTGTCAATGGTTTGTGAGGGACCTTCACCCCTGCGAGTTTTTTACCGATTGTGCCATGGCAGCCTACACACAGATCAGGAATTCTCTGTCGAAGGATTTTGCTGACCGTTGATCCATGCGGGTTGTGACAGGCGGTACACGGGCCCTCCTTGACGGGAGGGTGGGTAGCCTTTGCTTTTTTAAGGTCTTTTGCAAAATCTGTGTGGCATTTAAGGCAGACAACCCTGACGGGGGAATCAAGGAGTGCCTTTTCTTTTGATTCATGCGGCTGATGACATTTGTTGCAGGCACCTACGGCAACGGGACCATGCATAAACTGCTGTTTAAACGGGGCCGGATCATGACAGGAAACGCAGAGTTCCGTTCGGTCTTCGCGCACGCCTAGCAAAAACTGACCGGCTCCTCCGTGTGGCTTGTGACACGCAAGGCAGTCACCGTCTTTCACAGGAGAATGCATAACGTTTTTGTTCGTTTTTCCAAAAGGGGTGTGGCATTGATTGCAGAGAGTTGGAACCTTGGCAACAAGCTCCCAGCTTCGGTCTCCCAGTAAGGGATGGTTAGGTTTTTTCTGGTGATGACACGACAGGCACTCTTGAGCTTGTACCGGGGCATGAGGTTTTTCCGCTCGTATTATTGCCTGATGACATGAGGTCGCCGAGCAGGTTTGCGCAGAGGAGGTACCTTGGTAAAAAATAACCAGGGATAGTGCAAGATAAAAAATGTTGAGAAGTCTGTTCATTACAAACATACATAATCCCTATGAAGCAAAATAACTGTTTACGTAAGATTTTGTGTGAGCAGGAAAAATGATCGCCGGTTACGATACTAACCGTATCATTAAAAATCAAGTCAAAACGTCAGACCGTAGTTTGTGTACTGCGCTCAATTCTTAACACGGAACAGTGAAAGTGGCGCTTTGATTCTGAGTGGTGCGTTGAACTGATCCATTTCATACGTGGAAGGCAGGGGTGGCAACGGGGAAGCCTTTATGATTGAGTCTGCTATCAATCGGTCAGCGGCCTTTGATCCGCTACTCCTAATCAGACGAAGAGACACGACAGTTCCATCCCGCTGAACAATTATTTCAAAGATTCCATCTGCTCGAAGCGGTTCATTAAGAAGTGCAGCTTTGTCCCACCATTCCCGGTTAATTTTCTCTACCATTTCAAAATAATATGCACGAATATCATCACGCAATGTTTTGCCATCCGCAAGCATGCTAAAGTAGCCATGAGACAGACCCAACCCGAGAGGGGTAGATGTCAGTCTGCTCTCTTGAGCGTTTTTTTCAGGGGTGGCTGGTTGAGATTCGATCGGAGCGGGCGTTTCCGTCTCTTGGGCTAGAGGCGGCAATGGAGTAGGGGGTAATATGTTTTGACGGCCGTCTGGCGCTGTAAGAGGTTGAGATGGCGCTGTAAGAGGCGATGAAAGTTCAATGTCCTGAATGATAAGGTTGGTAGAGCGTTTTCCTGTAGTGCTGAAAACACTGCAATACATGATAAAAAGTGCAACAGCACCATGGAGAAGAAGAGATATTACAAGTGCCCATTGCAACAAAGGGCGCTTCATCGAAAGAGTGGTAGTGGGAGAAACTATGTATGGTTCTGTAGCTGATGGCATACGGTATGGAGGAAAAAGTTGATATTTTGCAAAACGTTTGTACGCAGAAGAGGAGCAACAGTTTATAAGAACACTCCGATCGCGATTAAAATGCTGCAAAAGGGGCGAAGCAGATAAAGCTTGCTTCGCCCCGACGACGCATACGATCACGTGTGGCTTCTAATGAATGCTATTTTTTCTTTGATTTCTTTGTAGTTGGTGCAACGCCAGCAACTGGTGCAGGTGACGCGGTAGTGCTTAGGTTGTTGAGATCATGCGCTATATTGTGGCACATTCCGCATTTCGGGAATTTGGCCATCATGGCTGCCGGGTGGCGATTGCCATGGCAGCTTTGGCACTGCGGCACCATCTTGTGTTTTGCCTGATGGCAGGCTACGCATGCAAGTTTGCTGTGTTTGAATTTACTGGCTGTAAGAAGGTCATATGCTTTCTTATGGCAGGCAGCGCAATCTTTTGAGGGTGTTTTATCTGTATAGGCGACGTTCTTCGGCATATGCGCCTGGTGGCATTTTTTGCAATCGGCAACGGTTTGGTCGGCTGCATGAGTTTTGTGGCATTGTGTACAGTCTGGAATTTTGCCATGTTTGTTATGGCAGAAGCTGCAATTTAGCGCAGTGTGTTTGCTCTTGTTTTCACGCAGCTTAACGATCTGACCAGCGTGGCAGGTCAGGCAGGCGTCAGTTACATTGTTGCCGAATGTAATATTAAGAGGAGTGTGAGGATTGGAGTGGCAACTTAAGCAGCCGGTCAGTTTAAAGTGCGGTTTACCTTCGTGGCATTGGCTACAGAGCGGAATGATCTTGCGTGTCGTGGGGGGATGTCCATTATGACAATCCTGGCAGCCGATTTCTGTCTTATGCTTACGTCCTGCTGCCGCTATATCAGCTGGGGGCTTGTTGTGGCATTTGGAGCAGTCATCATTCGACAGCGTTGCAGCGGCTTTTTTAGCAGGTTCTACGGCAAAAGCGTTGCCTTGAATAGCCAAGAGGGCCAGGCAGGCCAGTAAAACAGTCCACGCAGTTTTCATCTTACGACACTTACTCATTTGATTGTACCTCCGAACGTGATGGGTTAAAAACCTAACAAAAAAATGGAAACATGAGACGTATAAGTGGTTGTATCAGCTACTAGGTTGTGTGTCGAGCATGGATGTTCCTCAAGCGTCAATACAGGATATCTCTGTAATAGTCAACTTGATTGTCGTTACCAGGCTCCATGAATGTTGCTGATGCAAGTAATGTGCAGTGTAGACTCCTCGCGCTTTTAATCGGGCATGTGCCATGTTCGCCATATGTGAAGATGTTACGGCAAAAATAAAGCTGGATGGAGAATTTCGAGTAATTATCATCACTACGAGATTATGAATAATTGAATTGACAGAACGATATTTTATTTATTAGATTACAGCATCCACATAACAATCCGGGTAAGTTCGAACAGATCTGCAGTGATTGAAACTCAAATCCATAATCTTAATACCCCATTTAAAGTTATTGACGAGGCATCAGAAAATACGTAAGTCAAAAGTAACGATCTGACAACAAAGTAAGGAACAGGTTATTTAGCGAATATGGCGTAGTGATATAACCGGTGTGTCTACGGGGAGAAAAAGAAACTTGTCGAAGATATGAGGCTTTAGAAAATGGCACGTAAATTGCTGTATGGGCCCGTTGGATAAAATTCTAAATACTAAATTTGTACTAAATCGCAATTCGTGTATGGAGGTCGTGTACATGCTAAAAAGAATTCTTGCAGTTATTATGGTGTCGAGTCTGTTGCCGGCGATGGTGTATGCTGCAACTTGGTCTTTAACTACGTGGGTTAAATCCCCAGGGGGGTCTCTTAAGGCGGAAGGTTACCCTTCGCAAACCTCGTTACAAGGCATGACTTTCAAGTCGTATACGAGTAGTGGTATCAAGACTGTGACGGTAACACCTAATAGTGGCTACATGGCTACCAAGGTGGAGTATAACGGAACTATTCTGACCAATCCGACCGCAACATCTTTTGACGTGCACGGACCGAGTATTCAAACACTTTATGTAACATATGCTCAGTTAAAATACTCAGTGGCAGCCTCTGTAGCCGGAGGTGTCGGTGGTTCGGTATCGGTTCCGACAGGCTTGTCGAATCTTGCTGCAGGTACGGTACTTACCACGGCTCAAAATGTTACGTTTACCCCGTTAGCGTCGTACAGGCTGGAGAGTATAACCGGTATTCCGGTTGGTGCTGTACAAAGTCCGGCTGTCCCGGCTGCTAATCAGACGGTCGTAGTAACTTTCCCTGTCGGTTATACTGTAAATTCAAATGCTGCACTTGTTGGCACATTTGTTACCGACAGTCCAATTGCAAAAGCTGGTGTTGCGCAAAATGTGATTAACGGGATGGCTGTTACTCTTGATGGGAGTGGCAGTGTTGCCGGAGGAACTGGCATATCCTCTTACTCATGGGCCCAGACTTCCGGACCGGCTGCAGTTGTGCTCACGAATCCTGGTTCTGTTTCGGCCAGTTTCATTCCAGTAGTTGCAGGTACCTATAGTTTCTCCCTTACTGTAATGCCTGGCGGTTCGACTTCAACAACACAAGTTTACGTTTTTACAGATGCGGATGGGCTGGTGGTCAATAATTGCCAGGGCTGTCACTCCGCCTCAGGTAACCCGCTGACGACAAATGCCTATACTCTGTGGAAAGGAACAAAACACGAAATTAATAATGTTGTCTGTGCAAACTGCCACATAGGCGCAGATACCGGTGCACACCCTGGCGTGGTTCCAGAGAATAAGTGCATCAGCTGCCATAATGCAAATCAGGGTGCAAGTCCCGCAATATTTGTAGGTCATATGGGTATTGTTGATACCTTCAAAAATACCTGTTATGGATGTCACAAGCATGACCTTACAGCTGTTAGCCCTTCTCTTACGTGCACAAGTTGTCATGGTTATCCGCCGACAACTCAATCAGCACATACAACCGGCTTTGTAAAATATACCCATATTTCGAATGTATGTGCGGACTGTCACGCCGTCCCGGCAACAACCGACCCGACTCCAACACACAGGAATGGCGCTGTAGAAGTGCTGACCAACGCAAACGCCTGTAGCAGCTGTCACAGCTATCCACCGGCAAGTGCAACACACGCTACTGCCATCGCAGGAAATGCGCCTAACTGCGCTAGCTGCCATGTCTACAACTTTTTCACCGATGCGACACACAATAACGGCACGGTCAATTTTTCCAATACTGCATGCACCGGTTGCCATGGACATCCACCGACCGAGCTGACCTTGGCTCGTGCCGGCAAGACGGGACCTCATCCTGTTCAAAATGACTGCGCCATGTGTCACGGCTATGCTCCTCTTGACCCAACTGCTACAGGCTTGCACCGCAACGGCGTTGTAGATACATTAAAATCGGGTGCTCCGCATTTCAATAACAGCACCAGCGCCGGATACTCTGCTTCTTATGTAACATCACAAGTTACGAGTTGCTCTTTCTGCCACAACGGAAATCTCAACAACCAGACTATCCGTCAGCAGTGGGCCACTTCCGGCCATGCCAATACAGAAGCAGCACCTGCAAAGATCACTGATTTTAAAGTATACTCGCCTTGCGCACGATGCCATACGACCACCGGTTTCATAGCATATTCAAGCGCGAACATGATTACACAGTGGGGTCTTGCCACTGACAAAACGAAAGAAGTTATCACCTGCGTAGCTTGCCACAGTGATGTAGCCAACGGCATCGTCCGCACCGTAACACCTAACAAGCCGTACGAGAGTGATCAAACCTTCACCAACGCTGCTGTCAGCAAATCGAATGTCTGCATGGATTGTCACGGTGGCAGAGATAGCGGCAGTTTCATTCAGTCGCAGGTCGGAACAACAGACTTTACCAACTATGCTTTCCAGTACAAGTCACATTACATGACATCCGGTGGTGTAATCCAGGGTACGGTTGGCTTTAACTTCCCGGGCCGTACCTATCAGCCTTTCTCGGAAAACAGCCATAGCAAAATCGGTATGGGTTTCATGGGTACCGGTACCAGCGGTCCTTGTGCGGGGTGCCATATGAGTTCGCCCAACAAACACACCTTTAAAGCGATCAGTAGCGCCAACGGACCGGTTGTTAAATTTTACACAGCCGTGTGTACCAACTGCCATAATACTTCACTCACGCCAGCCTCACTTGATGCCAAACGGGTTGCTTTTAACGATGCTCTCGAGGTACTCAGAATTCAGCTTGCCGACAAAGGCTACACTTGGGACCCGACCGTCAAAACCTTTTATAAAGGCGCCACTAACATTGTTGCAACAAACTGGGGAGTTGGCCAAGCAGGTGCCAATGTCTTCGGTGCTGCATACAACTATAAACTGTTCTTTACGGAACCAAACAGCTATACACACAACCCGGCCTATGCCAAAGCGCTGATTACCGATTCTATTGATGCGGTATTCAACGGAGGAGCGGTAACCGGAAGCATCGATACAGCGCTGGCAGACCTACAGACCAAAGGGAAAATTACCGCTGCTCAGGTTATCAGCATTAACGCATACAAACAGGCAGATTCCAGCTGCAATAGCTGCCATGGTAATCCTCCAGCCACAACAACTCATACCGGCGTGGTTTCCGGGACATGTTCCAGCTGCCACATCTTCACCGGTGCTGGTGGAGCTACTCATAACAACGGTGTTATTGATCTGCAGACCGGTACTGGTTCGTGTAACAGTTGCCATGGGTATCCGCCTGCTTCGCAGACATTTCATACAACCGGCGTTGTTAAGTATAATCATGATAAGGTGGCTATTGACTATACCAATTGTGCACAGTGCCACTCAACGCCGACCTCTCCATCACCAACCGCAACCCACAGGAACGGCACGGTTGACCTGGAAACCAGCGTCAATGCTTGCAACAGTTGCCACAGTGCTCCGCCGGCAACTTCGGCTCACTCTGCTGCCACTCTATCACCTTTTAATTGTACCGATTGCCACACCTATACAGGTTTCAATGGAGCTACTCACAATAATGGTTCCGTTGATATTTCAAATGTTGCCTGCAATACCTGCCACGGTTATCCGCCATTGCCTGCCGCCCAGTTGGCAGCACGGTCTACCGGTGAGTTTGTAAATGCAAGAGTTGAAGACTATGTTGGCGGTGGCGGCCATCACTCAACACATCTGCTGTCTACACTGACTGCTAACGAAGGTTTTACACCTTGTCTGCCTTGCCATCCAAGTGCAGCTGCAGGTTTCCATTCCCAGGGTGGAGGTACCGTAGTAAAGACGAATGTAAATATATTTGATGCAGCTGATATCAGCTTTACTTTTGATGAATCCAGAAGCAAACGCTACGATACAGCGAACATGTCATGTTCAAATGTAAGCTGCCATTTCCAGCCAACAGTTTCTTGGTAGATGTTTATAAAGATATAGCGAACAAATATAATTTGATGTACAAATCTAGCAGCAAAATTCTTTTGAAGGAGACGAGTATGAATCAACCAAAGAAACAGTCAGTAACACAAAGAGTGCTACTTGCACTTACGCTGACGGTTGCCGGACTGACCGGATTAACCGGCATCGCTGAAGCGGCCACATGTTTGACGTGCCATGCACAGCCTGGTCAGTCGTTGGACATCCGTCCTGTTGACTCCGCTTTCCGTAACATCACGACTGGTGGTGTTAAAGGTAGCCATGCCAAGCACATTCCTGCTGCGACATTGGATGCAAACACCTGTACACCATGTCATGGTCCAGGAGCCGCAACATACACCACGAAACACCGCGATGGTTTTATCAATGTAACTTCTGCAACTGCTCCTGGTCTCAGCTATTCAAAAACCTCAAAATTTGCACAGTCCGGAGCAACTAACCTCACTCTCGGAACATGTAGCACCGCTTCTTGCCACGCTAATGTATACGGTGCAGGCACGGTAGCTACTCCTGTCTGGGGCGTAACTGCCGCTAACTGTACAGCGTGCCATACCACACCGATCGGTACAAATGGTCCGGCTACCGGCAGCCATGCAACAACTGTAGCTCATGCCGTTGCTTGTACTACCTGTCACGCTGCTGGTACCACTTCAACGACCGCACCGTCAACCGGTCATAATAACGGCACAATTGACGTAGCCAATGTTGGATACCCGCTTGCCAAAACAAAAGGTTCGGCTGCAACTACCTGTTCAACCGCTTCCTGCCACGTAAACGTTTATGGTGCTGGCTCTGTGACAACCCCGGTTTGGGGCACATCAGCAACCTGTAACGCATGCCATACCATCTCTATTGATGCAACCGGCCCTGCAACAGGTAGCCATGTTGCCCATAACGATACAACCTGTACCGATTGTCATGCTGCCGGTACTACTCAGATAACCAAACCAACTACTGGTCACCTCGACGGCAACATAACGGTAACTAACGGCTACCCGGTAACCGCCAAGCATGCAGCTGGCAGCTACAGTGGTACCTGTTCTACTGCTGCATGTCATGCCGACCCATACAGCGCCGGACTTGTTGCTACTCCTGTCTGGGGTGTCGCTTCTGGTTGTGCGGCTTGCCATACCGGTACGAAAGTAATCACTGCTAACGGCCCAGCTACCGGTAGTCACACCAACGTAACTTCACACGCCGTTGCCTGTACTACCTGTCATGCTGCTGGTACAAGTGCAACAACGAAACCCACCACAGGTCATGCTGATGGTAACATCGACGTAGCTAATGTAGGCTACCCGCTTGACAAAGTTAAAGGCTCTGCGGCAACAACATGTTCCGCAGCTTCTTGCCATGCTGATCCATATAGTGCTGGAACTGTTGTTACACCTGTTTGGGGTACAACCGGCAATGGCTGCGCAGCTTGTCATACTGGTACGAATGTGATCACTGCTAACGGCCCAGCTACTGGTAGTCACACCAACGTAACTTCACACGCTGTTGCCTGTACTACCTGTCATGCTGCTGGCACAAGTGCAACAACGAAACCAAGCACAGGCCATGCTGATGGTAACATTGACGTAGCTAATGTAGGCTACCCGCTTGACAAAGTTAAAGGCTCTGCGGCAACAACATGTTCCGCAGCTTCTTGCCATGCTGATCCATATAGTGCTGGCACGGTTGTTACGCCTGTCTGGGGTACAACAGGAAATGGCTGCGCAGCTTGTCATACCGGTACGAAAGTAATCACTGCTAACGGCCCAGCTACTGGTAGTCACACCAACGTAACTTCACACGCTGTTGCCTGTACTACCTGTCATGCTGCTGGAACAAGCGCAACAACGAAACCAAGCACCGGTCATGCCGACGGCAATATTGACGTAGCAAATGTTGGCTACCCGCTTGACAAAGTTAAAGGCTCCGCAGCAACAACTTGTTCCGCAGCTTCTTGCCATGCTGATCCATATAGTGCTGGTACTGTTGTTACACCTGTCTGGGGCACAACAGGAAATGGCTGCGCAGCGTGTCATACCGGTACAAAAGTTATCACAGCTGCTGGTCCTGCAACGGGCAACCACACTAACATTGCTGCTCATGCTGTCGCATGTACAACATGTCACGCTGCTGGAACAACTTCGTCAGCTGCACCGAGCACCGGTCACAATGATGGTAACATCGACATTGCAAACGTTGGCTATCCACTCAACAAAACGAAAGGTACTGCTGGCGCAAGTTGTACAACTTCTCTCTGCCACGGCTCAACTTCGCCAGTGTGGGGTACAACGACAACTAATGACACTTGTACAAAGTGCCACGGTTCAGGAACACCTGCCGGGACTATCACAGCAGCGAATGAATATGTCGTAGCTCCTTCAGATGCTACTGCAACTGATACCGGAAAAGTTAGCTCACTTGCCAAAGTTGGTGCACATCAGACTCACTTGCAGCTCTTCAACGGTCTGAGCCAGCAGGGTGCTGACGCAAAAGCTCGTTGCGAAGTTTGCCATGTTCTGCCTACAGTAGGAAACCATGCTAACGGCTCTGCAGCTCCTGTCTTCACTGGGCTGGCAGCTGGCGGTTCGTACAACAGCGTTGCTGGTACCTGTGCAGTCTACTGTCATAACCCCTCCACGACAGTACTTGCTGCTGGAAACGCTGGTAACGGTACTGCTCCTGTCTGGACAAACGCAAACTACATTGCAAACGGTACACTTAAAACACAGGTAAACTGTGGAACTTGCCACAAATCCCCTGGCGATGCAGGATTTACAGCTGCTGTTGATCATAGTGTTGCAGCAATGCCACTCGGCATCAATACCGATTGTTCTTCTTGCCATGGCCACAACGGTGGAATTGGTGGGGCAGTAGGTCAGCAACATATGGATGGCATTAAGTTCGGCAATGGTTCATGTGATGCTTGCCACGGTTACCCACCTGTTGCTAGCTTGACTGGTTTAAGAGTTGCTGGTAATTTTGAAAACGCCAAATTAGAATCATATGCCGGTGGCTCTGGTCACCACCAGACTCATCTGCTCGCAACGGTTAAATCGAGCGACGGCTTCACACCTTGTCTCCCATGCCATCCATCCGGTTTCCACAATCAGGGTAATGGAACTGTTGCCAAGGCTAATGTGAACGTAAATGATGCCGCAGATTTGACATTCCGTTTTGATAGCTCAAGAGCGAAACGTTACAACGTAGCAACAATGTCATGTTCAAACGTCAGTTGCCACTACCAGCCTACTGCAGCCTGGTAATCCGGCCTGTAATTCAGCTTGCACCAAGTTAAAGCTAAAGCCATCCGAGGTTTAAACGCCTCGGATGGTTAACCTGAAAAAAATTTGCTTGTTTATAAAGACCTTTCAGTTGCGAAATTAAATAATGAATAGTTTTAAAGATATTATTTTGAAGGAGTCAGGCATGAAAATCTCAAACACACAAACTACATCTATACGAGTGCTTGTTGCTCTGACTCTGACATTAGTCAGTCTAGCTAGTTTGTCTGGCAAGGCTGAAGCTGCTACATGTTTGACATGTCACGCCCCTGTTGGATCAACTACAGATATCCGCCCTGTTGAATCAACATATAGAAACATAACTTCCGGCAGTATTATTGGAAGCCATGCCAAGCATATACCGGCTGCTACGCTGGACGCGAACACATGTAGCCCATGCCATGGATCAGCAGCATCTGGATATGCGACCAAGCACCGGAATGGTTTCATCACAGTAACTTCAGCTGGAGGAATCGGCTATTCAAAATCAACCACTTTCCCTCAGTCAGGTAGTACAACACCTGTTTTAGGTACGTGTAATACAGCGACATGCCACGATAACGGTAAAGGTGTGAAGGTTGCTTCTCCTACATGGGGTACGGTCGCTCCAGCATGTACCGCCTGTCACGCTTTAGTGCCTGGAGACAGTCATACACAACATGTAACCGGAACAAATTTCAAAAAAGCTCTTTGTGCCGATTGCCATACCGGGTATGTCCAGGGCGTGACAGCTCCTTCAGTAACTCACGTTAACGGTACGGTTGAAGTCAATACGGGCAACTATCCATCACCAAAAGCTAAAGGTTCTGCATTTGGAACGTGTACAACATCTTATTGTCATAGTTCTGGTCAATCAGCCGATGGTTTTAGCACAGTACCTGTCTACGCCACTGTTTCCTGGGGCGGTACTGCTGCATGTGGTAGCTGCCATGCAACAACTACACTCGCTACCGGTACTCATGGCAAACATCTTGCTGTTGCTAGTAACTGCGACTATTGCCACAGTCAGGCCTATGTCACTTCTTATAACTCAACAAGCCATGTCAATGGCCAAATTGATGTTACTTCAGTTGGTTATACCGCTGGTGGAGCACCAGGCAACGGTTATGGAACATGTTCAACGGCTATCTGTCACGGTTCTATAACTCCGCCTGCTTGGGGCGTGAACACCTCTAATGATTCCTGCACCAAGTGTCACGGAACCGGCACCGCTGGTCCGATTACTTCAGCTAACCTGCATGTTGTCGCTCCATCTGATCCGACAGCGACCAATACCGGAAAAGTCAGCGCCGTTGCGAAAATCGGCGCTCATCAGACACATCTGCAGTTTTTCAATGGTCTGAGCGGGCAGGGTACCGAAGATAGCCGTTGCAGTGCCTGTCATGGTGTTTTGCCAACATCCGGGCTGCATGTGGCACAGTTTGGACCGCCATCGGATCCGACGTCAACTTTCAGCGGTTTGGCAACCAATAACGGGGCAATGGTACCGACCTACAGCGCCGGCAGCTGTTCAAACACCTACTGTCACAACCCGGCAGGAACAGGCGGCACACTAAACAGTGCCAACGCCGGTACCGGTATAAATCCATCATGGACCAATGCTGCATATTTGATCGATGGCACACTCAAGACTCAGGCAAACTGCGGTACCTGCCACAAATCACCTGGAGATGCCGGCTTCACTTCAACCACAACCCACGTTTCCAATATTACTCAGGATTGTGCACAGTGCCATGGCCATAACGGTGCAGCGGGCGGTGCAGCTGGCCAACAGCATATGGATGGTATCAAGTACGGTTCCGGAAACTGCGATAGCTGCCATGGCTATCAGGCCGGGTCATGGGCTGCCGCACCTGCTATCAATCCTGAAGGCAAGGGTGCTCACGAGTCCCACATTACGTATCTGACAACCAAGCGTTTTGGTACTACGATTACAATGAATGCAACTTCTGACCAGTATGCGTCTGCAGCAACTTCATGGACCAATGTCTGCGGTATCTGCCATGATAACGGTTCTGCACTCCATAGAAACGGCACGGTCAATGTTGCAATGAACGCAAGTCAGGCGTATGTTTTTGGCCCTGCCGGAACGGTTGCAACGTACAACGGTCTTCCCGGAAGACTTGCTGCAAATGACAAGACCTGTTCCAACATAAGCTGTCACTACTTCACTACACCAGTCTGGTCTACGTACTAAGCGCGGGAGGCGATATACAATGGGATACATCATTAAGAAAAAAATGAATGGAATGAGCTGGTGGATGAAGACCAGCATTGTTCTTCTCCTCACTATGGCGACTTCGGTGTTTATGTACAAGGGATGGTATAATCCCGTCCCGGCCCAGGCCGCGACTGTAATTTATCAGGTGAGTGTTCCCAGTACCGCATCTGTCGGTATTGACGGATCTGCCAACCTGTCGGCAACGGGAAGTATTGCTACTGCGCCTACGGTCAGAGGTGAAATGTTATCAACACTAACCACCAGTGCGAGTTCTTACCGTCCGACTTCCGGTATGACCTCTGGGACAGCTACAACTTTGATGAAATTATATAGCCCTGTATATGCCACAGCACAGACAATCACAGCTCCGGTCGGCAATTTCGCCATTCGTGGCTATAATGCATCCGATACATGGACGTTTCATATCTATAGTTACAATCCTTCCGGTGCTGCTGGCAACAAAACACTTATGTATTCTTCAAACACAACGACTAGCGGAACCGGATCCACGGTCGCTGTTTCACCAACCTATACGCTTGTAAACAGTTTAATGCCAGCTGGATATCGATTGATGACTGAAATCGTCTATACTCCGGGAGGCACAACGTACACTCCGCGTTTATACCTTGACGGCACTTCAAATACTTCGCAGTGCCGTTTGACAGTTACCGAAACTGCTGCTGTCTCCGATTCCACAGCTCCTTTTGCGGGCACAATTTCAATTTCACCAGACATCAGCTCTGCCTATACATCAGCTGCACCAACCATTACTACTCTGTTCACTGATGCAGAATCAGCTGTAACTGCTTGCGAATACACAACTAATGGCGGTGCCAACTGGCTTACCGGTGTTGTCAGCGGAGCATCCAGTCCCTACACATGTACCGCTAACCCGACCGGACTAACGGGTTTCCTCAATATCAACATGCGTGCCACTTCTACCGGCGGAACAACCACAGCGACCCAGATTCAGCGAACAGTTGATACATCAGTACCGACTGACGGCACATTAACTGTTACTGCCGGCAATGCGCAAAACGCCATCTCGTGGACCGCAGCATCTGATCCGGGCGGCAGCGGCATCGCCTCCTACATCCTGCGTTTTAACACCGGAGCAACTGCAACGGCACCAGTTGATTGTACTACCGGTACCGCAGTTCCCGGCAGCCCCTTCACTGCTGCGACACTTTCAACTCTCCATACCGGTCTGACAAATGGTAATCAGTATGCGTATCGCCTCTGTGCAACAGATAACCTCACTAACAGATCCGGTGGTGTGACCAAAACAGTTACTCCGGGTACAGGACCTGTAACTACCATTGCGAACTGTGCAGGGTGCCACGGCTATAGCGCCGCTTCCGGATTTACTGACGGCACGGCTCGCAATACACCTGCCGGTCAGTTTCAAGGATCGCACAGTGTACATCCGAATGCCTGTTCAACCTGCCATACTGCACCTGCAACCACTACCAGTTCCGATTTTAACCATGCCAATACCACCGTGAACATGGCTCCGTCTATCAACGGCGGTTCATATGTTAAAGGTTCTGCGGCTGTATCAAATACTTTCTCACCATCAACATGCAACAACACAACCTGCCATGGCGGTGCCAGCCCGACATGGGGTTCCGCGACAACACAAGCATCGTGTACAAAATGCCACGGTGTCAATGGTACGCTACCGGCTGCATATTCGGCTGATACAAAAACCGCTGCACCTGGTTACAATGCAGCCGGTCGCGACACCGGTGGCGCTACGGTTGCGACCGATGCGCAAGTCGGCGCACATGATACCCATCTGCGTGCCCTTAACGCCATTACCAATCCGATTGCCTGTACTGAATGCCATTCCAGTGTCAATGCTACAAGCCCTTCATTTGCCGGTCACATGGACGGTGCCGGGACTGTCAGTTTCGGCGCTCTGGCTACAACCGGTGGTGCTGCAGCCAGTTATTCAGCCGGTACCTGCTCTACAACATACTGCCACTATGGTAAGCCGAATGGTGCTTACACTGTAGGGACTCCTGTTGCCTGGACCAATACCGCACTGCTGACCGGCACACCAACTCTTGCCGGTGACTGCAGCAAATGTCATGCTTCGCCGCCATCCACCACGGGAGATCACGCTGGTGTCACAAACATCAATCAGTGTAATGGCTGTCACGATCATGTGACAACAGCCGGAACGTTCAGTGATCCAAGTAAACACATTAATGGCACGGTTGAAGCTGCGAGCTGTAGCGCTTGTCATGGCTGGCCTCCGACTACTAATGCTCACACGGTTCATATCGACAATATTATTGCTGAAAAGTCTTTGGGTGGTCTTCCTGGCGGATTTGTTGATAACCAGGTGTGCGGTACCTGCCACAATGTGAGCTCAACAACTAAACATGCCGGTTCTGCCGGTAGTGACGGTACATCAAGAAATATTCTCGCACCGACGCCATCAATACTTCAAGCCGAGAATCAGTTCGGCGCAAGCGCTGTCAGTTATGATAAAGCCAGCACTACGACATGCTCAAACATCAGTTGCCATTTCGGTACATCAACTGCTTGGGGAACACCCACATCCGTATCTTGCAAAGTGTGCCACGGCTACCCGCCGGTAACGACAGTCGGCGATCCTGATAACAAGCATGTTGCGGGTGCAACTGCAGTTAATCATATTGGAACAGGGGCTACGGTAAATACGAAAGAAACTTTTGTCTCC
>Ga0172367_10002778_pt1 | contig 23538 bp, 19 predicted proteins | sample Lak10m_FD_114542 | JGI IMG/M metagenome (GOLD analysis project Ga0172367, IMG submission 114542) | Freshwater microbial communities from Kabuno Bay, South-Kivu, Congo - kab_022012_10m | ecosystem: Environmental > Aquatic > Freshwater > Lake | place: Democratic Republic of the Congo: South-Kivu... | reverse complement strand
GATAAATATCTATGCCGTAATCCCGGTGTTTACCTTCTTCGGGAACATGAACTGGAATTATGGAATCATCATTCTCATACTGACAATTTTGTTGAAGATCGTTCTTTTTCCGATAGCATTCAAGACCTATAAATCATCCGCAAAGATGAGGGTTCTGAAACCCGACATCGATGAACTGGCCAAGAAGTTTCCGAAGAAAGAGGATGCCATGAAAAAACAACAGGCTACCATGGACCTCTATAAAAAAGCCGGTGTGAATCCGATGGCCGGCTGTATCCCTTTATTGTTGCAGATGCCAATACTTATTGCGATGTTTCGCTTTTTCCCTGCATCGATCGAACTCAGGCAACAGTCGTTTCTCTGGGCACATGATCTTTCTTCATACGATTCAATCTGGACATTCCCGGGCGGGTTTTCTATACCGTATTATGGCGATCATGTGAGCCTGTTTGCGTTGCTGATGACAATTTCCAGTATTATCTATACCCGCGTAAACGATCAGATGATGGGAAGCACCCAGCAACAAATGCCCGGAATGAAGGTGATGATGTATCTTATGCCGGTGATGTTCCTTTTCTGGTTCAATGATTATTCTTCAGGATTGAGCTATTATTACCTTCTTGCCAATCTTCTGACGTTTGCCCAGATATATCTTATCCGTTCTACAATCGATGAGAAAAAACTCCATGCCCAGATAGAAGCCAACCGGAAAAAAACAATAAAAAAATCTGGATTCCAGAAAAGGCTCGAAGATATGGCGAAGAAGCGTGGATACCCTGTAAAAAAATAATTTATAAATCAAGATTTACAATTTAAATCCAGAATTTAAAATCGTAATTCATCCAAGGTGGCTTAAGAAAAGCTCCAGTCCTTTCTGTTTATCTTTATCGAATGAATAGGAGATGTTATTTTCCAGATATCCGAGGCAATCATCGCAGTCAGGAAGTTTTTCATGGAAATATTCCAGACATTCGGGTATATGCGCCACACCGTATGACAGGGCTCCTGTAAACTGACGTGTTACCTCTCCGGGTAACCGGGTGCGGGATATCCACAGAGCGAATACAAACGGTAATCCGGTAAACTTTATCCATTCGCCGGCCAGATCGTAAACATACCGGAAGTGGTGACTTATCTCAAATGTCTTATCCCCGATTGCGACCAGGGTTTCGTGTTTCCTCAGGATAGCTGCCTCACCGGGTTTCAGTTTTTTCCAAACGGGTGAAATATTCCAGTAATGTTTTGCAAGGATTTTAACAAGCTCGACAGATGTGCGTGAATCAAAATCAAGATGAACAAAGCTGATCTCAGGCAACGGTACCTGAGAAAGAAGCAGAACGGTCTTCACCTCTTTGACAGCACCGAGACAAAATGGTGATATTATATTATATTCCCTGAAATCGGGCAACGCACCAACCGGTACGAGTGCAATATCCACACTCCCGTTCTTTAATTTTTCTGCACAAACAGAAGGTACATCGAGTTCGAGTGCGCTGTTTGCCAATAATCCCGATTGTTTTATACCATAAACAAAAGGCAGGGTATTCAGGTAAGAGACAGCGGATATTTTCAGGATCTGCATCTTGTGTGCATATAAGGCAAAATTAATGGAATTGAACTTTAACCGGCGCTTTTACTGATTAAATTATATAACTTTGTCAATTCTTTACCCGGATTAATTGTGAGGAAGTTTCTGTCAATCGCTATTCTGTCTCTTTTCCTGTTCAACTCCATGGGATATTATTTCCTGTTTGAAGTTAACAAGCTGCTTGTTAAAAAAGAGATGAAGGCGATGATCAGGAAAAATACCCCAAAGGTGACAATCTTACATGTTATCGACCCCGAAACCAATCACGACCTGTACCGGGTCGATAAACGGGAAATCATCTTCAAAGGGAACCTTTATGATATAATCAAAGAATCAAAGAATGGGAGGACAACGACATTCTATTGCATATTCGACTATAAAGAACAAAATCTTATTGCAGGATTTAAAAGGATCTGTCATAACAAATTCAACCAAACCCTTTTGGATCATCTCATTAAAATTGCATTACCGGTTTTTTATATGAACTGCGATATTCCATACTGTAATGAGATAGCTTATGCAAATCTGAAGACGTTCACCCGCTCAACATTTCAAAGCCCCCTGACTCCTCCTCCTGAAGTTTGTTAATTCCATAATTTTTATTGTAATCTTCTTTTACAGGATTTTTATGAAGTCCTGTGTTTTCATTTTATAAAATTCTAAACTTATAACCTATGAGAATATCATCAATTATAACAATTATAATATTTCTGATAACGCTCTCTGTCAGGTCACAACAGATAACCGTCCTGGATAAATCCGATCTCCAGCCGGTCGGCCAGGTGAATATCACAAATGTAAATAAGACTGTCATGACCGTTACCGATGACCTGGGAAAAGCCGACATTTCGGCCTTTGGTGAACATGATTCCCTCTTTTTTACTCATCTGACTTTCCAGAATTATGTTGCGATCAAATCCAGCCTTGCTTCTCTGAATTATATCATTTATATGATCGAGAATGTTATCTCCCTGGATGAATTCGTGATTTCCGCGAATAAAGTCGAAGAAAAGGAATCGGATCTTCCATACAAGATCGATATTATTCAGGCGAAGGAAATTGCATTTGACAATCCTGCGACTTCGGCGATCATGCTTGAACAGACCGGGGAGGTTTTCGTCCAGCAAAGTCAGCTTGGTGGAGGAAGTCCCGTCCTGCGTGGATTTGAGGCAAACCGCATCCTCCTCGTAGTTGACGGGATCAGGATGAACAATGCAATTTACCGGGCAGGTCATCTCCAATCCGCAATCACAGTGGATCCTTTTGGGCTGGGATCGACCGAGATCCTTTATGGTCCGGGCTCAACGATATACGGAAGCGATGCGATCGGGGGCGTGATAACTTTCAATACGAGGAGACCGGTACTCTCGTCCAACGGCAAACTGCATGTTCATGGCAATCTGCTGGCCAGATATGCCTCGGCCAATAATGAAACTACCGGCGGCGCCAGCATTAACCTCGGCTGGAAAAAATGGGCAGCCTTGCTGAATCTTTCTTACAGTAATTTCAACAATCTGCGGGAAGGGCAGCTTCGTTCACCATATTACGGTGACTGGGGAAAATGCATTTATTACGCAGAACGGATAAACGGCTCCGATTCGATGGTGGTTAACGATAAGCCCTGGATACAGCGTCCGACCGGCTACATGCAGTACAATGTACTTGGAAAAATCCTTTTCCGTCCGGATAACCGGAGCAGCTACCTTTTAAATGTCCAGTTCTCGAGTTCCTCGGATATCCCGCGCTACGACCGGCTTACTGAAATGAATGCCAGTACCGGTAAGCTGAAGTATGCCGAATGGTACTATGGTCCGCAGCTCAGGTTCATGGCTTCCCTGAATGCTGAATATAACATCAATGCGGTTGTGTTTGATCATGCCTCGGTAACCCTGGCTTATCAGAAGGTCAATGAAGACCGGATCAACAGGATATTTGGGAAATCATGGAAAAAATTCAACCTGGAAACTGCAGGCGTAATTTCAGTTAACGCTGATTTCGATAAGAAACTATGGAAAAAGGACGACCTCAGGTACGGAGTTGAATTCGACTATAACGATGTGGGTTCCAACGCACACCAGGAGAACATAAATACCGGAGCGATAACTGAAAATCTGGCAACACGTTATCCTGACCAGAAAGGGAATATGATGACAATTGCCGCATATTTGTCAAATAACTGGAAGATCAGTAAGATGTTCGCATTCTCGCAGGGTATAAGGCTTAACTATGTGACTCTCAATGCAGCCTACTCCGATACAATGATGAAAATAATGAAATTCCCGTTTGATAAGAACATATCACAGAAAAATGTCGCTGTTAACGGTTATCTTGGATTGACATCATCACCCGGACATGATTGGAAACTCTCGATAATTGGCTCTACCGGATTCCGGGCGCCGAATATCGATGATCTCACCAAACTGAACGAATCGAACAGCCAGGATAAAACGATAATCGTTCCGAATCCTGACCTCAGACCGGAATATGCCTATAATGCCGAAATCTCGGTCGGAAAGACAATCCTTTCGACGGTTCGTCTTGAAGGAACAGTATTCTATACCTGGCTGAAAAATGCTTTTGTTGTCAGCCCTGCCACATTTAACGGTAAGGATTCCATTGAGTACGATGGCATAATGTGTAAGGTCATGTCAACAACAAATGCAGGGAGCGCTTATGTTTATGGATTTCAGGGAAGCCTGCTGGCACAGGTAACACGCTCATTTTCCATTCTGAGTAATATTACTTATACCATAGGCCGTGTGAATAATCCTGATGACATGCCACTCGACCATATCCCGCCTGTGTTCGGAATGACATCATTCAGGCTTGAAATGAAAAAGTTCAAAGGGGAATTTTATGTGATGTATAACGGGTGGAAGCGGATCAGCCAGTACAGTCCGGGCGGTGAGGATAACGAAACCTATGCAACCCCCTGGGGAACACCTTCGTGGTACACACTGAACCTGAAACTCAGTTACCAGATCATAAAGTATTTGAACATCGAGGTTGGTGCAGAGAATATTCTGAATGAACACTACCGTAAGTTTGCATCCGGTATAAGCAGTCCGGGAAGGAATATCATTGCCGCATTACGGGCCAACTTCTGAAAGCGACTTATGGATTGACAATACCTGGGGAATAATCAACTGCGAGCCGTCATTCCGGATCACAAAATCTGAAAGGGCGGCTTTTTTTTCATCCTGCATCTGGAACCTCATACGTTTGATGATCTCATCCCTGTCAAGATTATCTCTGCCGGTTACTCTGGCAACAGCTAACTCTGCGGGACAGGATACATGGATTATTTTGTCGAATTCTCCCTCGAAACCGCTTTCAAAAATGATCGCGGCCTCGTGTAATACATAATACCGGTCATTTTGCCGGCTCACCCATTCCCGGAAATTTTCCCTGACAAGAGGATGGAGTATCTGATTAAGTTTTTTTAACGAAAGGGCATCGGAAAAGACTATCTCAGCAAGCTTCCTCCTGTCAACCTCAGCATTGCTGCCAAATACCGACGGGCCAAATTCTTTCCGGATACTTTCTTTTATCTGATCATTTACAAGAAGTTTTTTTGATTCCTCGTCTGCGTGAAATACAGGTACACCTAAAACTGTAAATATCCCGGAAACAATGCTTTTTCCGCTCCCCATATTACCGGTCAGTCCAACAGTTTTCATCACTCAGTTAATTTTTCCCGGTTTCGGGAAACGCTTTTCAAATTCAAAATAGAGGGTATCAGGGTGAATGGAGTAAACATCGTTGTTAAAGTTTGTCTCTGAAACGATCTCTTTACCGATATTTTCAGTAAGAATAATGCCGTAATAACGGAGATCGCGGGATCTGATCCTGATATTTTTCAGACTGATATCGTAGTAACGGATCTTGCGTAACAGGAAACTCTCGGAGAAAAAGTCAAAACCCTGTACCCTTACCTTGACGGTCAGGATACTGTCGGAACTTTTTATTAACCGGTAATTCCATGGAACTTGGGTATATTTCAGATGATAGTTGAGGTTATAGTAATAATCTTTTGAAAGACGCACAAGCGTCCATAAAAAGACTGAGATGACAAGACAAACGATAAAAATTGACAACTGATAACGAAATTTCTCACTCTTTCGTTGGCGGGCATTGCCGATAAATTCAAGGAATTTTGGCCTCACGGGGATAAGGATTTCACCCGGTCATTTATTTTCTATAGTCTGCGTATTATCAATTGCAATGGCCGACTTCTCAACTCTCAGCCGAACCTGGTTCTCTACCTCGATGGTAACGGTTGTATCCTGGATTTCCACGATCCTCCCATGGATCCCGCCAACCGTAATTATTTTTTGTCCTTTCTGGAGGTTTTCCCTGAATTTCTTCTGATCCTTCGACCGTTTCATCTGTGGCCTGATAAAGAAGAAATAAAAAACCACCACGATGAGCAACAGCGGAAGAAATGATAACCAGCCACTCGACTGACCTTGTCCGCTTTGCGGAGCCATGAGTAAGATTGTTAAAAGATTTGTCATAATACCTGATAATTTACGATTTGGATTTTTGTTTTAATAATTTCACTGTTTAGCTGCTTCTCTGTTTTGCCTTTATTTATTCCCGACACTAACCACCTGGGCTTTGATCCGGAGAACAGTCGTATTCGGTTGTGTATTTGCCACCACAAGGATGTTCTTCGACTGGTATCCCTTCTGGTTCTTACTTGAAAAAGCAACCTTTATAATTCCTCCTTCACCCGGTTTTACTGGAGTTTTGGGATATGATGGTACAGTGCATCCGCATGAAGTGCTTACATCGGCAATTATAAGGTCGGATTTCCCTGCATTTATAAATTTAAAATTGATAGAAACAGTCTCTCCCTGAAGTATTTTTCCAAAATCATGCTCCCGTTCCTCAAATTGTATAACCGGCAGACTGCTTCTGTCGGACTGCCCGCTGGCGGTATTTGGATTATTTACGATGTCGGTATTAAGATTCTCTTCCTGATCATTTGAAGATGAATTGCAGGAAAGAAGTAAACAGATCGACAAAGCTACCGTAACAGCGAAAAAACACTTGATCTTCATTGTATTCCCTTTCAAAAACGCTGCAAAAGTACGAATTATTAATTATTTAAAAAATCCGTACTTTTACCCTGAATGCGGATATACCTTATCGGTTATATGGCCTCCGGAAAATCAAAGGTCGGGTCTGACCTGGCTGGACGGCTTGATTATTCCTTTTCCGATCTTGACGATCTTTTTGAGGGAAAATACCGTATCAGTATTTATGATTTTTTCGAAAAATATGGTGAATCTGTTTTCCGGAAGATTGAGAGCCAGGTTCTTCATGAAACCGGAAATCTCACAAATGCGGTTATTGCAACAGGCGGTGGTACTCCATGTTTTTTCGATAACATGTCTTTTATAAAAAAAACAGGATATTCAATTTATCTGAAATGGAGTGTTCCGGCATTAGTACATCGTTTGAAGAATATCAAACGAAAACGGCCGGTCTTAAAGGACTTTGAGGGTAAAGACCTTATGGCATCTGTCAAAGAACATCTCCGGTCGCGGGAAATATTTTACAACCAGGCAGAGCTGATCGTTGAACCGGAGAATGATGACCTTGATACACTCGTTTCGACGATTATTCCCAACCTGAAGGAGAAATTTCCTTTTTAACAAGTAAAGCTATATTCTCCACATGTTGTGTTTGTGGGAACATATCAAATGGCTGGCATTTAACAAGGCGGTAATGCTCTTTTAACAATAAAAGGTCTCTTGCCTGTGTTGCGGGATTGCAGCTCACATAGATCAGCTTTTCCGGTGCTGCTGAAAGTAAAACACGCACAGCCTTCGGGTGCATTCCCGACCTTGGAGGATCTGAAATAATGATGTCGGGATGGCCGTTTTTAACAAGAAAATCATGGTTCAGTATCGTCTCCACCTCCCCTGTAAAGAAGTGGACATTCTCAATTTTATTCAGAATTGCATTTCTGCGGGCATCAGCTATGGCTGCGGGAACTGATTCGATACCGGTCACCCGTCCTGCACTCTGAGCAATATACAGAGCTATCGTACCCGTGCCCGTATAAAGATCATAAACCGTTTCATCTCCTTTAAACTCCGAGAACTCTGCAATAACTCTGTACAGGTTAGACGCCTGATAAGAATTTGTCTGGAAAAAAGATACCGGACCGATCTGAAAACTTATCTCCTTCTTACCTTTTTGGAAGGGTGGCATTTTCTCATGGATAAACGGAGAACCCTTGTACATGTTCATGGGTAAATCGTTGATGACATCGTTTTTCTTGGGATTAACCACATAATAAATTGAGGTGATCGCCGGAAATGCCCCGGCCAACTTATCAAGCAGACTGATTATAGCATTGGGGTCGTCGTATTTTACGACGAGGATAACCATTATCCCTCCTGTTGAGGTATTCCTGATGATCAGATTCCTGAGAAATCCTTCCCATTTCCGGACATCATAAAAGCTTAATCCGTTTGACAGTGCATAATTTCTGACGAACAGGCGTATGGCATTCGATGGTTCTTCCTGCAGGTGACACCGGTTAATATCAAGAATCCGGTCGAACATCGCCGGTACGTGAAATCCCAGGGCGTTGCCTGCATTTTGCTCATCCGTAACTTCTTTGGGTCCGGTAAACCACCTGTGGTTTGAAAAGGTGAATTCGAGTTTATTCCTGTAGTCGCGGATACGTGGCGATGGAACGATAGGGGAGATGACGGGATTTTCAAATTTGCCGATCCGCCTCAGGCTGTCTTCAACCTGCTTTTGTTTATAATGAAGCTGGGTTTCGTAATTCATATGCTGCCAGCGGCAGCCACCGCAAATACCGAAATGTTCACAGAATGGCTCTGCACGCCTCATGGAATATTGGTGAAACCGGATCGCCTTACCCTCCATGTATGCCTTCTTCCTGGAAATTATCTGTATATCCGCGATATCTCCCGGAACAACATAGGGAATGAAAATAACCTGATTATCAACTCTTGCAACAGCTTTCCCCTCCGAACCGGCATCGAGGATTTCAACATGCTCAAAAACCGGAAAAGATTTATTGTTTATAGGCATTATCAGTTCTTTTCGTATAATGTTTTGAATCTCCCCATTCCCCGTAACCGATCACACCACCGGAAATTGCGATACGTGCATCCAGACATGACCTGCATAATTCAGCATCTTCATCGATACAGGGCTTGTTCTCATATAAAAGATAATCGTTCCGGTACCTGACAGGTGTGAGGTTAGGCATGATAACATTGGCGCCTGCCATCAGAGCCTTCTCCCTTCCCGCGGGATCGACGGCCTGCATAGCAGTTGTAGCCGCAATGTTGATATCTTTCATCAATATCCTGAGTATTGCCACCATTTTCAGCGACAGACGGAACCGTTCAACCCGGGGCATCAGTAAATCTTTGAACCGGAATAAAGGAGTGTCTTCATGTTCAAGATAAGGCCCCATCCCGACCATATCAATATCCATGTCGCGGAAGAAGATAAGGTCGTCAGCCAGATCGGATAACGTCTGAAACGGCAATCCTATCATAACGCCGGTACCAACCTGATATCCCGTTTTACGAAGGATTTTTAATGCTTCAAGACGGTTTTCATAATCATGTTTAATATCTGACGGATGTAGCTTTTTGTATAAATCCTTATTGGAAACCTCGATCCGGAGAAGATAGCGATGTGCTCCCGCTGAATACCATCTCCTGTAAGTCTCTTCCGTTTGCTCACCCAGGGAAAGTGTAATATGCATTTTCCCCTTTGTCTGTTTGCGGATTTTGTCAAGCAGGATTTCTATTCTTGAAATAAAAGATTTGGTGCTTTGCTCACCCGACTGGATCACAATGGAGGCATACCGGTTTTTAAAAGCATAACCGGCTGCCTCTAATACTTCCTCATCGGTAAGCCTGTAACGTCTGTATCTTTTATTCCCCGACCTGATACCGCAGTAGTAACAATTCTTTGAACAATAGTTTGAGAATTCAATCAAACCACGGAAGTAAACTTTGTTCCCGACAAATTTCAGCTTGACTTCCCCGGCCTTATCAAAAAGAATCTTAGCCTCCTCAAAATCCATCGATAACAGATTCAGAATATCATCTTTTTTAAGATGACCTTTTTGTAAAATATTGTTAACAACTGTTATCATCCGGAATTTAAATGTTATAAATTAGCCTGGAATTTTGATTGAATTTTTGCACAAAAGTACTACAATTTAAGGTCTGTTCCGGCATTTCATCAATAGTAGTTCACGTAAAACCGGCCTATTTTTTTTAGTATGGAAGATATAATCAAAACAATTCTGGTTGACGATGACAAAACAAGCCTCGTCACCCTGAAAGCCCTTTTAGAAGGGCAATTTCCAAAGATTCATGTCATCGGAACAGGCGAATCAGTTGAGCAATGTGTGAAGCTGATTGATGGATTAAAACCCGATCTGGTATTCCTGGATATTAACCTGCCTGACGGGCAGGGATTCGATGTTTTTGAGAAGGTGACTTTCAAGAATTTTCAGGTGATATTTATTACTGCATATGATAAATACGCCTTGACGGCATTCGAGTTCTCGGCTTTGCACTACCTGGTCAAACCCGTTACCTATGAAGGATTGAAAACCGCCATCGACCGTTATAAGGATGTATCCGACGAGGATCTGGACAACAAGCTAAGGATATTCAGAGACAGCCTGCAAAGCAAAAATGAAAAGATCATAATCCCGTCGACCGATGGTTTAACTATTGTCAAACTTGGTGATATCCTGCGTCTTGAAGCAGATGATGTTTATACCCTTTTCTTTATGATCGATGGTCACCGGTATATTGCTTCAAAACCTCTTAACAATTATGAGAGGATTTTAGAAGACCTTCCTTTTTTCCGCATTCACAACAAACACCTGATCAACCTGATGTATGTAAAAAGGTATGTAAAAGGGAAAGGCGGTTCAGTGATAATGGAAGATAATAAAGAGGTTGAAGTCTCAGTGCGGAGAAAAGCGGAATTCCTTGAAAAGCTGAAGAACTATGCCCGTTTTGTTTAATGGAAATTCTATGTAAGCTGATCTGTAGAAAGCACTCAGACGTTGAACCGGATATGTAAAATATCCCCATCTTTGACAATATAACTTTTCCCCTCCACAAATAATTTCCCGTTCTCCTTACAGGTATGTTCTGAACCGAGTGTGATAAAATCGTCATATTTCATGACCTCCGCCCTTATAAATCCGCGCTCCAGATCGCTGTGAATGACTCCGGATGCCTGTGGAGCGGTCATACCCCGCTTTATTGTCCATGCCCTGACCTCCTTTGGGCCTGCCGTGAAAAAGCATTGCAGGTCAAGCAAATGAAATGCAGCACGGATAAGCCGGTTAACGCCGGGTTCCTTAAGACCGGCGTCGGTGAGAAATGCAAGTCTGTCCTCTTCCGATTCCAGCTCTGCAATCTCCGATTCCATTCGTGCGGCAATATGCATTACCTCAGTATTATCACCTTTCACCGAATCAACAAAATTCCTGTAGAATTCATTTCCCTCAATGGCTGATTTGTCATCAACATTACAGACATATAGTACCGGTTTTTCACTTAAAAGGAAGAGGTCCGAAACATATCGCCTGTAATCGGCAGGAATCGGAACCGAACGGGCTGATTGGAATGATTCGAAATGAGCTTTATAAGCATGAAGTACATCGAGACAGTGTTTTGCATCTTTATCCCCTGCCTTGATAAGCCTTTCGGTGCGGCTGATCTTTTTCTCAACAGATTCGAGGTCTTTAACCTGTAACTCCAGCTCAACAATTTCTTTGTCACGGACAGGATCAACTGAACCTTCGGGATGAGGCAACTGCTGATCCTCAAAACAACGGAGAACATGGATAATAGCATCAACATTCCGTATATCGGAAAGAAATTTGTTACCCTCAGTATGACTTCCTCCCTTTGACAGTCCCGGAATATCCACCATCTCTATGGTTGCAGGAACGATTTTAGCAGAATGTATAAGCTTGTCAATTGCAGCCAGCCTTGAATCCGGGACGTTGATGATCCCGAGGTTTGACCTTGACCCGGTATAGGCTGTGTTATGAACTTCGGCGCGGTTATTGGATATACAATTGAACAGGGTGGTCTTTCCTGAACCGGAGAGACCTATTATCCCGCATTTAAGAGGCATTGAGATTTACTTTTTATTCTGCAAAGGTAACCAAATTACCGAGCTTGTCTCAAGTCGCTGAAGAGGATCGGGATGGCTTGATTTTAAGATCAGATCAAGAAATCCGTCATATGTGACTGGTTGTGCAAAGTGCATCAGATGAACCGACCGGATAGAAAGGGAATCAATGCTCAGATCGGGATAGGTTGTTCTGAATTTAGGAGGCAGTTCAGGAATCAGGATCAGGGACAAAGTGTCGGGACCAAGAAAATTCCATTCAAAATCGGGTTTATTTAAACCACTGTATCCCCAGGTTGCTTCAGTCACTTCAAACTGACCGTCAGTCTGAAGATATAATCTGCCTGTCGTTGCCTGCATCTGGTTTACGGTTGCATTTATTTTTTTGAATGCCGCCGGTATCGCTCCGTCAACATGATAATACCAGGTGGCCGGCGATTCCCAGCTCTCCTGTACCATCAGTTCTGTGTGGAATCCGGCAAATATCGATTGGGGATATGAAACGGGGATGCTTGTCACAGGTGTTCCGTCGCCAAATCCCATGTCACAGGTAAAAGGCACAGGTGAATCCCAGTTCCCGTCGGGATAACCGGTAATCCGCGATTCAAAAAAGACTGCTTCCGACGGAATTGTGATATCGACGGTTTCCGGAACCTGGACGGAACCCATATCTATCGCATAATCGCCATTTAAAGTTATTCCGGGAAACCACTTGAATCTCGGTCCCTCCGGAGTATGAATGCATATGAAGAGATCATCGGGGGCTTTGAACAGCATAACCGGTTTTGAAATAATGTCGGAGGTGAAGTTGAAAAATCCCGATGAGGAGTAAAGTACAGGACCGGTCAATGCGGGAAGGTTCGTCAAAGATATTGTTGCGTGTCCTAAAGTATCTGTACGGTTCCCCGTTAACGTCCAATCACCGGAGGAAACATATAGATATGTATTCATTTTAACATAAACTTTATGCTGCCCCATTTCAGGAGTCACGATTGTGACCATGAACCTGGCCGGGATAATGATATCCTCACTTCCCCTGATGACAAGGTCTCCGTTCCCGCTGAAATTCGTGTCGGCCAAAAGCCGTCCCTGCATATCGGAAATAAAGACATTTACGCCGAAAAGAGGATTTATATAATCCTTCATAAAGCTGATAGTCATTATTGTCTGTTTTGATCCGCTTCCATCATCCTTATTTTTTTTACATGAAGGAAATAAAAGGACCAATACCGCGATAGAATAAAAAAATATATATCTGATTGAATGAAACCACATATGTTTAAAGTTGAATAAAGTCAGGTTGCAAAGATATGGCTATTTAATAAACAGTTGGTTCTTAAAATATTTCTTCCTACCTTTGCACCCCGTTTTGTTCAGGGAGAACAAACCGTATAATGTTCTTTATGAATCCCCTTCTGCAATTAAATAAATGTTTAACCCGGATGGCGTTCAGTCGCCTCCACAAAGAAAAATTGAATGACTCCTGAAGTATCAGACAATAAAAATGAATTGGAGCAAAATGCTGAAATGAATGTTGAACAAGTTGAATCGATCAAACAAATTGAATCCGCTGCACAAGATGAACCGGTTGAACCCGTTGATGAAATCCAAGTAAAGAAAAGTTCAAAAGTAAAACCCGCAAAAGAAGACCTTAAAGATTTTGACTGGGATTCCATTGGAAAAAAACATGAATTGTATTCCGAAAATGAGCGTAAAAAACTGGAAGATGTTTATGATCAGACATTGCGCGCTATTCAGGATCACGAAGTAATTGAAGGTAGCGTTGTTGCTATGAGCAACCGGGAAGTGGTTGTCAATATCGGATTTAAATCAGATGGTGTGATCATGCTCAACGAATTCCGTTATAACCCTGAGCTTAAAGTGGGTGATAAAGTTGAGGTCTATGTCGAAAATCAGGAAGACATGAGCGGACAACTTTTACTCTCTCACAAAAAAGCCCGTATCCTGAAATCATGGGAACGGATCAATGACGCATTTGAAAAACAGGAAATTATCAAAGGTTATGTGAAATCACGTACCAAAGGCGGACTTATCGTCGACATCTTTGGCATTGAGGCATTCCTCCCGGGATCCCAGATCGATGTTAAACCCATTCGCGACTATGATATTTTTGTTGACAAGGTGATGGAATTCAAAGTTGTAAAGATCAATCACGAATACAAGAATGTTGTGGTTTCACATAAGGCCCTTATCGAGGATGAGCTTGAAGCCCAGAAAGCAGAAATTATCAAGAAACTTGAAAAAGGCCAGATTCTTGAAGGTACTGTCAAGAACATCACCAGCTATGGTGTATTTGTAGACCTCGGCGGCGTTGACGGACTGATCCACATCACCGACCTGAGCTGGGGACGAATTAACCATCCTGAAGAAATTGTCAAGCTTGACCAGAAGATCAAGGTTGTTATCCTGGATTTCGACGATAACAAAAAACGCATTGCGCTCGGATTAAAACAGCTGACTCCTCATCCGTGGGATTCCCTCGATCAGAACCTTAAGATCGGCGATAAGATCAAAGGAAAAGTGGTCGTGATCGCAGACTATGGCGCCTTTGTTGAAATTGCCACAGGTGTTGAAGGTCTGATACATGTTTCCGAAATGTCATGGTCACAGCATCTGCGAACCGCCCACGATTTCCTGAAAGTTGGACAGGAAGTTGAAGCAGTGATCCTGACCCTTGATCGTGAGGAACGCAAAATGTCAATGGGTATCAAACAGTTGATACCCGACCCCTGGACGAACATCAAGGAAAAGTATCCCATCAAATCAAAACATACCGCAACGGTCCGCAACTTTACCAACTTCGGCATTTTTGTCGAGCTCGAAGAAGGTGTCGACGGACTCATTCATATCTCCGATCTAAGCTGGTCAAAGAAGATCAAACATCCGGCCGAATTTACCAAGATCGGTGAAAGTATTGATGTAATAGTTCTCGATGTCGACGTTGATAACCGCCGGCTGAGCCTTGGACATAAGCAACTGGAAGAAAATCCATGGGATGTTTTTGAAACTGTTTTCTCAATAGGTTCGGTTCATAAAGGAACCATTGTCAACCTGAATGATAAAGGAGCCATCGTTGCCCTGCCTTATGGTGTTGAAGGATTTGCTCCGCTGCGTCATATGAACAAGGAAGACGGAACCCAGGCTAAAGAAGAAGAACAACTGGATTTCAAGGTCATTGAATTCTCCAAGGAAAATAAAAAGATCATCCTGTCGCACAGCAAGATCTATCAGGATGCTCAGAATGCCGAAAAGAACAAGGAAACCAGGGCGACGGTCAAAAAAGAAAAAGATACCAAGAAGGCTATCAAGAAAGTTAAGGATAATCTTGAAAAAACCACTTTAGGAGATATCGATGCATTGGCAAATCTGAAGGCTGATATGGTTAAAGCGGAAGAGAAAGCCAAAAATCCAAAATCAGAACAGGGAGAGATAACTCCGGATACCGAAACGATAAAATGACTTTTTCGATAACGGTACTGGGAAGCAGCTCTGCAATTCCAGCATATGACCGGAATCTCAGCGCTCATTTACTGAATGTGAATGAGCGCTTGTTTTTGATCGATTGCGGGGAGGGAACCCAGTTTCAGTTGCGCAGGTTTCATATTTCCTATCGGAGAATAAAACATGTATTCATCAGTCACCTTCATGGCGACCACTTCTTTGGTCTTATCGGTCTTCTGAATTCAATGCATCTGTTAGGTAGAAGTGAAGAGCTTCACCTGTATGCGCATCCTGTACTTAAAGACATACTGGAAATTCAGTTTCAGGCTTCACAAACAAAGCTGGTCTTCCCGCTTATTTTTCACCCCCTTCAGTCAAATCTGAATGAGCTTATCCTGGAAGAGGAGAGAGTTTCGGTTCACAGTTTTCCGCTTAAGCACAGTATCCCGGCTTCAGGATTTGTCTTCAGAGAGAAGAATCCCCCGAGAAAGGTGCCTCAGGCCAGGTCGTTTGCATATTGCAGCGATACGGCCTATTCTGAAGAGATTGTTCAATATGTTCAGGGTGTAACATTACTTTATCATGAGGCAACCTTCATGCATGATATGGCGGCAGCTGCTGCGGAAAAACTGCATTCCACGGCAAAGGAAGCAGCATTGATCGCCTTGAAGGCTAAAGCGGGGAAATTGATTCTGGGTCATTTCTCGGCGAGGTATGAAGATCTGAATCCTTTATTGGAGGAGGCTAAAAGCATCTTCCCCTCCACAATCTTATCTGAAGAAGGATTGAATATTTCTCTCTAAATTAAACAGGTTATCAAATCAGAATAAAATGAAGAAAATATTTTTACTCATGACTTGTTCGGCATTAATTACAGGTTCTGCGTTGACACAGCAAAAAAATCCTTTTATGGCTGAATGGAACACTCCATTTCAGGTGCCACCATTCGGACAGATAAAAAATGAACATTTTATGCCTGTGTTTCTTGAAGGTATTAAACAACATCAGGCCGAAATCGATGCCATTGTGGCCAATCGCGCCGCTCCAACTTTTGAAAATACAATTCTTGCATTTGATGAAAGCGGGGCACTGCTGGAAAAAGTCAGTCTTGTTTTCTATGGTCTGAACAGCGCCAATACGAACAAGGAAATGCAGGATATCGCAAAACAACTTTCACCGGTCGTGACCAAACATGTTGATGATATCAACCTTAACGCTGGTCTTTTCAGACGGATTAAATCCGTATATGAACGGCGTGATAACCTGAAGCTTGATCCCGACCAGAAAAGACTTGTAGAGGAGACTTACAAGGACTTTGTCAGGGGAGGCGCCAACCTGGATTCCCTGAAACAGGAAAAGCTGCGTGAGCTGAACAGGGAAATCTCATTGCTGCAACTTACTTTTGGCCAGAATCTCCTTGCTGAAAACAATGACTTTAAACTGGTAATCTCCGATTCTGCAGGCCTTGCCGGATTACCACAGGGAGTAATTGCCGCTGCTGCCGAGGTTGCCAAAACAGATTCCGCCACGAAAGGGAAATGGGTATTCATACTTCAGAATCCATGCGTCATGCCATTTTTACAATTTTCTGAAAGACGGGATCTAAGGAAAAAAATTTTTAATGGCTATATAAACCGTGGGAATAACAATAACGATAAGGACAATAAAGCGGTCATCGCAAAACTGATTCCTCTGCGCCTGGAGAAAGCCAGGTTGATGGGATATCCCACCTTTGCCGATTTTGTTCTGGAGGACAGGATGGCTAAAAATCCCGGAAACGTTTATAAATTACTTGAACAGATATGGGTACCGGCACTGGAAAAGGCCAGACAGGAAGACAGCGCCATGCAGGTAATGATCCGGACATCAGGCGGAGAATTTGAACTCGGAGGCTGGGACTGGCGGTATTACAGTGATAAAATGATGAAACAAAAATTCGACCTTGACGAAGAGACATTGAAACCCTATTTCAAACTTGAGAACGTCCGCGACGGAATATTCTATGTTGCAAACAGGCTGTATGGAATTACATTTACAGAAGTGAAGGACGCTCCGAAATATTTCAGTGATGTTACACTGTATGAATGTAAGGATGCTGACGGAACTCACCTGGGTGTTTTATACCTGGATTTCCATCCCCGTGCAGGCAAACGGGGAGGGGCATGGTGCGGCAGCTACCGCACACAATCATACAGGGAAGATAAACGGATCGCTCCGGTCATGACCATTGTTTGCAACTTTACCGCTCCGGCCGCCGGTAAACCGGCATTGCTGACACCCGACGAAACTGAAACTTTCTTTCATGAATTCGGTCATGCAATCGCCGGATTACTGAGAAATGTCAGATACAACGGTATTTCCGGAGTTCCCCGTGATTTTGTTGAGCTACCCTCGCAGATCATGGAACATTGGGTATTTGAGCCTGAAGTTTTGAAGGTTTATGCAAAACACTATAAAACCGGCGAGGTGATCCCACAGGCGTTAGTGGAGAAAATTGAAAAGAGCAGTAAATATGGACAAGGATTTAAAACTACGGAATATGTGGCAGCATCGATTCTCGACATGGACTATCATACTCTTAAGGAGATCAGTGATATTGATGTATTGAAATTCGAAAGGGCTTCGATGGACAGGATAGGACTGATCCCACAGATCCCTCCCCGTTACCGGTCCACCTATTTTCAGCACACCATGACAGGAGGATATACTGCCGGATATTACAGTTATATATGGGCTGAAGTGCTTGATGCAGATGCTTTTCAGGCATTCAAGGAAACCGGGGATATTTTTGATAAGACAACTGCAACAAAGTTCCGGAAAGAGATCCTTGAGAAAGGCGGATCAGCCGATGCTATGGTCTTATATAAGAACTTCAGGGGATCTGAACCCGGTATAGATGCGCTTCTGATAAACCGCGGGCTGAAGTGAGAATAAATTACTTTTTTAATAAAGCGTCATAAAGAATCTCAACTGGATGGAAAGCAGTCCGGCCGGTGCCGTGATTGATATGATGCCTGCAGGAAGTCCCGGGAGCAGCAATGATCACTCCATCCGAAGCTTTCCTGACTTCGGGGAACAGCACCAGCTCACCAACCTTCATAGAAAGGTCATAATGCTCCTTCTCATATCCGAAAGCTCCGGCCATCCCGCAACATCCCGATTTAATCTCCGTCACTTCGTAGTTTACCGGGATAGAAAGCATCCTCCTTGTCGTTTCAACCGATCCAAGCGCTTTCTGGTGACAATGACCATGAAGTATGATCTTTTCTGGTTTTCTGGTGAACTGAGAAACCACATCCTGCATCCTGCATCCCGCATCCTGCATCACAAATTCCTCAAACATGAAAACATTTTCAGATAGCTTTTTTGAATCTTCCTTCAGCGAACTATCGACAAGATCAGGATATTCATCGCGAAATGTAAGTATCGCCGACGGTTCAATGCCGATGAGCGGGGAGCTTTCACTGATAAGCCCCTTAAGCTTCCTGACATTGTCATCCGCCAGCTTCTTTGCTTTGCGCACAAGTCCTTTGGAAAGGAAAGTCCTTCCACTTTCTTTATGATCGGGAATGACTACTCTATAGCCAAGTGCGTTAAGAAGCATGATCGCTTTCATCCCTGTCGGAACGTCGTTGAAATTAGTGAACTCATCAGCAAAAAGAAACACAACCCTTCCCGTGTTTATGTTCTGGTTATACCGGGCGTACCATTGCCGGAGAGTCACCGGGAACAGAAGTGGTATATTACGTTCTGAAGAAAAGCCAATAGTTTTTTTAATGATCCCTGCAGAGATTTTATTTTTTACGATATAATTAAACAGGTATGGGGCCATACTCCCGATCCGGTTCACTGATGTGATATTTGCTATAAGCCTTGCCCTGAAAGGAATCCCTTCTGCATCATAATAATGCTGTAAAAATTCTGCCTTAAGCTTTGCAATATCCACATTTGAGGGGCATTCCGATTTACATGCTTTACATGAGAGGCACAAATCCATTACTTCGTATATCTCGCTGTGATCAAAAGGATTCGCCTTACCGGAATTTGTGAGAAACTCCCTTAAAATATTTGCCCTTGCCCTTGTCGTATCTGTTTCATCGAGAGTGGCCATATAAGACGGACACATCCAACGGCCGGTTAAAGCCGTATTACGGCAATCGCCTGAACCGTTGCACCTTTCCGCAGCTCTCAGAATGCCGTGACTGTCTGAGAAATCAAAGACAGTCGTGATCTCAGGGATGACTCCTCCGGCTCTGAATCTCAGGTGGGTATTCATATGCGGGGTATCGGTGATCTTACCGGGGTTGAAAATACCAACAGGATCCCATAAGGCCTTAATTGATTTCAGAATATTATAATTGTGCTCTCCAAGCATAAGCGGGATAAATTCGCCCCTGAGCCTGCCGTCGCCATGTTCCCCGCTGAGAGAACCATTGTATCTCTTGACCAGTTTTGCTGTTTCCAGTGCAACCGTCCGGAACAACTCAACATCACCGGGATCTTTCAGGTTAAGTACCGGCCTGAGATGTAACTCGCCGGAACCGACATGTCCGTAATAAACACACCTCAGTCCAAATCCTTCCATCATCACTTCAAAATCTTCAATATACTTTGGTAATACCGCCGGATTGACTGCCGTATCTTCAGTGACCGAAACAGGTTTTCTGTCACCGGGGTAATTTGACAATGCCCCTAGACCTGCCTTCCGGAGATCCCATACTTTTTTAAGATCAGGCTGATAGATAATTGGGAAATGATATCCCAATCCTGCTTCCTTCATCTCCTTTTCCAGAGTTTTATGGATTCCGGCAATCTCCTCGCGTGAATCACGCGCAAACTCTATGATCAGGATTGCTCCCGGATCACCCTCAATAAAGAACCTGTTCTGACGCTGTGTTATATTGTCTTTTGTACAGTCCATCACCGGTTTGTCCATGAGTTCCACCGATCCCGGCTTATGTTTCAGAGCAATCAGGTTTGCATTAAGGGCGTCGGCAACGGTATGGCAATGAACACAGATAAGCGCTTTTTCTTTCGGAGGAAGCGGCAGAAGATTAACCTTGATCTCAGTCATTAACATCAGTGTTCCTTCCGATCCTGCTATCAGTTTCGAAAAGTTGAACGGATTTCTCCGGCCGCCGGCCGGGTTGTTGTCCGGGCAGGCATCGCCATGAGAGTTGCCGGCTACCGGCTGCCGGTTGAATACATCCGTTTGCAGTAACAGATCAATCGCATAGCCCGTGTTCCTCCTGTGAATGGCCGGATCAGGATATTCCCTGTGTATCTGTTCCCGGTTTCCCTTGTCTGAGAGTATGTCGTTTATCTGCCTGTATATCCTGTTTTCCAGCTTATCGCCATCACAATTCCGGAGGAACTGGTCGGGGGTCACAGCACCGAACTCGACTTCCGAGCAATCGCTGAGAAATCCTTTGACAGATATAATATGGTCACGTGTACTGCCATAAAGAATTGAATGTGCGCCACAGGAATTATTCCCGACCATCCCGCCAATCATGCACCGGCTCGAAGTGGAAGTCTCGGGTCCGAAAAACAAGCCCAAAGGCTCCGTCGTTTTATTTAACTCATCAGGGATAACTCCCGGCTGTACCCTGGCCCAATGCTCATCAACATTGATCTCAAGAATTTTTGTCATATGCCTTGAGATATCAACGATGAGACCGGAACCTACCACCTGACCGGCAAGGGAGGTGCCGGCTGTCCGGGGGATCAGTGGAATCCTGAACTTTCCGGCAATTTCAATCAGGTTTTTCAGGTCGCCGGAGTGTTTGGGCTGAACAACCCCAAGGGGAATTTCACGATAGGCAGAGGCATCAGTCGCATACATCAACCTGTGCAGGTTATCAGTAAAAATCTCTCCATCAAAACGATCCAGTAAGATGGAATTAAGATCAGAAGATTCGGTTAATTCCTTCATTTAATTTTTTGAAGCAGATCAAAATATGGACGATATTCCTTTAATCCCTGGAATTCCTTTTGCTGCATTACCCTGACTTTATCTGAAAATCCTTTACTGACTGCCTTTTGAAGCTGGTTCATTGACATGGTCGTATCGTTGCGGTGCATGAAAAGGATTGCCCGTAAATAATTTGGTTCAGGATTCCCGGGATCTGCAAGCTCATATATATCGATCACTTTAAGCGACAGTTCTGTATTGTACTGTTTCATCGCAGCGTTGGCATTGGAATAACATAAAAGGCTCAGAAATGAAAGTAACCGCTTGTTCTTCATATTTTCCTCAACATCACCCGGCTTTTCATATTTACTTATCTGGTTTTTCCACCACTTTGCATCTTTCACAAAGAGCTGCCCGGTCATCATCTGTTGTTCATTTTGTTCTGTTGCAAGCATTTCACTGCGAAGGTTGGATTGCCTATTATAAGCCGGAGTTTGTTTTAATCCGGTCAGACTTTTACTGATAATTGTAGTGTCAGCAAGCCCCTGCAGCGCGTTCAGTTCAAACCCGATAATTGAAGCGGCCTCAAGGTATTTTCCCTCATTTAAAATGTTTTTTGCCTTTTTATCCATCCTGTTTCTAAAGGAATCAATCAGTTTCTGATCGGTCTTTATGATCCTGTCTTTCATCGCATTGAATGTAAGCCAAAGAATTCCCTCTTCCATGATCTCTCCCGGCGGCCAGGCATGTGTGCTGTCAAATGTTATTATGAAATGTCTGAAACTCATTTTAGTGAGCAGGTTGTCGAGCTGAACCATTTCATTAAGGTTGAAATCAGCCAAACCGACACACCCGAAGTAGTCAAATTTTTCATCCGGTATCCGGTTTAATCCCGGAAATCCCGCTCCACACCCGATCACACCCCTGACTTTATTGTTTGTAAGTGCCACCAGGCTCGCAACCCGCGAACCACCCGAAAATCCCGCTAAATAGATTCGTGAGGTGTCTGACGGATAATTATTGATGATTTCTGTAAACAGAGCCGTAGAAATGTTCCTGGTTTCAGCGGCAGTCTGACCGTTTTTTGAATCGTCCGATCCGATTAAAATATAACCATATTTTTCGGCTAACTCCCGGTACTTTTGTACAGGAAATAAACCGGATCCATGTGGATCAAATGCAATTATAACCGGCCAGGATTGCCCGGTACCCGGCTTTACTCCCATAGGAAGGTAGAGAGTATATGTGTATGCGGGATCGATCGAGCATGTTATTTCTGAATGGATTTTTCCTGTTTCAGGTAATTCGCGGACAGTTTTATTCCCGGATGATTTACTGCCATTTGAAGTACAGGAACCCGTGAAAATCACAATGAACAGAAAAGTCATACCGATTATTATTCCCTTATAATCCATAAGACTTCAGGTTATTCAGAATAAACCCTGTAAAAACTCCTTTAATGTGATGTTAGTTATGTAATCACTGATCCGGAATGGTTTCAGCGCCTCTGTTATTGCCTCTTCCCTGTGAGCGACCCCTTTAAAACTATTCTCAATTTCTTCAACGTCGTGTTTGCCAAAAAAATCGCCAAAGATCTTGATCTGTACTATATTCCCGTTCCGGACATCCAGATCGAATTCGATGGTGCCGGCTTTTTCTGTCCTCAGGACCTTTTTGAAGTTATATCCGGGTGAATAACCGAAATTCCAGTTCCAGGTGTTATATTTTTCCTTAACAAGAAGATCAATTTTTTTATGATCATCGCCGGAAAGATCATAAAAGTGAGCATCAGGATATTTTTCTACAATATGATCCTGTATCTCGTTTGCAAATTGTAAAACATCCATAGGTTCCTTAAGATGTTCTGAAATATTAGTCACACGGCTATGCACCGATTTGACCGATTTATCCTGAAACTTGAGCGGATCAACATTCAGCGCAAGACCCAGATCAACCATCTTTGCCGAAAAAAGAAGCGTGCCGTGATGCAGTACCTTGTTTTTCCAGATATGTTCGGCATTCCCGGAAAATTTTCTTCCGCCGATCGTAAGGTCATTCCTGCCTTCAAACCTTGCATTTATTCCAAGCTTCAGCAAAACCTCAAGGATCGGTTCGGTATATTTCCGGAAATCAATTAGCTGTTCATCCTGTCCGACCTGAATAAAGGTGAAATTCAGATTTCCGAGATCATGGAATACCGCTCCGCCTCCGGATAACCGGCGAACAACAGGGATATTGTTTTTCTTTACGTATTCGACATTGATCTCTGCAAGCGTGTTCTGATGTTTGCCTACAATGATAGAAGGTGCATTCCGCCAAAGCATGAACGAGTTTTCTTCAAAATTTTTCAGAACATATTCTTCAGTGGCTAAATTAAAGTAGGGATCAGTCGCGTGTC
>Ga0172367_10002775_pt1 | contig 23572 bp, 28 predicted proteins | sample Lak10m_FD_114542 | JGI IMG/M metagenome (GOLD analysis project Ga0172367, IMG submission 114542) | Freshwater microbial communities from Kabuno Bay, South-Kivu, Congo - kab_022012_10m | ecosystem: Environmental > Aquatic > Freshwater > Lake | place: Democratic Republic of the Congo: South-Kivu... | reverse complement strand
TTGCGTATGCACCGGAAAGGAGGATGAAGAGAAAAACACCAATAAATTTTATAAAATGTTTTTTGATAAAATTTAATTTTTTAGTTTTAAATATTTTTTGCATATTGTTTATATTATAACCCACATACTATGTAATATGCAAGAATTAACAAAAAAACCTAAACTTTTTATAGTTTAGGTTTTTCAATTTTATTCAAAAGAATTTTTTCTTTGATCATAATCTCCTTAAATTCTTCAATGGTTAATTTTGGATTTTTTAAACCCTCAATCAATTCATTATATTCTTTAAAAATATTTGGATTAATTTTTAAAAATCCTTCGGTTATCTTAACAATATGCTTATTGTCATATTTTAAAATAAAATCTTCTAGTGTTTTTAATTCATTTTTTTCTATTGTTCTTGGAATCCAACTATTTACAATTTTATCAATTGCTATTTTTTGTTTTTCTAAAAACTCAAGTGCAAAGAATTGATTCCTAGTGTCTTCAATCAAATGATGAATTATATCATCCATTTTAAATTCTTCTTTTTTTGTATAAATTGATTCTATCATAGTTTATATTGTACATTATTTTTTTCATATTACCACTTTATAGAAATAAAACAAATAAAAATCCCCAAATGGGGATTTTTATAGTTTATTTTTTAAAAGGAAAACCGATAAGATCAAAGAATTCTGTTGCTTCAGGTTTTGTCTTTGCGGTAGTTACAATAGTAACAGCAAGTCCAAATACATCTTTCAATTCTTCATCGGCTGTCTCAGGGAAGATAGTGTGCTCTTTGATACTCAAAGTAAGATTGCCTATGTTATCTACTATCTTTCTCTCAATACCACGGAAGTCTTTTGTACGGGGGATAGCAACATTGAAAAGTTTGTCTAGGAATCCATACATACGAGCTCCACGAAGTGTAACCATCACACCAATAGGGTCACCTAAGCGAGTTTTAAATGTAGCGATTGATTTCTTTGCACTTTTTGTAGCAGGCTTTTGACCTGTGATCTTTGTAAGTCTTTCAATGACAAGCTTATTGTGATCTTTATTTCTTTTGATACCAGATCCTGTACCAGAAGCAACAACAACTTTTACAAGATGTGGTGCTGCCATAATACTCTTATAGCCATATTTGGCTTTAAGTGAACTGTATGCTTTTTTCTCTTTTTGTTTAATTGTTTCCATAAAATTTATTAGTCTTTTTTAGCAACATTTGATACATGTATTGGCATCGCTATCTCTAGTATCTGACTTATATCACCTTTCTTTTTTGCTTTATGAGCTTTCTTTCTGAGATTTACTCCCTCTACTATAACCTTGTTCTCACTTGGCATTGCTTTCAATACTTTTCCTTTTTTGCCTTTGTTTGATCCAGTTAGAACTATTACATTGTCTCCTTTTTTGATTTTCATAGTATTTTAATTCGTAATTCTTAATTATTAATTATTAATTATTAATTAAATTACTTCTTGTGCTAATGAAATAATCTTCTGGTATCCTCTCTCTGCAAGCTCACGAGGAATAGGACCAAACACACGACCTCCTTTTGGATCAAGTTTATCTTTTTCAAGGATTACTACTGCATTGTCATCAAAACGAATATATGATCCGTCCTTTCTGCGGTATGCTTTTACTGTACGAACAACAACAGCTTGGTGAACATCCTTTTTCTTTACAGCCTTTCTTGGTTCAGCAACTTTTATTGAAATAATAACCTTGTCTCCAATACCAGCATAGCGACGCTTTGAAGAACCGAGGATCTTGAAAACTTTTCCGATCTTTCCTCCGGCATTGTCTGTTATATTTACTACTGTTCCATCTTGAATCATATAATTATGCTATTACTTTAAATTTCTTATCTTTAGAGATTGGACGTGTCTCCTCGATCTCTACAGTATCACCGACTTTTTTACTATTGTCTTCATCATGAGCTTTATACTTCTTTGCTATCTTTATTCTTTTACCATATTTTTTGTGCTCAACAAAACGAGTAACTTTTACTACTATAGTCTTGTCCATCTTATCAGAAGTAACAACCCCTTTTAAAACTTTATTTGTTTTTTTGATTTTTGTTTCCATAATAATTTATCTTGCTACTACACGAGTAGTTATTGGCAATTTTGTTCCTGCCTTACGAAGAGACTCTTTCGCAACAGCTTCTGTAACTCCATCAACTTCAAATATTATTCTTCCTGGGCGAATATCTAAGCAGTATCCTTGTGGATCTCCTTTACCCTTTCCCATACCTACCTCTGCAGGCTTTGCTGTAAATGGTCTGTCTGGAAAAATACGAATCCACATACGGCCAGTCTTACCAAGAGTTCTTGATGTAACCTTACGAGCAGATTCTATCTGATTTGAACGAATACGTCCACCACAAGTAGCCTTTAGAGCATATGCTCCAAATGAGACTGTTGTACCGCGAGTATCAGGAGTAACCTTTGTCATATCGGTACGACCTGTCTGCCATTTTCTATATTTTACTTTCTTTGGTGTTAACATAAAATTATATTTAATTTATCTTATCATTTTTATTTGCTACTGGTGTACCAAAAACTTCTCCACGATATATCCAAACCTTGATACCAAGATCTCCATAACTCATATGAGCTTTCTCGCGAGCAAAGTCAACATCGGCACGGAAAGTCTGAAGAGGAATAGAACCGCGTTTGATCTGTTCACTACGTGCTATTTCAGCACCACCTAGACGTCCGCCAAGATATATACGAGCTCCTTTTACTCCACGAGCAGACATAACTTTTTCTATGGATTGCTTCATAACGCGACGGAATGGTAGACGCTTCTCGAGACCCTCTGCGATAGAACAAGCGACGATAGCAGCATCTGCATCTGGATTTGTAACTTCAAGAATATCAAATTTGAAATCTTCAGGAATAGCAACACCTTTCTTTTTAAGAATAGCTACTAATTCTCCTTTTAGTTTAGAAACACCTTCACCTGAACGGCCGATGATCATACCTGGGCGTGAAGTATAAACCATTATTCTTGTAGCTTTTGCACTTCTCTCTATCTCTACGCGAGAAATATAAAAACCACGTAATTTCTTCATTAAAAACTCACGGATAACTACATCACTTTGTAATAGTGTCTTGTATTTTTTATCAGCAAACCAGCGTGATTTCCAATCACGGAGTGTTACTAGTCTATGTGCATATGGGTGAACAACTTTTGACATATAAAATAATTAGGCTTTAACTTCTACTTTCTTAGCTATTTTCGACTTTACTGTTTTTACCTTTTCTTCTTTTTCTTCAATCTTTTTAACTGTTTTAACTTTCTTTACTGTATCTTTTTCTATAAGAGTAAGCATTATATGACTTGTACGCTTATTGATACGGGAAGCAGAACCACGTGCGCGAGGCATACTACGCTTCATAACAATACCTTTATCTACAGTTACATTTTCAACAAACAAATTGTCTTCTTTTACTCCCATATTCTTTGCGTTTGAAATAGCTGAAGAAAGAAGTGTAAATACTGGTAAGGAAGCTCTTTTTGGTAGAGTGTCTAATATAAGAAGAGCGTCAGCAACCCTTTTGCTTTTGATTAAGTCTGCTACAAGGCGAACCTTGCGTGGAGACTGTCTGTAATTTTTTAAAAATGCTTTCATATAATTTAATTATTTTTTCTTTATATCTACTGCTGCTTTAGCGGATTTGGATGCTGCGATTTCGGATTCCTTTTTCTTCATTTCAAGTTCTTTCTGCATTTTACCTCCGTGTCGGACAAATTTGCGGGTAAGTGAGAATTCTCCAAGTCTGTGTCCTACCATATCTTCACTGACTAGAACTTCTACGTGGATTTTACCATTATGGACTCCAAACAGGAAACCAACCATCTCAGGTGAAATAACACAAGCACGAGACCAAGTCTTAATAACCCCTGTTTCAAGAGGCTTCTTTCCGGCAATCTTTTTCAAAAGCCTTTCGTCTACATATGGTCCTTTTTTAAGTGATCTTGTCATACAAAAATATAAATAAGCTCTACTGAGCTCGTGAGTTATATACTAGCAAATCTAAAAATAAAGTCAACACCAATTAATATGTTTTAAATTTTACATCATTTCCATCGATATCCTTAAAGGTATTTATATCTGCTATGGTTTTATTGTTATCATCTAAGATCTTATTCTTTAATGTTTCTAGGTCTACTTTGATAAAATTAGATCCTCCAGGGGTAAACATCACAAACTCTATATCTGTATTTGTTTTATCTGCTAGATTCTCTAATTCCAATAGATTCTCTGGGTCTTGTATACCCTCATCTGTAACAACATATATTATCCTTCTGAGGCCTTCTCTTGAAAAATCAGGTTTTATCGACTTTATATATTCTATTGTCGAACTGATCGATTTTTCATTACCACTTCCATTAAAATTTATTGAATGTAAAATCTTTTCTGATTCTCCAGGTTTTATTATTTTTAAACTACCCTTATCTATGTTATTTGAATATGTGAGTAAATAAAAAGGCTTATCTTTATTGGAAGAAATAGCTTTATCTAAACCATTAACCATATCCTCCGTAGTGATCTTCATAGAACCACTCTTATCAAAAAGAACGACCCCATGGGTATAGTTATCTAGGTTAAACATTTTTTGATTATTAATCTTTAATTCAAAATTGGTATAACGACAAGAAGCTAAAAGTTTTCTATACTCTTCCGGATTGTTTTCTTTTATTGATTTTGCTTCTGATTCTGTATAATTTAACCCTGTCAATGGATTAACCAAATCTGTAATATAAGTTACTCCTTTTTCTGAGCTACTATCTGGATATGAACCTACTATATCTTTTTCCATTATTATCTTTATCTGCTCAGGACTTAATTGTTTAGAAAAATCATAATTTATAAGGCTTTCACGAAGAAGTACATTTAGGGCGTTTACCCTATCTTCTGTTAATTGCTTGTTACCACCTATATTTAGATTCATCACTTCATCACTAGAACCTTTTACTATCCAATCTTTATTTATTATATTACTAAAATTATCTTTATCTATTTTTGACAAGAAATTATTGAAATTGGATTTAATATTCTCTATATTTTTTAAAGTTGATTTACCAGAATCAAAATTACTTCCAGCTTTTAAGATTATTTGCTCTTGAAATTTCTTATAATCTTCTATTTTTGTCTTAAATGTCTTTGTATCTTCGGTGTCTACCTTTGATTCTTTTATACTATTGACACTAGTTTTCAAAATATACTTGTCTATAGTCTTAGCGTCATTGTTTGCACCAAAAGAAGGAATACTAGACTTCAATAAAATAGCACCCATAAAAACGGCTTTTGCTGTTTTTGATTTAAATACTTTATCACGGAAAAAACTAAGAGCAGTCTCTTTTTGGGGTTCTTCTTCTACTAGTGAAACATCTAGATTATCTATTTTGTTGTCTTTTCCAAATTTTAGCATACATATATTATATCATAATTACTAAATAAAGTCAATACTATAAAAGCTTTATTTATAAGGCTATAATAACAATTTTAGGTATAAATATGATCAATCCTATAATACTTGCCATTATGGTGGTTATAAGTACAGCACCGGCTGCTACATCCTTGGTATCCCTGGCATACGGATGATAAGTAGGGGAAGTGAGGTCTATATCAAACTCAAATGCTGTATTGAAAGCTTCAGCCATAAGAACTAGACCTATAGATAAGACCAAGAACATCCACTCAATCTGTGAGATGTTGAAATATACACCTAAAAATATAACTAAAATAGTAAGGAATATCTGAATCCAAGAATTGTGTTGGGTTTTCAAAAGTAACCGTAACCCCCTAAAAGCAAAAGAAAAACTCTTTGCCCTCTCTACAATAGAGAATCTCTTCTTTTCTGACAATCTCTTATCATATATTTTTCCATCATTTTCCATAATTATATTCTAACATATTATTTATTATTAATATTCCACCGAAGCCTTGCTTCGGTAAACCTATACAGAGCTTATCCATTCAAATATTTCTTTCTTAAAAGCATTTTCATCTTTAAAAGGAATAGGAAATAACTCTTTGTTTAAAATAACAGCTTCTTTTCTATTAGAACCTAAAAAATCATAGTAACTACTCCATTTGTATTTATCTAAAAAATTAATTACTTCAGCTTTATCCCTTATTCCTACTTCTTTCCAATCAGATTGAATTAATTTAATTGGATTTAAATGTATATATGAAAATAAATATTTTGCTTGTATTTCATCTTCGATATGAACTGATTTAAACTTTCCTTCAAACAAAGATCCTGTCCTTTTATATTTTTTATTAAAATATTTTGCGTATGCAGTACAAAGTTTACCCATAAATACTGTTATATTATTTCCACCGAAGCCTTGCTTCGGTAAAGCCTTTAAATACAAGTGAAAATGATTAGGCATTAAAACCCAAGCTCCAATAGCAACTATTTGCTCACCTCTTTTAAAATCCCAAGCCATTATTTTAGGTTGAATAATGTCTTCTTTAAAATTAAAACTTTTAGTTGAATTACAAAGATATAAAAGTTTAATAAATCTATCTCTATCTTCATCATCAATAAATATAATCTGTTTATTATTTCCACGATTGTAAATATGATAATATTCTCCTTCTACGAGAGAAACTTTTCTTATAGACATATAATCCATTATATCATAAACGTTTACCGAAGCAAGGCTTCGGTAAAACTTCGGTAAAAAGAAAACTTTTGGGAAATTATTTTATTGATTATTATAATAATTAATAGCTATATCTAGTAGATCCCGAGGAGCCAATTCTTCACCATTTAGCCATTTATATATATTATCTATTTCATACTTGGGTAAGACTCTCGATAATTCTTTAAAGAAATTATTCATCTTTGTGGTATGAATTTTTGTTAAAATATCTTTTACATTAGTTCCTGTATTATATTTTTGAAGAAGACCTTCTGTGGCGATCATAACAATAGGTCCTAAAATATAATGACTGTATTGAATATCTAAAAAAGTAAAATCTTTTTCTACTGTAAATTTTCCTTTCATTTTGGAAAACTTATAAAAATCATTAAATGGTGGGTATTTTATAAGTGAGAAATTCTTATCCTTTACGGCATTATGCACATTATACATATAATCTAATCGTATTTTCCTACCTTCATTTGAAGTTCTAAAAATAGTTTCTGACCAAGAAGCCTCCATCTCTTGCCAGTCTATTTTGGAAATTGGTTTTTGAAAATTCTGATATTTAGTCAGATCAACCCTTTGTCTATTATACAAATGCATTACCGCATGAATAAAAAGCTCTTCTCCGCGAATACTATCTGGTTTTAAAATAAGAAAAGTAAGATTTATATTTGGGTCTGGATAAATACTATCTTCTTCATAATCTGTCTCCCCTAGACCTGCGGTGATCAAAACTGTATGATTATTTATTGTTTTATTGGTATTATCACCAAAGAGTTTTCCGATATTATTAAAAGAATTTTTTACAATATCTTTATATTTTATTAACTCTTCCTCATTGTTAATATTTTTTGGATAAATAAAATTTATTTTATAATTACTATCTACAAAATCCATCTTTTCTTCATTGAAAGCAGACGAAAGAATAATAGTACCAGTTTTTTCGTCAGGGAATATAGCCCAACCCTCTCCTTGATCTATAGCACCTAACGCCTTCCATCCATATGGGATGCATATTTTTTCTCCTTTATGATCAAAACTTTTTAAAGTAGGACCAGACCAAATACGATAACCATGAGATCCTTTTTCTTCTTTTTGATATATTATTGGTGAACATTCTTTATTTTGAAAATAAAAAAGAAAGATCACGAAAGAAATTAAAGTTAAAATAATAAAATATTTAGTCTTCATAATTATATAAAGTTTATTATATCATTTTTAATAATTATAAAAACAAAAATACCCCATAATGGGGTATTTTTACGATAGAGAATTTTAAATTATTTACTATTTTTATTTTTCCCAACTTTTCTACGAGACACAATCCACATATTTGAGTATTTCTTTGGTGTACGAGTCTTCTGGCCTTTTCCAGATGGCTTACCCCAGAGAGTCTTTGCTCTACGTAGTCCGCGTCCTTGGCGTCCTTCACCTCCACCGTGTGGGTGGTCTACTGGGTTCATAACTGTACCACGAACTGTAGGGCGAACTCCTTTCCAACGCATTCTACCAGCTTTACCAAAATTCTGAAGTTGATATTCTGAGTTTGAAACTTCACCGATTGAAGCCCAAGCATTTTCCTGAACCTTACGGACTTCTGTTGACGGCATCTTGATGTTTGTATAACCCAAGTCATTGGCTACAACTTGTCCAAATACACCTGCAGAACGAGCAAGCTTTGCTCCGTTGCCTGGCTTTATCTCAACATTGTAAACAAATGTACCGATTGGAATTATTTTAAGTGGAAGTCTGTTACCAACAGCAAGTGGAGCTTTTTCTGAAACTAAAAAAGTATCTCCAACTTTCATTGTTTTAGGAACGATAACATATCTCTTTTCTCCATCAGCATAGCAAGCAAGACTTATGAATGCATTACGATTTGGATCATATTCGATAGATGTTATCTTTGCAGGAATATCGTGTTTGTTGTACATAAAGTCGATCTCTCTATAGAGACGCTTATGTCCACCACCTTTATGACGAACAGTGATACGACCAGCATTGTTTCTTCCGACAGATCTTTTGAATCCGTGGGTTAAAGATTTCTCTGGTTTGCTTTTTGTAAGAACACCACGATAAGTAACAGTAGTTGTATGTCTGTTTGATGGTGTTGTAGGTTTTCGTGTTTTCATATTTATGCAAATATTATCTTATCTCCCTTCTTTAAATGTACGACCGCTTTTTTACCACCTTGTTTTATACTTACGATACCACGACGAGTAACAGTCTTGTTTGCGATTTGTGTAATAGAAACTTTTACTGGTGCTACTCCATAGACAAAATTAATTGCTTTCTTAATTTCATTTTTGTTTGCATTGTCTGCAACATTAAAAGTATATACTCCACGCTCAGCATCGAGAGCTGACTTCTCAGTAATACGAGGATTCTTTATAAGTGGATGAGTCTTTGCTTTTCCTTTCTCTTCAACTGCTACCTTCTTTTCCTTTTTTATTTTTGTAGTTGTGTTTGCCATATTATTTCTTTTCTATTTTACCACCAAGGAAAGCGATACTTTCTTTTGGCTGTGAGATGATGACATATCTAAAGGAAAGTAAATCCACTGGATTCATATTCTTTATCTCATCGATCTCAACTGTTTTAATATTTGCAAAACTCTTTTTCAATACATCACTTTTTGCTGGAACTGTAATGTAAATATTTGGATTTTTACCTCCTACCATTTTTTCAAATCCAGAGATTTTACTCAAATCATTTACTACAGATACAGCGTCTTTTGTTTTTATATTTTTAAGAGAAAGCTCTTCAACAAAAAGGATTTGTCCTTTTTTGAATTTTTCAGAAAGTACTGTAAAGAGAGCTTTTATTCTCATTTTCTTATTTATTTTTTGTTCGTAACTCTTTTCGTTGCGAGGTCCGTGAGTAACTCCACCACCTTTCCAGATAGGAGAGCGAGAAGAACCATGACGGGCTCTACCTGTACCTTTTTGTTTCCAAGGTTTGCGGCCTCCACCACGAATATCTGAACGGTCTTTTGTATGAGCAACTGGTGTACGAGCATTTGCTTGCATTCCTGTTACTACTTGGTGAACCAAGTCACCATTCCAAGATAGACCAAAGATTGATTCTGGAAGAGATAGCTTTCCTACAGATTTACCCTTTTGACTGTAAACCTCTACTTCCATACTTGTGACAGGTTTTACTTTCTTTTCCGCTGTAGTTTTATTATTCTTTTGTGTTTTTTCTTTTGTCATAAAATTAGCCAATAATTTCTACGAGCGTCCCACGGCGTCCTGGAATCGCACCTTTAATAAGTAATTGATTATTTTCTTGATCTACTCCAATAATTTCTAGATTCTTTATTGTAATACGATCACCCCCCATACGACCTCCCATTCTCATTCCCTTTGGAACTTTATTTCGAAGACCACCTCCGATAGAACCGTGTTCTCTCTCTGAGTGTTTTTGTCCGTGACTTCTTGGTCCTCCATGGAAACCGTGACGCTTCACAACTCCTTGGAAACCTTTACTTTTTGAAACACCAGATACGATAACCATATCGCCTGTTTTAAAAACACTTACATCTATCTTGTCTCCTTCTTTTATTTCTTCAATATCACGAAACTCTCGAAGATGCTTGTAAGCTCCTCCTTCTTTTTCTGTCTGACTTGCTAGAACATGACCAAGATGTGCTTTTGTGGCACGACTTACTTTTTGTTCATCATAAGCAACCTGTACTGCTGTATATCCATCAACATCAGGACTCTTTACTTGAGTCACAATAAGAGGACCAGCGGATATTACCGTTGCTGGGACTGCGGTGCCGTCAGATTGAAAGCACTGCATCATATGCTGTTTTTTACCAAGAATGAATTTCATATAATTACATCATTTTCACATCTATATCAACGCCGGATGGCAATGATAGATTTGTGAGTGCCTCAATAGTTTTTGGATTTGGATTCAAAATATCAATGACACGTTTATGGATTCTTATTTCGAACTGTTCACGAGCATTTTTAAAGACAAACGATGCTCGGTTTACTGTATATTTTTTGATTTCTGTTGGAAGTGGAATCGGACCAACTATCTTCGCATCGTAACGAAGAGCAGTATCAATAATTTGCTTGACTGAAGCGTCAAGAATTTTATTCTCGTAGGCTCTTACACGGATACGTAGTTGGACAACTACATCGTCCTTACCCTTTTTTGCTTTTGAAACTTTCTTTGTTGTCATACGTTTGTAATTAAAGGAACGGAATAAATAACTTATTTGTTGATTTTTGTTACGACACCTGCGCCGACTGTTTTACCACCTTCACGGATAGCAAAGTGCATTTGTTCTTCAAGAGCAACAGGGGTTACAAGCTTAACTCCTAGCTTAACTGTATCTCCTGGCATAACCATTTCTACTCCTGCTGCAAGAGTTGTATCTCCAGTTACATCTGTTGTACGAATGTAGAATTGAGGTTTGTATCCAGTAAAGAATGGTGTGTGACGACCCCCTTCTTCTTTCTTCAAAATGTAAACTTCACATTCGAATTCTGAGTGAGGAGTAACTGTTCCTGGTTTAACAAGAACTTGACCACGGGTAACATCTTCTTTTTTGATACCACGGATAAGAACTCCAGCGTTATCACCAGCCATACCTTGTTTAAGATTTTTGTTGAACATTTCAATACCAGTAACTGTTGTCTTTACTGTATCTTTGATACCAACTATTTCAACATCTTCACCAACATTGATAACACCTCTTTCGATCTTACCTGTAACAACTGTTCCACGTCCTTCGATTGAGAATATATCTTCGATAGGCATTAGGAATGGTTTTGTAACATCACGCTCTGGAACTGGGATATAAGTATCAAGAGCACTTACTAGATCAAGGATCTTAACTGCCCAAGCATCTGTATTGTCAGCTGATTCAAGAGCTTTCAAAGCTGAACCACGGATAACTGGAGCATTTGCGCCATCAAAACCTTGTTTTGTAAGGAGTTCACGAACTTCTTCTTCCACTAAGTCGAGCATATCTGGGTCATCAACCATATCACATTTATTTAGAAATACGATTATTTTTGGAACGTTAACTTGTTTTGCTAGAAGGATGTGCTCACGTGTTTGTGGCATAACTCCGTCTGTAGCGGCAACTACGATAACTGCACCGTCCATTTGAGCGGCACCTGTGATCATGTTCTTAATGTAGTCAGCGTGTCCTGGAGCATCGATGTGTGCATAGTGACGAGCTGGTGTCCAATATTCGTTGTGAGAAAGAGCGATCGTGATACCACGAGCTTTTTCTTCTGGGGCTGAGTCAATCTGATCAACACCTTTAATTTTAGCACCGTATTCACCTCCTTGACGAGCTAAAACGTTTAAAATAGCCGCAGTTAAAGTGGTTTTCCCGTGGTCAACGTGACCAATAGTACCGACATTTACGTGTGGCTTATCTCTGTTAAATTCTTCTACTGCCATATATTTTTATTGGTTGATAACAAGAATAAAATATACGAGAAACCTTACTTTATTCAAACTACCAACATAAATTATTAATAATATTTAATCTGCTCCACCTAATTGGTAGAATTTATGCAGATTGCAATTGAACTTCATATTAGCAAATATAAATAAAATGTCAAATAGAATACTAAATGCCCCCGAAGCTTCGCTTCGGGGGCATTTATATTATCTAACCAAATATCTAGTTCTCATTATATATTGGCTTTATGATTTTTGGTACACAGATATCACCTGGGCCCAATTTTTGATTATTTGGACAAGTTTTTACAATACATTTACTTTGGTCAATACTCCAGAGAGTACCTGGTGTACTACTACAAGGATCACCTTCACAACTATTTAGCTCTTTATTCCAAATTTTTGGAGAAACACATTTAGCAACATCACATGACTGCCCTGATGCTACGGTCTTACCATCTGGACAAAGTGTACAAGCTGTAGGATTTGTGGCTCCATTTGAACAATTTAGGGAAGCAATTAATGAAAATGTAACATGAATTGTATGATTTTTTATTTGTGGTTGGTAAAATATATACTTATCTGATATAGGCTGAAGAGATCCATCAACCCTTATCTCAGATATTTTATACCCATTATTAGGATTTATAGAATAAGTTATTTGAGAGCTAGTGCTTACATTTGTAATACCTGAAGGTGATATAGTTCCGTTTGGTCCAGCAGTAGCAGTTATAGTATATCCAGTAATGAATGAAAACCAAACATATAAATTTTGTGTAATATTTGAAAGAATAAATGGATTTATTATTGATTGAAGAACTCCATTTAACCTTATTTCATTTATTCTATAACCTGCATTAGGAGTGATATTGAAGTCTAAACTAGACCCAGCTGTTACATTACTTACACCAGAAGGAGTAACATAACCACCAGAACCATGGCTTTCTGTTACAGTGTGAGTAACTAAAGGAGAAAAACAAACATAAATTGATTTATTACTTTGAATATTTGCAAATGTGTATGTATTTGATATAGGCTGAAGAGATCCATCAACCCTTATCTCAGATATCTGATATCCATTATAAGGAGTAATGGTATAAACAGGACTAGATCCTTTATTGACGACTTGTGATCCTAGTCGAGAAATAGATCCACCTCCAGCTGAACATACAGATGATGCTATAGTAGCAGTTCCCGTACCACAATTTATAGTACCATCAATAGCACCACTCCAAGCCCCATTTGGAGATTTTGTATGAACCCACCAATAATATGATTTGCCTGGAGTTGTTGTAAAAGTTTTTGAAGTTCCCACAAAATTATCATCCCATGCTGGAGATCCAAGATTTACTCCATCTAAACTTGCTCTAGTATAGAAAGTATTGTAGCCACTAGGTGCAGTCCAGCCAAAGGTCCCTGTCTTTCCGTCTGCACTACAACTAGAATATGGACTTAATGGAGTAGGTGGTGTTGATATATTTATAGTTTTAGTTACAGCTGAACCAGATGCTCCAGTACAAACCAATGTGTGAGTTTTAGTACCAGAGTTTGCTGTATAACTATTTGTTGTTCCACCAGATACAGGTGAAACTGCCACTCCATCTAAAGTACAAGATGTTGCATTTTCAGATGTCCAAGAGAGTTTGTATGGTTCACCTCGATAAAGTGTCATATTCCCCGAAGCATCAGATGTAGTCCAGACAGATGTATCCCAACCTGTATAACCAGTTCCTGTTAAGGTTGATGTTAGTCCTATTTTTTTTGTAAAAGTAATAGTACAAACCTTATTCCTATCCATTAAAATTTTTGAAACACCTTTATTGAATTCATCAAAAACAGAACAATCTCCACTAAATATTGGGTAATGCTCTGAAACTAAATAATCACCACTTGCAAATATATATTGTTCGGCATTCTTATCTATAGTAAAAACACAAGTATTACCACAGTTAATAGGCCCATTATAACCAATAGAATAATCTTTCTCGACATAAGCAGCACCATTTGCCAAAATACTTACACGACCATAAGGTGATACTGTTCCTGATCCACCCTGTTTTACAATTGTCAAAGTAAAAGTATCTCTCACATTTACAGTTACACTACCAGTACCCTCTAGGGCATCAACATTTTTACATATAACCTTAAAAGTATCTGTAGAAACTAAATCATTTACATCAAAATTACCTTCTATACCCTGTCCACCCATACCACTGTATTTATTTGGTGCAGACAAATAACAAACATTTGCATTTGTAGATTTCCAAGAAATAGTTGTTGGTTCTCCTGGTAAAATAGTAGTCTTTGTAGCATTTACTGTTACTGTGGGTAAATGAGCAGGTTCTTCAACAGTAAAACTAAGAACACTTACAAGTAATTTATTTGCAGAGTATATACGATTAGATGGTGTAGCTATATTTGAAAATTCAGATCCTGCATCTTCTCCTACTTCCGAAGGCGTAACATGAGTATTTCCATAACTAACAGCCCAATGTGATATTGCACCAAGATTTCCACACCAATAATGCTGATTGCTTCCACCAAAAAAGATATTATTCCAATTAATTTTACAATATCTTATACCTGCTTCAATTTTAGGATTTATACTTACAGCTATTTTGTAATCACCAGCTGTAAGTGTACCTAGATCAACAAGTGTATTCACTGTTTTTTGATTCCAGTTATCAACACCAACTTCAATACGACCATTTGTTTCACAATGATCTACCCAATTGTCTATATAAACAGAACCTTGATGATGGTCGCAAATCTTAGATGGAATAAGAAACAACCCGTCTGCTGAAGTTATAATATTGGGTATTGTTTTTATAAGAGTATTTGTTCCGTTTGATACTTTATATATAGACATAGTAAGACTATCTTCATTAGATATAATCACCTTTTTATTTACAGGATCAAGCTGATGCTCTGGATCATTTTTTTTATATACAGGAAATCCAGCAAAATATGCGTAACCAGAACTTCCTGTATTAAATTTAAAAATATTTTCTATATTTAATTTAATATTCGTACCTGCTACTAAATTTTCTGGTGTTATAACAGTGCTTAGATTGAAGCTATCGTTTGTAACAGTTTTATTAAAAGTATTTTTTGCTATACTTTTATTTAACTGAGCAGCTATAATTGATTCCTCGGTAACTACAACATCATCCACACACTGCCAACTACCAGCAGGTTGCGCTGCTAATAATACCGCTGCAGGTTGACGTGAATCTACCCATTGCCAATGCTGACCTTCTGGACAAGGGGTACTAGGTTGATAAGATACTCCTTCTGTTTTGGGTAAATAAAAACCTCCAATTAAAATTAATACCAAAGATATTCCCAAAAAATATTTACTCAATATTTTATTCATTTGATTTATGAAGATCAACACTCTGACCTTTCTTATTTTTTAATTTAATAAAATAAATAGATATTCCTGCGACGACAAGAATCACTAATACTATAATAATATTTTTCATAGAAAATGTTTTACTGTTTATACTCTCTTCGTTTGAAACATTTAAATCATTTGATTTAAAAGAATATGTCTTACCCACTAGAACAGAATTATTTTTATCTTTTATCTCAACTCTTGCCTGTGGGTCCTTACAATTATTTATTACTGGAAACTTAGCTTTGAGTGTAGTGTATGTGTATTCTGTTTTTGTATTTATAGGTTCTATACAATCAATATTGTCATCGTTTACAATGTTGATATTTAAGGAAAGGTTTGAATAAATAGAATCTGTATTATCTACTTTATTTTCTGTGGGTAATTCTTCTGTTGTTTTTTCATCTATGATTAAGATAGGGCTTATAATATTTAATTCCCAGAGAGTAAAAAAATCCACGATATCTCCTTTTTTATAATAATCCTTATCTAGAGAAATATCCTTAATAGAACCAGTCACAACACTTTTATCTGGGAATAAAAAATATTTTATTATTATTGAATTCGAAGAAACACCATCTGAGACAAAGGATGTTTTTAGAAGATAATCACCTGGGTTACTTGATCTTTGTAAGGGTAATGTTAAAATCTTCTTCTCTCCTTGCTTAAACAATATTGGTTCTACTTTGGAATCTAGAGTAACGACTTCTCCGTATATCGTATCTTTATAAGTTTGATATTCTGGATTTACTATTATATCTTTTTTTAGAGGGTTAAATACAGTACAAGAAAGATTCATATTATCATCCATACCTATGGTCACCCTCTTATCTAGAGTATATTTATTTTTATTAGAAGTAGATATAGAACAAGTCTCAGGAAGGATCTCTACCATATTATGAGAAGCTGTAATTTTAACTTTTCCTAAAATACTTGAAAATAGAACAATATTGTTATCTTTTTTTATATCGACTACAAGAGTAAAATCACCTCCTATATTTGATGGTGAGGTATATATGATATCTTTCTTTGTCAAACTATTTGTATTAAGATTCAAAGATTCTGGATAGACATACTCGTCTAAAATTACTCGTTCCTTTGTATCTTTTACCAAAGATACACTATACTTGAGTCCTGCTTGGGCTCCATCAGCATTTGTAATATCAAAAGATATATTGAATACATTATTGTTTTGGGAAATAATTTTTGCATTGTTTATACCGACAGTACCAACTGTGTAAAAATTGGTATCTAAGATAGTATCTACCGCACTTGCATTAAAAATAGGGCTCACAAAAAACAACGATAGGAGCAAGAAAAAACTTATTGAGAAAACTTTTAATAATTTCATTATATAAAAATTTTGATTAAAATAATAATTGGACTAGTTGTATATAGTATACCACAAAAAAATATTTTAATATCAATAAAAAATAAAGTTATCCACACAAATTAAATATAAGATTGGACTCCTTGTATATTACTTTATTTGACTAGTATAGTAGTTATGTAGTAGTATTTAATTATTAGTCCGTCTTCGAACCGGGCTTTTATTTTTAGAAAATATGCAATAAAAGCTTATTTTATAAAGAGAAAATTTAATAATGTGAGTAAAATTTAATAAAAAACGAATTTTGGTATTATTAATTCTTAATTATTAATTCTTAATTCGTAATTAATAAAATGTTAGATTTAAAGACAATGAAGTCGGCACTCGAACAACTCGAACAGGAGAGAAAAATCCCCCGTGAGAAGATAATCGATGCCATAGAGCAAGCACTCGCTGCTGCCTACAAGAAGGATTACGGTAAAAAAGGTCAAATAATAAGGGCTAAAATAGATATTGAGACTGGAGTTATGGAATTCCATCAGATCAAAATAGCCGTAGATGACACACTAGTCCGAATGACCAATGAAGATGACGAGGAAGAAGAAATAGCTGAAGATGATGAGAGAGTTCGCTTCAATGAAGAACATCATATACTAATAGAAGATGCTAAAAAGATAAAAAGAGATGTAAAACCAGGGGATGAACTCATATTCCCCCTTGAAAATAAAGACGATTATGGTCGTATCGCTGCTCAAACAGCAAAACAAGTCATAATCCAAAAAATTCGTGAAGCAGAAAGAGGTGCGATTATCGATGAGTATGGGACAAAAGAAGGTGAAATAATCAATGGTTTTGTCTCAAAAGTCGAAAGAGGTATAGTTTATATAGATTTTAACCGTGCGACAGGCATAATATTACCAGAAGAGCAGATTCCAGGTGAATTCTATAAGAGAGGAGAGAGAATCCGTGCTTATCTATACCAAGTAGAAGAAACTCCTCGTGGTGTCAATCTAAAGCTTTCTCGTACTCATCCCCAGCTAATAGAAGGACTATTTGCAATGGAGGCCCCAGAAATAGCAAGTGGGGTAGTAGAGATAAAGTCTATAGCTCGCGAAGCTGGAAGTCGTTCAAAAATAGCAGTATTCTCAAATGATGAGCATGTAGACCCAGTCGGATCTTGTGTCGGACAAAAAGGGGTTCGTGTTACTACTGTAATGAGTGAATTAAACGGTGAAAAGATAGATATAATCCCTTGGTCTCCTGATCCAGAGACATATATAGCAAGCGCTATATCTCCAGCAAATGTATTGAGTATCGAAGTAAACGAAGGAGAACACAAGGCAGTACTCAAAGTTACAAATGATCAACTCTCTCTTGCTATCGGTAAGGGTGGACAAAATGTCCGTCTTGCTGCAAAATTAACAGGATGGAGAATAGATATTAAAAGTATGGATGGTGTTGTAGAAAGTGCAGATGAAAGTAGTGAAGTGTTAGATGACGGTATCGTCGATGATGGTACTGATGAAAAATAATTAAAATTTTTCTATTATTAAAATTTAGAGTCGTTTCGCAAGCTTACTAAAATTTTTGCCGCTTTACCCAGAGTACTGGGGCCTACACGGACAAAAATTTTAGCAATCTTGCTTCACTTTTATTAATTAAAAAAATAAATATATGAATCCATTTATTATTTTCGCTCTTGTTTCTTCTGTTTTAGCTATATTATATGGTCTTTTTTTGATACGCGTAGTACTCAAGAAAGGTACAGGTGATGCAAAAATGCAAGCAATTGCAAAAGCTATCCAAGAAGGTGCAAAAGCATATCTTGATCGTCAATATAAAACAATAGGAGTTATCGCTACAGTTCTTTTCCTAATCATTGGCTTCGTACCAATGCTAGGATGGACAATGGCTATTAGTTTCCTTGTAGGTGCTATTCTATCAGCTGTTGCTGGATACATCGGTATGAATGTATCAGTTCGTGCAAATGTACGTACTACAGAAGAAGCAAAGAAAGGTTTAAAAGAAGCTCTATCTGTCGCCTTCAAAGGAGGTACAGTTACTGGTCTTCTTGTGGTTGGCCTTGCTCTTCTTGGAGTTACAGTTTTCTATTTAATAACAAAAGATGTCAAAGCTCTTGTCGGACTCTCGTTTGGAGCAAGTTTGATCTCAGTCTTTGCTCGTCTTGGAGGTGGAATATTTACAAAAGCAGCCGATGTAGGTGCTGACCTTGTAGGTAAAGTAGAAGCTGGAATTCCAGAAGATGATCCTCGTAATCCTGCTGTTATAGCAGACAATGTAGGAGACAATGTAGGAGACTGTGCAGGTATGGCAGCAGACTTATTTGAAACATATGCAGTTACATCTGTAGCTACTATGCTTCTTGGTTCACTTGTATTCTTGGGTTTTGATAATGCTATCATATACCCTCTTGCTATCGGTGGTGTAGCTATCATCGCTTCTATAATCGGAACATGGTTTGTAAAACTTGGTAAAAAAGAAAATATAATGGGTGCTTTGTATAAAGGCTTGATCGCTTCAGGAATAATCTCTGCAGTAGCATTTTATCCTATTACAAAATGGCTCATGGCAGGACAGACAGTATATAGTGTAAATGCATTGTATATGAGTGCTCTTATCGGAATAATAGTTACAGCTTTGATCGTTGTTATTACAGAATACTATACTTCTACAGCTTATAAACCTGTGAAGTCTATAGCAGAAGCATCACTTTCAGGTCACGGTACAAATGTAATCCAAGGACTTGCTGTATCAATGAAGTCTACAGCATTCCCTCTTCTTTCAATCGTTGCTGGTATTTTAGGTTCTTATTATTTCGGAGGATTGTACGGAGTAGCAGTCGCTGCTATGTCTATGCTTTCACTCACAGGAATAATAGTCGCTATCGATTCATTTGGTCCTATTACAGATAATGCTGGTGGTATAGCAGAGATGGCAGAATTACCAGAAGCAGTTCGTAGTGTTACAGATCCACTCGATGCAGTTGGGAACACTACAAAAGCAGTTACAAAAGGTTATGCTATCGGTTCAGCAGGACTTGCAGCTATAGTACTTTTTGCATCTTATACACAAGAGTTCACAGATGCAGGACACGCACTTAGTTTTGACCTTTCAAATCCATTAGTCATCGCTGGTCTTCTTATTGGAGGACTACTTCCTTATTACTTTTCAGCACTTTGTATGGAAGCTGTAGGAAAGACTGCTGGAAAAGTCGTCGAAGAAGTTCGCAGACAATTTAGAGAAATAAAAGGAATAATGACGGGTGGTGGAAAACCAGATTATAAAACTTGCGTAGATATAGTTACAAAAGATGCTATCAAACAAATGGTTCTCCCTGCTCTTATCGCCGTACTTACACCAATACTAGTAGGATTCATACTTGGACCAGTTGCTCTCGGTGGACTTCTAGTAGGATCAATCGTTACAGGAATCTTCCTTGCAATATCAATGACGAGTGGTGGTGGTGCATGGGACAATGCAAAGAAATATATCGAGCTTGGAAACTTCGGTGGTAAAGGTAGTGATGCTCATAAAGCAGCAGTTACTGGAGACACAGTTGGAGATCCTTACAAAGATACAGCAGGTCCAGCTATTAACCCAATGATAAAAATCTTAAACATCATTGCTCTCATAATAGTTCCACTTCTTGTTTCATTTTGGTTTTAACAAATAATACAACTAAAAAATCCCGCATATGCGGGATTTTTTAGTTGTATATAAAATAAAAAAACACCTAAATATAAATATAGAGGTGTTTTATTTGAAGTGATAATATTTTTAATTAACATTATTACAATAGTACTTGAGCCAATATACATATTCCAGATATTATGATTATTAATCCTAATATCGGTTTGATTTTATTTTCATCAAATTTACTTGTAAAATAAGATCCTATTGGCGCAGCAGATGCTGTGCCAATTATCAGAGCTAATAAAAAATACCAATCATTGAAACCTTTTAGGAAAAAATAGGAAAGAAATCCAATAATGCAGATAAGAGTTTTGGAAAAGATAGTTGTAGCAATAGAATTTTTATATTTATTGCCTATAATAGCTTGTCCAGATGTTACGACAGGTCCATAACCCCCTCCTGTAATACCTTTATTAAAAGCGCTCAATATACTTATCGCAAAAACTTTTTTCCACGAAAAAGATAATCTGAATTTAGAAATAACAAGAAATCCCATTATAACAACCAAAATTCCAATATATATTTTAATTAAATCTTTAGGAAGATTTACTGCAATAAATACAGAAAATATAGTTGCCAATATTCCGAAAGAGGTCATAAATATAACAATTTTAAGATCTTTTGATAATCTTTTATTTGTTATATTAAATTCAGCGTTCCTAAATTTATGATGAAAAAAAGTTGAGATTATTCCACCTACTGCCTGAGACAATAAGATAGATGGTATCACGACAGTAGCATCATAACCAAGGATGATCAATAATGGACTTAATAAAGTCCCATACAACATACCAATACTGCTATCGATTATTTCTGCAGTAAAAGCAAATAATAATAAAAGAATTAGAGAACATGGTTCCATTTTTAATGTTTTTTATTTAAAAGATAAATTTTATATATTATATCATAAAAAACCAAATAATCAATAGTAATATTGTATACTTAAAACTATTAATTATTCTTTTGACATATATTTATTTATATGCTATTATATAAATAAATATTGTACAACTTTAAAAAAAATTATTTATGGCACTGGTAGAATTAAGAGAGTTTATCAGCTTGAGAAATAGTTTCCAAGCTACTGACAACATCGCTGAAGCCTTACTACAAGGCTATTTATTGTTATTATCTTTAAAAAAGATTAAAGCTAAAAACATTCAGAATTTCGTAAATGAAATTCAAGAGTATTTTGGGTTTGACCTAGAAAAAGATGATGATTGGAAGGATGTAAAGATACATCTTCCAGAAATAAACGCAAAAATTCCTGTAAAAAAAATACTCGACAGGTCAGAGTGTTATAAAAAATGGGATCCTGGAGTAGATGGTCACAAGACCATGTATTCTATTGTTGAAAAGAACACAAAAAGTCTATTTGAGCTATGCTCAATCCACTATGACTTTTTAGCACTGCATCCTATTTAATTTATTTCGTTTGTTTTTTTTGTTTTCAAAATCAACCCTGATTACCCTTCTCGTCCAAAAGACAGAGGGGTAATTTTTATTTTTGACAAAAACCCTTTATCCATATAAACTAGGCTTACTATGAAAACAACAATTAAAAAATTAGATAAAAGTGAAGTAGAGATTATCGGAGTTTTAGAAGTAGTAGAATTTGAAAAATATGAAGAAAAAGCATTACAAAGGATCGGCGAGAGACTTGAACTTCAAGGTTTCCGTAAGGGTAAAGCTCCTATATCTGTCGTAAAAGAAAATGTGCAAGAGATGGAGCTCCTAGAAGAGATGGCAGAAGCTGCTCTTTCTGAGAACTATGTAAAGATATTAGAAGAGAATAAGATCGATGCTATAGGTCGCCCTCAAATAGCTATCACAAAGATAGGTAAGGGTTCAGATCTAGAATTCAAAATAATTACTGCTGTCCTTCCAGAAATAAAACTTTGTGATTATAAGAAAATTGCAAAGAAAGAAAATGAAAAAGAAGAAAACAAGAAAGAGATAACTATCGATGAAAAAGATGTAGAAAAAGTTATAAATGATCTCCGTAAAATGCGTGCAGAACAGAAAAACAATGCGGATCATGCAGGGCATGAGAATATGACAGAGGAAGAACATAAAAAAGCTCACCCTGAAATACCAGAAGGTGAATGGCCAGAGCTCAATGATGAATTTGTGAAAACTTTTGGAGATTTTGCAAATGTAGATGCATTCAAAGATAAAATTCGTGCAAACTTAAAAAATGAAAAAGAAATGGAACAGAAAGATAAAGTTCGCTTATCTATCATCGAAGAAGTAGTGAAACAATCCGAAGGAGAAATACCACAAATCCTTGTAGATAGTGAAACAGACAAGATAATGTATCGCTTAGAAGCCGATATCACAAATGCTGGATTAAAAGTAGAAGATTATCTAAAACAAATAGGCAAAACAGAGGCTGATCTAAAAAATGAATGGAGGCCTGATGCCGAAAAACGTGCAAAACTTCAAATGATAATCCACTCTATTTCAGAAAAAGAAAATCTTAAGGCGACAGAAGAAGAGATAGCAGCTGATGTAACAAAGATCACAGAGATGTATAAAGATGCAGATCCAGTTCGTGCTCGTGCTTATGTCGAGCAAATGATAGAGAATGAAAAGGTATTCAACTTTTTGGAACAGCAATAAATAAAACCCCCTTATTATAAGGGGGTTTTAAATTCTAAATCTTTAACTTTTACCATCTTAGAGGTTCTGCCACTCTTAATTAAAACACGGAAATCTTTTAATTGTTTTTTTGCAATATCCTCTAATCTTTCATCTAAAAAATTACACTCATATTCTTTATTCATAAATAGGACTACCATAAATACCTCCTTTGGTTTTATAAGTTTTTTATTTATAATAAAATGTTTTAAATATTTAAACAATTGATTTTTTATAAATAATGTATTGTATTAGTAAATATGATCCTATTTTGTTATAATAATTTTATATTAATAAATATAATTAAATTTTATGTTAATTCCAACAGTTATAGAAAAATCACAATTTGGAGAAAGAGCTTATGATATATACTCTCGTCTTTTGAATGAACGTATTATATT
>Ga0172367_10002774_pt1 | contig 23572 bp, 32 predicted proteins | sample Lak10m_FD_114542 | JGI IMG/M metagenome (GOLD analysis project Ga0172367, IMG submission 114542) | Freshwater microbial communities from Kabuno Bay, South-Kivu, Congo - kab_022012_10m | ecosystem: Environmental > Aquatic > Freshwater > Lake | place: Democratic Republic of the Congo: South-Kivu... | reverse complement strand
GGATCTTCCTAAATCTCCGGCCATTTCTTTATAGTTTTCATGCCAATAGTATTTCTCGATGTCTTCTCCTTCTACTAAGATAAATTTTTGTTTTTCTTTTTCATTAGAACTTTTAAAGGCATTCACAAAATTTTCGATATCTACATCAGAATATTTTCCTGGAAAGATTTGTCTTATTAGTCTACCTATTTTTATAGGATTTCTTGATTGTTGCCAAAAACTTGGTTCTTTATCCTTTAACATTTTAGAAAGATCTTTTTGAAAAGATTCAATCCTATTTGCATCAAATCCAGGTCCAGAGCCTGTGGGATTTTCAATATTTTTTATAAATCCGGAATCGTATATACTAGAAAGTTTTTTAATAGCATTTTTCATAGTGACAAATGTAATCTCACCTTCTTTTTCACCTTCATCTAAGAAAGTTACATCTGGTTTTATATCATATCCTAACTGAGCTATCAAATCTTTTGATATTTCACTATCTATTTTTTGTAATCTTTTGAGTATCTCAGGTGATACGTAGAGTGTAGACTCATTAAGAGCTTTTTCTAAAATAAAGTTATTGTATTTTGATATCATATTCTTTTTTAATTTTGGTGAAATAATAGACTTGTTGCCTTTGTTACTAAATTATAGTATATTGTTCCTACATGTGTTTTACCTGTTATCGGATCGGTACTACAACATCCTGATTTTGCTGGAAAATTTGAATAGACAAAACTATCTTGTATAGCACCATTTGAATCAATTACATTATTTGTTATTGACATAGTTCCTCCAATATAAGTCTTAACACTAACATTTGCTATGTCACCACTTACTTGTGTTCCATGAAGACACCATCCGGCATATAATTCAACTCTTACGTCATTGTTTTGGCTAATACCATCTAAGTCCAACTGTTTGAAGTTTATTACTATTGATTCACCAAGTCCATTACCTGCGTCATCTCCTGCTTGATAAAGGTATGAGTTATTTATAGTTCTTGTTCCTACTGGTGTACACCAATGGCTAGAATTCAATGTATTTGTTGGTGCATTTTGTCCACAACCTACTCTTTTATAATCTTCTTCTGTTCCTGTGTTCATGAAAAATGTTGCACTATCTAAATCTCTTTGAAAGTCATCAGATCTATATTGATAAGTAACAATCATATATTCAAATTCTTTTAAAGGAACTGGTACACCCGCAACCTCTATGATTCTTTTACTGAATGATTCATAGTTTTGATTTACTTCTTCTAATGATAATGCCCTATTATATATAGAAAGATTCATTAATCTCCCATTCATGTAATATGAACTTGATGTATTATCTTTTCCTAATATCAAATTATTTGTATTAAATGGTATTGTTCCAGAACCACTTTGAGTCATTTTAGGTCCAGGTTGATGTTTAAGTATTCCTTTATATGTTTTTGTTATATTATCCACATGTATATAAGTATTTGTTTCCGCAACGGATATACTCCATTGATTTCCATTTTTTATACCAACTGCATTATACCAGCCACCATTAGCAGTAAGTCCATCCGTATTAGATTGTTTGACTAACATACTAGCAGTTGTATATATGTATTGTGATCCATTTTCTCTTCCTCCAAAATGAACAATACCGGAGTTATCATAGTAGAGTTCCCATCCATTACCCCCACCATACCTCGATGCTATCATACTAACAGTTCCACCAAAAGGTAATCCACTTCTGAATTTATTTACATAAAACCAGGAAGATACTGTTATGTCTGTTCCATTCATTTCTGTTGTTGGTGAGAAACTAATATAATCATCTACACCATCAAATTCTATATTTCCATAAAAAGTTCCAATTCCATTGTTATTAATTAAAAAATAAGGTGTTGTATATGGTGTTAAATGATAAGGTGCAAAATTACTGAAAGTAGCACCATTTATAGTTCCTGTTGAATTATTATAAGAAGGTCTTACAGAAGTGTCTGCGAAATCTATAAATAGATTATCACTACCGTTTTGTATATATCTCAAACCTTTTTTTGAATATGACTCTTGTTTTGAAGAATCTATATGGAATACCAAACCGTCTAGTACTATCCCTCCGTAAAATGAAGTCCTTCCTGCCATTATGCTTTATTATTTTTATTATATATTCTTGTTATTTCTTCTGGTGTAAGAGTCCTGTTCCACATTGCTAAAGATCCGATTTTCCCGTCAAAAAATGAACCTAATCCAGCTACTGGATCAAATCTTGATCCAATGGTTATATACTCAAAAAATGTGTTTAATTCTACATTTCCGCCAGAAGATGAAGTTGTTAATTGTTTTACACCATTTAGATATATTTCGTAAATATTTGATTCCCAATTTATTATTATATTATTCCACTTGTTTCCATTTATTGTTATATTAGTTACTGCAGTTCTTTTTGCAGTAGATCCGGTAATTGATGTTGATAAAGTTATTACTTCATTTGCTACCAGAGTCGTTACTGATCCCAGATAAAAATCAAGTCTATTAAAATTTGAATCTCTTATATGAAAAAGTGCACTTCCACTACTTGTTGATGTTATATCATTTGTTGTTTTAAACCAAATACTAGCACTATACATACTAAAAGTCGTGCTAATAGTTCCTTGTATATTATCTCTTTTACTTGAATTAAAAATAATGCAACCGTTTTTTTCAGTTGAAAAATTACTTGACTTAGTGTATATTACATCACTTAATCTAGTAGAATACATATTATATCCATTTCCCATAAGATTTTTTACAGGTTCTACTCCTGTTAGTAATTGTTGTATAGTCGGTTCTGTACCATCTATTAAATCAACTCTTGGATAAATAAAAGATTGTGTAGCAGTTACATCATCTGAATAGTAAAGATAAGTTCTAAGAATTGCCTGAGAACTAGTTGCATTCCATATCCAATCACCAACTACTAAATTTCCTATTTTTCCATTATTTGTCCATATTCCAGAATCTTGATGATTATAGTTAATTGGTAATCCATTTACATTAGAACCTACTACAAGAGAAGCGGTTGCAGTATTAGCAGGCCAAACATGTCCTACTACAAGTGTCCATACATCTAAACCTCCTAAAAGAGGTGGACTTACATTTAAAACATTACTTGGAATTGAGTTAGGTGTATAATGAAAATAAGTATTTGAGTTTGTTCCTGAAATCTTTGATGCTATTTGTTGCATACCACCATCATTTCCATATGTATAAAGACCAAAATAAAATGAACCTGACGCCGATGGTCCTATAGTCATTGCATTTCTTTTAGTCCAAACAGAAAATCTATATAACCTGTTAGGATCTATTGAGAATTTAGATCCATTCCACCCACCATCTCCTGAACTTGTATATGAAGTTGATCCAACAATAAGACGACCATTTACACCATCCATTGAATTGGATACCCAAACAACCGATTGTGTGTCACCAAATGGATCAACACTTTCAATTCTTATATTTTCGTCACTACTACCATTCTGCATATGTCCGTTCAAACTAAATCCATTTGCACCATATAAAGATGAATTTGAAGATATTCCATTTGATCCTGTTGTCCATACAGAATAATTAATCATATTTGGTGAAAATGATTTCTTATTTGCAAAATCTACATAGAATGACAAACCATCATTTACAAATCTACCACTACCTTCTAATGAACTCATAAGTATATTTTAATTTTATTACAGATTATATATTAAATTTTGTCAGTCGAAAAAGATTCCTTATCTTTGATATATGAAAAATATTAAAGAACCATTTGTAATGATATTGATTGGACCTACTCTTTCTGGTAAGTCTACTTATATAAGAAATAACTATCCAAATACTAACGTCATTTCTCGTGACGAGATTGTTATGGAAGTTTTTGGATCAAGAGATTATAATTTAGCTTTCAAAGAAGTTGATCAAAAAGAAGTGGATCGAGTTCTTGCATCAAGATTAAAAGAAGCAAATGATTCAAAAGAAAACGTTATCATCGACATGACTAATATGGTCGTTAAAAGAAGACTGGCAACTTTAAATAACTTTGACGATAACTTTTCAAGAGTTGCGGTAGTATTTCCTATACTTTCAGATGAGGAATACCAGCATAGGAACATCGACAGGAACGCTAAGGAAAACAAATGGATACCACCATTCGTGATTAAATCTATGATTGATTCATATCAAGAACCAACTTTAGAAGAAAGATATGATAAAATCATTATACTATAAATAAAATGAATATTAATAACACAGAAATACTTAAAACACTTTCAGATGCGATTATAGCATCCGGTAAAAAATTGAGTGAAATCGGAAAAGAACCAATATTTGAATATTTAAGAAGAGCAGAAGTTCCAAAAAATCAATGGGAAGGTATCTATAGTAAGTTGCAAAGTTTACATGAACCTGATCGACAGAGTGTTGTAGTTGAATCAAACACTTGGCATGATTCGAGTTGGTCGGAAGAAGTGCCAGATGTAAATAAGAAACAACCAAGGAAAAAAGTTTTCTCTGAAATCAAAAAAATAGCTGGATAGATTTGTCTATTCGGTTATTCCTGCTTATATTTGTAGAAAGAAAAACGATATGAATTTAGACCAAACATACACAATAGATTTCAACAATTTGTCATTTTATGATGGCGACTTCAAAAAGTCAGAAGACTTTAGTGATTTAATCTATGAAAATGATGGTCGAGTTTGTAGAGAAGAAGAATGGATTTCTTATACCTCTGAAGGAAATGATGATGTTATTATTACTATTGAATATACGTTAGAATTGAGTGGATACTTTGACGAATGTCCAGGTGATTATTGGACTCCTGGTTCATCTGATTTTTGTTTAGACGAAACAGTTGTTTCTATTAATAAATTTTTTATTGATGATTATGAAGTAGAGTTGTCTAAAGAAATGGAGAGATTTTTTGAAGGTTTAGTTGAGAAAAAAATTGGAATGTAATGTAAATTAAGGTAATATCAGATGATAGTGAAATCAAAGAATTTTGTTATGATCCTCTAAAATCTGGTTGTATCTATAAAGCAACTGTTGTAAACAAATACTACACAAGAGTTTTCTTTTCTGTCGATGATAATGATAATGAATATGACATAGTTGTTCATAATAGACATCTCAGAGAATTGGATTTAGATGAAATAAGAGATTTTAAACTAAATAAGTTAGGTATATGAAAAAAGTTTATTTTGATGTAAATGAAAAGTGTTGGATATTGGATGATTTGGATGAAATGTATTCATTCAAATATATTGATATTATGACAAACGAAGAAAGTACAGGAATACTTACTTGGTTGAAAAGAAATGACCATAAAGAGATAGGTATTGGTGAGGATGATAGATTATATGGTGTTGAATTAAATGGTGAAGAATATCAATTTGTTGAGACATACAAAGAAGGAAAGTTTTATCTATACGCAAAAGACAACATGCATTTAGAAAGGTTAGTAAGAGACCACAATATAGTGTTTGTAGGAGAAACAAAAAATACAGAATGATAAAGTTAGTTCATATATTGACCGAAACTTCTCATGAAAGAGAGATTGAGTCGATTAAATCTCTTTCACCATTAGGTGAAATTGGAATAGAATATATTCCTCAAATAAACGAAAGATATGTAGGTGATGAATACAAATATCATTTACCTGTATATACTGGAAACCATGGTCCTGGTCACTATGGTGCCTTTCAATCATTTAGAAAGGCCGTGCTCGAAAACTTTACAGAAGACGTAGATGCTTTCATAGTATGTGAATGTGATTGTGTTCTTAACGTAGAACAAAAAACCTTTGTCGACTTGGTGAAAGAAGCCAACAAACTTTGTAAAAATAATTTGATAAATTACGTTTCTTTTGGAAGTGCATACATCGGTGACAATCTGCAGTCACCAATCTTTGACGATGGTAATCAATATGGTAACTTCTATCTGACTGATAAGATTATAATGACACATTGTATAATGTTTCCAAGACACTCTCGAGAATATCTTATTTCACACCTAAGTCGACATACATGGGATGCAGTGGATATATGGCTTAACTACATATTCAGAACCTCCACGAATCCACCTCCGAAAAGATTTGCCATTTTAAGAAAGCCCGCGGCATATCAATATGAAGGAGTATCTTTATTAGACAATGTTTGGAAAGGAAATCAATGAAAAAATCAACTGAACTTAGAATAGAATCTGTTAGGCGATTAATATATCAACATGAGACCACTATGAATCCTCATTATGATATAAATCCAGAAATAGTACTTCCTCATTATGATATAAATCCAGAAATAGTACTTTTTTTAGTGGGTAGTACAGGTAGACATAATATCAGATATGAAGTAGAATACATTTCTCGATTAAGTCCTAAGTGGAGAAAATGGTACACTAAAGATATTACTATTGATATTGACAAAGCTATTGCAGAATATAGAGATATTAGATTAGAAGAGATATTAAAAAAACCACTCGATTGAGTGGGTTTCTTTTTATACTAATTCTTCAGCATCTGCCGGTAATGTTATTCTAACCAATTGTCTTTTAACATCTTCTTCAACAGGAAGTGACTCATGAATAAAAGTACTATTTCCCCAATAAAGAGTATTACTTTCCATTTCATAGTTTTCCATTTTAGAAAGATCTAAATGTGAACAATCACCTCCTTGGTTTGGCTCTCCTTCGAAATCACCATTCCAACCTTTACAAGCTTTGTAAGATGAAATTAAAAATAGTCCACCACCTTCTTGACAATATTGTTCAACATGTTTTTCTCTTGGTAAAAATCTACCATCTTCACCAGTTAACCAGCCTCCGCCGCCACCCCAGCCAAAGATGTAATTACCATCTGTGTGTGGTCCACCTCTTCTATGAGATTCACCTTTTACTACAATCTTTTCATCAATTGTTATATATGCCTTACCAGTTTTCTTTGGAGATTCTGATACAATTTCTTTAATCACACTTTCCCATCTTTCATATCCTTTTGGCATAATTGGGTTAGACATATCAAACTCATGCATATAAACTCTGTCACCTTTCCATTCTGGAAGAGACATCTTTTTAATCATTTTTGATTTACTTTTCAACATAATCTTCAGTTTTAATTTTAATGGTTATCGTAAAAATAATCTTTAAGATCTTTTTCAACATAACCTTTTTCTCTCAATACTTTATACATTTCGTAAGAAGATTTGTTTTTTTTGTTTTTACCGATAAATTCTTCGATTTCTTCTTTTTTAGAAGTCTTCTCTGTCTTAGTAGCTTCGTTGAATCTTTTTAAGTGTTTCATTTTCTTATTTTTTATTTTTATTAAACTATTTATCTAAATATTGATAAACATATTTTTTGAATCTCTTTTGAGTTTCTAAGTTCATTCCAGAATAAATATTTTGTATCCATGATACTTTTCTACCACCTCTCAAAACATCTATGATTTCATCATTTGACATTCCTCTTTTTCTACATTGAACTATAAATGAATCTGCATAAGCCATAACTTCATCTGTTGAACTAAAATACTTCTTAGGATCTTTTGGAGATCTTTCTAAGTTTCTTATAGTAATATCCGGTCTTCTTTCGGCTTGTTGTTTATGAATTGATTCATGTCTTAAAACTTCTTCTAAAAAATCCAGCAATTGTGGTTTCATTGAACTATTGATTGATCTCAAAAAATCACTTTCATCAATACAGATATACATTTTGTCTGTGTAAACATTATGTGCACCCCATCTAATACCTCCCATTAATGGTGGCATGTTTGCAGGAACAAGTTCAATTTCTTTTTTAGTTTGTAACTGAGATTTAAAATACTCAACTGTTACAAACTCAACATTTAGATTATTAAAAATCTCTTTTAAATATTCTAAAGTTATATTTTTTTCAGACCTCATTTTATCAAGTGCTTCTGTAAAGTCATATGCTGGTATAACAGCTTCGTTAAATCTTTTTAGATATTTCATTTTTCATCTTTTTTTTTTATCCGACCATATGTGGTATATATTTACTAAAATCACCATTGAATTTAAAATTATCAACGGAAATCTTCCGTGATGTATTGCATAAAATAAAAATATTAAACAACCTATATTATTTAAAACTCTAAGTAAATTTACATTTTTTGTACAAAAACTGATAAATATTATTACTGAGCCAATGTATGCCATTATTTCCATGAAGTTTTCCATAATATTATATATTAAATTTAAAATTCAATATTATTTTTAGTATCTTTATAAAGATAAACTAAACTTTTTTATAAATACATTATGTTTATAAATGAAATAATTACACTATTAACAATACTACCTAAAGTAGGAGTTGCTACTATATGTGGTGCATTAGTTGGTTGGGAGAGAGAAAAAAGAAACAAAGTGGCAGGTATAAGAACTAATATACTTATTTGTGTTGGATCTTGTATATTTACAATAGCTTCTTTTTTGGCGACACAATATTACAATCTTTCTGATCCAACAAGAATACTTTCTACAATAGTAACCGGTATTGGATTTTTAGGTGCCGGTGCAATCATACAAAACAAAGACAAAATAACAGGACTTACTACTGCCGCATTTATATGGACTATTTCTGCAATAGGTATATTATGTGGAATGGGACTTACTTTAACTCCTATAGTTCTTACTATTGGACTTATATCAATTTCACATTATTTTGAAAAGGTTGAGCGATGGATAAAAAGAGATGGTGAAGAATGATAGAAATAGAAAGAAAGTTTTTGTTGAAATCAACACCTGATATAAAACCAACTGAAATAATAAAAATAAAACAATGGTATCTTAAAGTAGAAGGTATATGGGAAAGAGTTCGTTCTATGGAATCAAATATACATGGAATCAAATGGGTACACACCATTAAAACAAAAATATCTGATTTTTCTAATATAGAAGAAGAAAAAGATTTAACTAAAAAAGAATTTGATGATTTTGTTAAAGTCTGTAAATCTTCAAAACAAACTGCTCGATACATTACTAAAGAAAGAAGAATTTATCCAGATGGTGAATTAAAATGGGAGGTAGATGTTTTTTCTCAAAAGTGTCATATTATTGTAGCAGAAGTGGAAATACCTACAGAAGATTATAATTTACAAATTCCAGATTTTATTCAAAAGAAAAATCTTTTAGAGGTTACAGGAATGAAACAATTTAGTAATAGGAGTCTTTCTAATCGTGTTAAATCAAACTTTCGATAATTTGATATATATAAAATCTATGGAAAATAAATTAGAATTGAGAATGTATGGATATGTACCTTATAATATATCCGAAATACAAAAAGCGATTCAGTTCGGACATGCAGTTGTTGAATATGGCTTAGAAAACTTTCATACAAATGAATATTTAGATTGGGCTAAATATTGGAAAACATTTATTATTTTAAATGGCGGAACTAGTAATCATGTTGATCCAGAATATGTTGGATCTATGGAGGGTATATTAGAAACTCTTAAAGAAAAGTATATTAAGGTGGTAACTTTTAATGAACCAGATTTAAATGATATGCTTTCGGCAATAGTTTTTATAGTTGATGAAAGAGTTTTTAATAGAAAAACATATTTAGATTTTGGTGATTGGGTTATGAATAATCATTATAATTATTTAGCTGATAACTTATTTACATCACAAAAAATAGAAAGGTTGAGAAAAGAAGGTTATTTCGAAACTGGTACAAAAGAAGAACAAAAACTTTATAAAGATTGGGTATCATATGTCGGTGGAGAAAAGAATGTATTTCTAAGAGACTATTTAAAAAACGCAAAGCTTGCATAATGAATAATTGGTTAAAAATAGCAAATGATACATTCTATGTAAAAGAATGTGATGTACAACTCTCACTTGAGAAATGGGCTATTTTATACCTTACACTTGATATAAGTACTTATCCAAAATACTACGATGAATTTATAAATATATATGAAGGAAGAAAGTCTTTTAATATATCTACTATAAAGTTTGCTGCAGAAAATTGTCGCATAAAAACATTAGACATAGATTTTGGAAAAAAGATTTCTATGACTATTAGATGTGAGAATTTAGATGCACACAATATATCAGAAAGAAGAGATGGTATAATAGATGATTTATTAGGTGATATAACAACTTTTACAATAGTATCAGTATAATAAAAATACATATTAAAATAAAAAAAATATATGGGAAAAAATAGAAAATCAAAAGGAAGTGAATACCTTAAAGGAATTCCTAACATAAAAGCATCAATTGATGATGACGATGATGAGAAATCTTCTTATTCTTCTTCAAATAAGAAAACAGACTCTAAATCTAAAACTCCTGTTTTAGACACTTATAGTCGTGATTTGACTAAGATGGCAGAAGAAGGGAAATTAGATCCTATTGTAGGAAGAGAAAAGGAAATCGAAAGAGTTTCTCAAATCTTATCTAGGAGAAAGAAAAACAATCCTATTCTTATTGGTGAACCAGGTGTTGGTAAATCTTCTGTTGCTGAAGGATTAGCACTTAGAATCGTACAAAGAAAAGTTAGTAGAATTCTTTTTAATAAAAGAGTTGTTATGTTAGACTTAGCTTCTATGGTTGCAGGTACTAAATACAGAGGTCAATTTGAAGAAAGAATTAAAGCTCTTATGGCTGAGATGGAGAAAAATCCAGATGTAATTTTATTCATTGATGAAATTCATACAATGATTGGTGCTGGTGGTGCTTCAGGATCTATGGATGCCAGTAACATGTTTAAACCAGCATTAGCAAGAAGTGAAATTCAAATCATTGGTGCAACTACACTTGACGAGTATAGAAAACATATTGAGAAAGATGGTGCTTTGGAAAGAAGATTTCAAAAAGTTACTATTGAAGCAGCATCACCTGAAGAAAGTATGGAAATTTTGAATAACATCAAAGATAAATACGAATCACATCACAATGTTAATTATACACAAGAAGCAATTAAAGCTTGTGTTGATTTAACAAGTAGATATATGACAGATAGATTCTTACCTGACAAAGCAATTGACGCTTTAGATGAAGCTGGATCAAGAGTTCATATCTCTAATATAGTTGTTCCTAAAGAAATTACTGATATTGAAAAAAAGATTGTTGAAATCAAAGAAAAGAAAAACGAAGTTATTCGTTCTCAAAAATATGAAGACGCTGCTAAGCTAAGAGATGTTGAACGTCAATTAAATGAAAGTTTAGAAAAAGCTAGAAAAGAATGGGAAGAAGAATCTTCTAAAAACAAACAAACCGTTACTGAAGATAATGTTGCAGAAGTTGTTTCAATGATGACTGGAATTCCTTTACAAAAAGTTGGAGAAAAGGAAAATATAAGACTTGCTAAAATGGGTTCTGAGATCTCTGGTAAAGTTATTGGACAAGACGATGCGGTTAAGAAAGTTGTGAGAGCAATTCAAAGAGGTCGTGTTGGTATGAAAGATGCTAACAAACCTGTATTCAGTGGAATGCTTATTGGTAATTCTGGTGTTGGTAAGACTGAGTTAGCTAAACAAATTGCAAAATACTTATTTGATTCAGAAGATTCTTTAATTAGATTGGATATGTCTGAGTATATGGATAAAATATCTATGTCAAAAATTCAAGGTTCTGCACCAGGATATGTTGGTTATGAAGATGCTAATGTACTTGATAGAATCAGAAGAAAACCTTATTCAGTAGTTCTTTTTGATGAAATTGAAAAAGCACACCCTGAAGTATTCAATATCTTTCTTCAAATGTTAGATGACGGACATGTTACAGATTCACATGGAAGAAAAGTTAGTTTTAAAAATTGTATTATTTTAATGACTTCTAACGTAGGTACTAGATTGATTAAAGATTTTGGAACTGGTGTTGGATTCTCTACGAAGAATAAAGAAAACATGAGAGATGAAGAAATCAAAGGAATCTTAGAGAAAGAGCTTAAAAACAAATTCGCACCTGAATTTATTAACAGAATTGATGAGATTATTTACTTCAGAGATTTAGGTAAAGAAGAAATTCTTAAAATTGTTGATCTTGAGTTAATTAAAACAATTAAGAGAGCTTCAGATATTGGTTATATAACAGAAGTTACTGATACTTTAAAAGAGCATTTAGTTGAAGTAGGTTATGATCCTAAGTATGGTGCAAGACCTTTGAAAAGAGCAATTCAAAGATGGGTTGATGATATTATCACTGACTATATCATTGAAAACAATCCTAAAGAAGGAACAAAGTTTTTAATGGACTATGATAAAGAAGAAGACAAATCTTTTGTTGTTCAAGAAAAGATTGTTAAAAAATCTAGAAAGAAAAAAGACGAATAAAAAAAAATAGAGAGTTTTTAAACTCTCTATTTTTTTTTCATATAAAATCTATGATAAATCTAGAAAAATCAAATAAAATTTATGATACATATACTATGGGCGACAATTCGTCCTCAAAAATTTAAAGAAATGCACTCTGAGTGGATTAAAAGAGCTGATAATCCGTCAAATATACAAACATACGTTGCGGTTAATTGGGAACAACACGCTACAGAATTAAAAGATTATTTAAAAAATAACTTTTTAATTACATTAAATACCAATAAGATTGGTGTTTGTTATCCTGCATATCAACTCTCTTCCAATTTAGGAAGTAAAATGGGTAAGTGTGAAGATAATGATATTGTTGTTTTCGCAAGTGATGACTTTCTACCACCCGAAAATTGGGATCAATATCTAAATGAAAAATTAAAAAACAATAGTGGTTTGCTCATGGTTCGTGATGGCTATCAATTACCAGATAGTTCAAATATGTTATATCCTGCCATAACAATTCCGATAATGACATATGATTCATTATTAAAATTAAATAAAATCATATATCATCCAAAATATAACCATATGTTCTCCGATGTTGAGCTTTATTTTAATGCAAAAGATTTGGGTATATTAATCGACGATAGGTTGAACGATGAGACTATTTTTGAACATTTACACTATGCTGCTGGTAAAAGAGTCGCAGACCAAGCAGATCAGGCATATAATGCTAAATGGATTGAAGATGATTTAACTTGGCAAAAAAGACAGTTGATGACGGTGGAAGAAAGGATTTTAGTATGAAGAAAAAAATAAAAATTGATTTTACCGACTTTTGGGTGGGATTTGCTAAAACAGACAACTATTTCTACAATCTTCTTAAAGAAGAATTTGATGTAGAGATTTCAAATAACCCTGACTACTTATTCTTTTCTTTGTTTGGACAAAACCATCAAAGATATAATTGTAAAAAGATATTTTACACAGGTGAAAATATTGCACCACCATTAGGCTATTGTGATTATTCTTTTTCATTCGACTATTTGGAAGATAATAGAAATTATAGGCTTCCACATTATCTATTGTATGATGGGTACTACGAACTTGCCATAGAGAAGCAGATTGATGAATCTTTAGCAAAGAGGAAGTTCTGCAACTTCGTGGTATCAAATGGTGATTGTCAAGTACGAAACGATTTCTTTACTAAACTTTCTAAATATAAAAAGATTGATTCAGGTGGTAGATTTGCAAATAACATTGGATATGCAGTTACTGATAAAAGAAAGTTTCAATCTGAATATAAGTTTTCTATCGCGTTTGAAAATAATGCTTATAGACCACAACATTCTGGTTATACAACCGAAAAGATAATGGAGCCGATGACCGTAAATTCCATTCCTTTATATTGGGGAAATCCGGATATAGGTAGAGAGTTCAATACCGAATCATTTATCAATTTCTATGACTTCTATAGTGAAGATGATATGATTGACTACATTATTGAACTTGATAAAGATGATAGTAGATATCTAAAGATGTTAAACAAACCATGGTTTGAAGAGTATAAAATACCAGACAATAACAAGATTGAGAATATTAAGTCTTTCTTGTATAAAATATTCAAATAGAATGAAAAAATACCATATAAATTACGCCAAAGGTAGATATCTAAAAGCACAAGCTATTTGTACACAAAGTGCTAAATTAGCAGGATTTGATGAGACTATATCATATTCAATTGAAAATATCGATAAAGATTTCTTAGAGAAGAATCGTCATATATTAGAACAGTCTAGAGGTGCTGGATATTGGATATGGAAACCATATTTTTTAAATAAAACACTACAAAATATACAAGATGGTGACTTATTAGTATATTCTGATTCTGGATCATATTATGAAAAACATATAACTCCATTAGTTGATTTAATAAAAAAAGAGGAAAAGGGAGTTCTTTCTTTTGAACTACATGGTTTGTTTGAAAAAACATATACTAAAAGAGATACATTTGTTTATATGGGTTTAGATGATATTAAATATGCAGAATCCTCACAAAGAGAAGCAACCTACATTTGGCTTATAAAAAATGAATTTACAGTATCTTTGATAAAAGAGTATTTAGAATATGCACAGGATGAAAGAATCATAACTGATTTAGTTAGTGAATCTAAAAACTATGATGATTTTAAAGATCATAGACACGATCAATCAATATGGTCATTACTTTGTAAAAAATATGAAATACCACCACATAAGTTAATATCTCAATGGGGAGATGGAATGACAGATGTCTTTCCACAAGACACTTATTCAAAAATAACATTTCATCATAGAAACCCTATGTGATTAAAATTGATATTAATAAAATGAAACAAAAAATTTGTATAGTACAAACAGGTAGATTAGGTGATACTATTATAGCACTTCCGATTGCCAAATATTATTATGATAAAGGGTATTTGGTCGATTGGGTAATACATGAAAGAATAAAAAACGTATTTGATTATGTAGATTATATAAATGAAGTTATAGTTGTACCTAATGAAGTTGATATTGTAAATTCAGTACCTGTTGCATATAGTCTTGTAGATGCTACAAAATATCAATTTGTCATTGATTTAAGTATTGGTTTTCCAGGATCTATGGTGTATAAATATACAGATCCTAATTTTTTAGAAACTTTTGTACATGTAAAGTATTATTTGGCAAATGTTGATATAAATGAAAAATGGAATCTAAAATTTAATAGAAATGAAGATAAAGAAAATGAGCTTTATCGAAAACTTGTAGAAGATAATAGAGAATACATACTAATACACAATTCGTCTGATAATGGCGAGTCCATATTTGATTTGGATAGTGAATATCAAAAAATCTATTTTGGTAGAGTAGAAGGATATGAAATTTTTGATTGGTATAAGATAATACTTAATGCTAAAGAAATACATTGTATAGATAGTTCTTTGTGTAATTTTATCGATGTTGTTTCTGATTTTTCAAATCAAAATAAGTTCTTCTGTCCTTCAAGAACAAGCGGTTGGTTTAAGCCACCATTGAAAAACTTTGTTGAAAGAACATACTAAATAAAAAAAATAAATAATGAGAATTGCATTTACAATAATATTTAACGGTCTTCATCATTTAAATCACAATGATTATTATAAGACCATGCTCGATAACTTTGATTATTGGGTAGTCGTAGAAGGTGCTTCAAGAAGTGTTGGTAGTACTTCTTGGTGTAAAACCATAGGAGATAAATACCATAAAAATGGTTCTAGTGTCGATGGTACAATAGAATTTTTAGAGAATCTTTCTAATCAAAACAAAAAACTGATTTTTGTAAAATCAAATGGATTTTGGAATGGAAAAGATCAACAGGTTAATGTTGCAATCTCTGAAATTAGAAAAATTACAAATGAATGTTTCTTATGGGAAGTTGACATTGACGAACAATGGGATTTGATTGAAATTGAAAAGGCAGAAAAGGAACTTGTTGCTAAAGATGGAAAAACAGGATTGTTTAAATGTGAATACTATGTTGGTGATGATTTGATAGTTAAAGGAGAATGGGGTGAAGGTCCTTATAATAGATTATGGAGATGGAATGGTGAACCATTTAAAACACATGAACCACCTATTTTATTTGGTGGTAATGGTAAAGAGGTATTATTAGAATCTAGATTTAATCACTATTCATACTACTTTCAAAAAGATGTTGAGTTTAAGAATGATTGGTATAGTGGTCATGAAAATATATTACCTAATTGGCTTAATTTGAAAAAAGAGACCGTATTTCCAATACATGTTTCAAAACTTGTTACAGGACCATGGGGAAGAAGTAATGCGTTTATCTACAAGATAAATAGTTAAAAATAATAAAAAAAGATGGAAATACATTTAAACGAAGAGTTTGGTATAAATATATATCAAACTATATTAAAATATGAATTAAGACAAAATTTAGAAATTGGGTCATGGGATGGTACTGGATCAACGAGATGTTTTGTTGAGGCTATGAAAAAATTAGAAGGTGATTTATTCCTTGGTTGTTTAGAGATTCTACCAGAAAGAATAGAGATTTTGAAAAATCTTTATGAAGATTTGGAGTTTGTTCATCCAATAAATAATAGTAGTATTAACTATAATGAACTTCTTCACAAAAATTTTGATGAAATATGGAACTCCGTTTATAATAAAATTCCAAAAAATTTATATGACTATGAACTTGTTAAATCTTGGTATGATAGAGATGTGGAATTGTTAAAAAGTATTGAACAAGGATCAATATCAAATCTAAATAAAAAATGGGATTCTGTACTAATAGATGGTGGTGAATTTGTTGGATATTCTGAATATTCACTTTTAAAAGAAAATACTAAAGTTTTCTTTTTAGATGATGTTCATAATGCGTTTAAGTGTTATGAGGTTTATTGTGAATTGAAATCAAGTGATGATTGGGAATTACTATTTGATTTACCAAATGTTAGAAATGGTGCTGCAGCATTTATTAAAAAAAATAATTAAAATAAAAATGAGATATACTAAAGAATTATTAATAAATCATGTAAATGAATGTTTTGTCAATAGCGATAATGAGAAATCAAAGCTATCAACTGATATTCTACAAATGGAAGGAATGTCTGGATTGAAGACAAGACATTTATATAACAATATATGTAGTCTTGATGATGCTAACTATTTAGAGATTGGTACTTGGAAAGGTTCTTCTTTTATATCTGCTATACATAAAAATAATATTAATTGCTTAGCAGTAGATAATTGGTCCGAATTTTTCAATTTTGGTTTTAATGGAAACAATAATATTGGATCAAAATCAATTTTTTTAAAAAATATCGAAACTCTTTGTGAAAACAAAAATTATAATTTTCTAGAAAAAGATAGTTTTTTGTTAGAGAAAAGTGATCTTCCTTTTGAATCGGTTGATATATATTTATATGACGGTCAACATGATTATGAGTCACATAAAAAAGCAATAACATATTTTTCCAAATTTTTATCAAAGTATTCTATAGTAGTTATAGATGATTGGAGATCTGATGGGGAATGGAGTAAAGTACAAAGAGGTACATATGATGGTCTAAAAGAATCTGGTTTAATAGTACATCATAGAGTTGAGAGAATAACACAACAGGAAAACAATGGCTCTTCAGAATATTGGAACGGAGTTGGTGTTTTTGTTTGTGAAAAGATAGACTAATTATGAATGAGAAATTAACAATCGTATCTTCACATTTTAATGAAGATTTATACTGGTTAATAGATCAAACCGATTTTGATTATAGAATCTACACTAAGAATATAGAAATGTGTAAAGATTTTGATCAATTAAAAGTTTTTGAATGTATTAATAAGGGACATGAAGCTTCTTCTTATATTTCTTATATAATTGATAATTATGAATGTCTACCAGAATATGTTGCTTTTATTCATGGTCATGATCATTCATACCATCAAACAGATTTTACAATAAACCTCATAAAGGATACATTTGACTCTATAAATAAAGACAATGATTATAACTACCATTCTATAAATAGAAAAGATTGGAGAAATGTATTTGCAGATGATGTTTTAGATTGGAGTGGAAATTGGAAACTGTTGAAAGAAAATTATGAATATCTGAATATTAAACTTCCAATACCAAACAGATTAGAATGTACGGCGTGTGCTCAATTTATTGTTAGTAGAAAAAACATACTACTTAATGATATAAATGATTACAAAAACATTTTAAAATGGTTAGAGTCTACTGATTTAGAATCTTCACTATCTGGAAGAATAATGGAACATCTTTGGTGTTATATAATGACACATGATCAAATTGAAAAATAAAAATAAATAAATGAAAAATTTTACACAAAATTGGAATCAAGAATTCATAAAATTGAGTAGTTGAATATTCAGGAAAATATGATTTGCTAGTCAAAGACTACCAAGTATTGATAAAAAAATTGTAATAAAGATATGAAAAGGATAATTGTAACTCCCGCGGGTCGAGAAAGATATTTAGAAGTTTTATTAAACAATCTGATAAAATGTAAAGATGAGTTTAATGAATGGCATCTTTGGATAAATACTAAAAATATAGATGATATTACATATATGCAAAAAATAGAAGAAATATATGATTTTATCAAAATCATATATTGTGATATAGATGTAGATGGTAACAATTCTATACACTCTTTTTTTAAACACTATACAAATGAAGATGAAGTTTATCTAAGATTGGATGATGATATAGTTTATGTTCACAAAGGATCAATATCTTCAATTTTTGAATTTAGAATAAAAAACGAAGATCCATTTTTGGTTTTTGGGAATATCATAAACAATGCAATAGTATCACATTTACATCAACGAATGGGAATGCTTCCAATCGAATATAAGATAGTTAGTTATAATTGTCTTGATAGTGTTGGTTGGAATGATCCAGAGTTTGCACTTTATTGTCATAATAACTTTTTCAAAAAACAAAAAGAAGGTGAATTAGAGTCATTCTTTTTTAAAAATTGGATATTACAAGATTATAACAGAGTCTCTATAAATGTAATTTCTTGGTTAGGAAAGACTTTTAGAGAGTTTAACGGTGAAGTTGGTATAAATGAAGAACAATGGTTATCTGTCGATAAACCTCTTTTATTGAAAAGACCAAATGTTATTTTTGGAGAGTCGCTGTTTTCACATTATTCATTTTTCACTCAAAGAGAATTTTTAGACAAGACAGATGTTTTAGATAGATATAAAAAAATAAGCTTATAATGAATTATGATTATTTAATAGTTGGATCAGGCTTTTTTGGATCTATATGTGCATACGAACTTAATAAAATAGGGAAAAAAGTTTTAGTAATAGATTCGAGAAACCATATAGGTGGTAATGTTTATACCGAAAAAAGAGATGATATAAACATACATACTTATGGCCCACATATATTTCACACTTCGAATGAGGATGTTTGGAAATGGATAAACCAATTTGTTAATTTTAATAATTTTAGGCTTAATGTTGTCGCGAATTATAAAAATGAAATATATTCTCTTCCATTTAACATGTGGACATTTTCTAAGATGTGGGGTATTAAAAAACCCGGTGAGGCAAAAAAAATAATAGAAGAACAAAGCTCTCATATCGTGGAGCCAAAAAATCTAGAAGAGCAGGCAATTAAGTTAGTTGGAACCGATATATACAAAAAATTGATAAAAGGTTATACTAAAAAACAATGGAAAAAAGATCCAAAAGATTTACCAAAAGAAATAATAAAAAGACTACCGGTTAGATTCACATATGACAACAATTACTTTTTTGATAAATATCAAGGAATACCTATAGGAGGATATACTCAGATATTTGAGAAGTTATTAGATGGTATTGATCTCAAATTAAATACCGATTATTTCAACTGTGAATTACCTAAACATGGTAAAGTAATTTATACCGGTCCAATTGATAAGTTTTTTGAATATAAATATGGATACTTGGAGTATAAAACTACTCGATTTGAAAGTCAATTGGTAAATACTGATAATTATCAAGGTACATCATTGATGAACTATACTGATGAGGCAGTTGAATATACAAGAATTATTGAACATAAGCACTTTGAAAACAATGAATCTGATAAAACTTGGATAACATTTGAATATCCTAATATATATGACCCAAATATAACAGAACCTTATTATCCCGTCAACGATGAAGAAAACAACAATCTATATTTAAAATATAAAAAAGAGGCAGAGAAAATAAAAGATAAAGTTCTTTTTGGTGGTCGCTTAGGTGAGTACAAATACTATGATATGCATCAGGTTATAGAATCTGCTTTAAATTTTATAAAAAATGAAATAGAAAATGAAAGATAATATAAACGCAGAAGACGAGCTTATGAAGTTACTTTCTGAAGAAATTGCTAAAAACATAGATGCGGAGATAATTGGTAATATAAAAAGTATGGTTTCTTCAAAATCTTGGAAAAGAAAGAACTCAATCGATAAACTTTATAAAAAGATTAAAGACGCCGAATAATCTGAGGAACATATCCCAATTCCAATACTTTACTTTTGTCTAATAAGAATTCTATATCATAGAAGTTAAAATGAAAGATAAGAGTAAAGTCTTTGCTAGTTACCTTTTGTTGAGAGTAATTGAATGTATTATCCGATAAAGACTTCAATATTATTTCATAGAATCTTATTACATACAATGCGTCTCTGTGTATATCTACACACGTTATAGTAAATGGGTTCAAAAATGCGTTTTCTACGTCCATATAGTGCTTTTGCATCAGATCAAACATAAGCCAATAGTTTAAATCAGAGTCTACTGATCTAAAAGTTATTGTCAGTTCATGTGTCGTCGTTATGTCCTGAACGTTTTTTGCGGGCTTGAATTGACGCTCTTTACCTCTCATCAAAATTTGTTTAGGCATGTCAAATGAAATACCAGGAAAATTCACAGACTTTATTGTTGAATTTAAATAATCTATAACATTTTCATACTGAACCCAGTTCTTTTCTAAGATAGGTTGATATGTATTTATTGTTTCCGGCTTTAAAAAATCTTGTGGTAAATTAAAGACAAATTGGGAGGACTGTGAATTAAGACGCAATTTATTATTGACTATTTTTTATTTACAAATTGTAATTTTTCATCTAAAATTTCTGATATCTTATCAAACTCATCATATCTGATTCTCACCAAACTGACTCTATTTTTTCTTCTGTCTTTATATATTAATTTCATTTCTCTCTAAATAATTCTTTATATTCCTCCCTTTTTAGTTGGTGCTGTTTCACCGGTAATAAGTTTTTTAGTAACAACTGCAGTTTCTTTAGGTAATTTAGGATCTTGATTGATACTAGGGTTATTTCCTTTTGCAGACTCTTTATTGAGTGTTGAAATATTAGCAAGATTGTCGAATATTTGAAACAAACCTGTATATACTACAGAAACATTTCCTTGATTACTTGCTATTATATAGAATAGATTAACACCTGATTCATATATTTTCTTTATAGAAAGAACCTTAGCCTGTGGTATCTTAAATACAACCTGTCCCAGCTTTAAGTTTATTTCACTCGATTCAACTAATAGAGAAAATTCTTCTGTTGTCTTATCATTTCTAAATGCTAATTTTATTTCTCCTAATCCGGTCATATCTAAATAATCTGGTTTTAATGCATCACCCGCGGCTATTATAAATTTCAAAATATTATCATAAGGGTATATTTTGATTTGCATTTTTGCATTTCCATAAAAAGTATTATTATTGAAAATTGCATTATCCGATTTACCAATTATATTCGCACTATTTATAAGAACTGGATATGGAACTTTTATAGTTTCTATTTTAACCTGTCCTGATCCAATACCATTTCCTGATCCATTTGCACCACCAGCACCACCAGCACCAAATCCTGCACCACCATTTGTACCTACTCCACTTCCAAATGCATTTCCGCTTCCAAAGTCTCCTTTATTCACTGCTATTCCAACATTAAATCCTGCACCACTTGAAGCCATTTGATTTATTCTTCCTCTAGGTTTTGTAGTTCTACCCATTGCATTAGTTACACCCAATAAAGAAACATCTATTGCATTCTTTACGTTATAAACTTTAGGTTTTGATGCATTTGCTAGATTTATTTTTAACATGTTTGTACTATATTTAGATACCTCATCTTGTAGCATACCATATGATGCCCTTCTAAGTATATAAGAATCATCTGCAGAATCTATTAGTCTCATTTCTACATCTATTATAGCAGTAGTTGTAGAGAATTTTATTATAGGTCTATACTCAATTGTCTCATTAAAACCGTCGTGTACTGTCACAGTTGTAGTTTTACCTCTTATGTTTTGTTCATATGTTGTTATATTATATTGAACATAATATCTATGTCCCATTTTAAACGAATCATCAATAAACTTTTTGAATTCTGAAATATTGTCATTGTATGTACCATAAACTTCAAAGAAATCTCCCTCTGTTGAATGTTTTACCATAAGTGCAAGTCTTTCAAACTCCGGTGCTTGTGGAATTGTTGTAGTTACTTTACTTGCTAATATATAAGATGTTACACCATTCACTTTTTGAATTCCATCAATAAAATAGAAATCGATAAATATAGGTGCTGTTATACTTAAACCTATACCATTTGTAAGATTATAGTTTATACTATTTTCCTTTGGTAATTCATTTGTTTTTTGTGCAGCAATTTCATTAACCGCAGGAATTTCTAATTGTATATTTTTACCCCAAAGTTTTTCTTGGAACATTAGAGGTGGCGTTGAATAATTTAACAGATATTGTTGAGACACATTTGTCATGTCAAAATAAAAGTTAGATAATTCAAATGGGTTAGTATTTGTTTCATCTAATGTATAAACTCTTATATAAAACCCTAAGTGTTCACCAAATGTCCAGTTTATAGGTATATGAACTTTAATGGTATCGTGTCTTATTGGTATACCTGCACCAAACTCTTTGTATTGAAGATATGAGTAATAATCAGGATTTACTTTACCAAATCTACCTGATATATAATCAAGCATAAATAATTGATTTTCCTGTCCTTTAACATTGGTATTTCTTGTAGAGCTACCATCATATGCAATATATGACCTTTTGTTACTTCTAGAGTCTACAAGTATTTTATATTGATCACTAATCATGTTGCCATCATTGTATATGTACTCTAATAGTATGTCTTTATCTAATTTTACATATTTTGAAATTTTAGCCATTTTAGAATTAAAATCTTTTTGTTATATATAAAAAAGAAAACCTCTCATATTTATGAGAGGCGTTCTTTTTCTAATCTTTTTCTTACAGATTCTACTATTTGATTTTCTGATAAATCAGGATGTTTTTCTACTATAACTCTATAAAGTTCTTGTTCTTCTAATGCTAACCTTTCAATTTCTTTGTTAAGAGGATCTACAAATTTTTCAAGTTTATTACCTTCTTCTTCTATTTTAGAAAGTAATGAAAGAAGAGAATTTACAGTATCTGGATTTTCATTATTTTTTATTTCATTTCTTATTTCATCAATTTCTTTTAGAGATTTATCTAAAACTTCTAAAGTTTTTTCAGCTCTTTTTTTATAAAAATCTATATTAGATGTTATTTTAATATAATTTTTTCTAATATTTACGGCCGCTATTAAGAATTTTTCATCTATCATTGTTGTGTTCAGCTTCTTTTTTTACACGAACTTTCTTTGTTGGTGTTGGTGGGTTTCTATGACCCGGCATACTATTTGCTAATTCTTCGATAGTTTTTTCAGTTATG
>Ga0172367_10002772_pt1 | contig 23582 bp, 15 predicted proteins | sample Lak10m_FD_114542 | JGI IMG/M metagenome (GOLD analysis project Ga0172367, IMG submission 114542) | Freshwater microbial communities from Kabuno Bay, South-Kivu, Congo - kab_022012_10m | ecosystem: Environmental > Aquatic > Freshwater > Lake | place: Democratic Republic of the Congo: South-Kivu... | reverse complement strand
CGATTTTGTTTGACAACTTAAAGCTAAGAGCTCTTTTGCTGCGAACTACCAAATTACATGGCATTTTGTGGCTGCTCCTTTAAATTTATTCTATCAGCGATCAGGGTTTCATTCGTATAAATTTTTAGTTTTAGTATTAAACGTTGGTACGTACTCATGGAATAGCCATTTATTCATTTTCGGTTTGTCTCGACTTAGGCGAGGTGGCTATTTCATGATCGAATTATCTGTATTTGTTTATAAATTTTCGTTGTGACTATTTGCAATGAATAAATTGGTGCGAATATATTCAAAAATCTAAATATATTAATATGACTTTCAATTGTCGTGCCAGTTTTTTGTTTCAGGAAAAATCATCAAAAAAATCTGACACCAACGCAACCTTCGGACACACTTTCGTATCTAGTTCAATGAAAGCCTGTGTTTCTGGGCGCTTTCTGTTTTATGCATCCGGAAATACAATGTGAAAACAACAAATTAATATAGAAAGAATATGAAAAAGGTACTTATTTTTTTAGTGTTAGGGGCATTATTTAGCTTGACGAGTTGCGAATTGGACGACGATGGTTATTCGTTGGATAATGCCTGGGTCGGATTTGGATTGGTTGAAAAAGACGCTTCCGGAGGAGTTTTTGAAATCAAAATGGATGATGGAGAAGTCTTATTCCCGGTTTCGAGCGATTACGCCTGGCATGAATTAAAAGACAATGACCGGGTTTTGGTCAATTTCACAATTCTGGGAAATAAAAAGAATGAGAATCACGATGAGCATTACTATGTGAAGATTAATTCGGTTCGGAAAATTTTGTACAAAGGTATTTTGGATATTACTCCGGCGAAGGAAGACAGTATTGGAAATGATCCTGTCAAAGTGAAGGACAAATGGATAAAGGGCGATATGCTGAATTTTGAACTGAAATATTATGGTGGAAGTAAAGTGCATTACATCAATCTGGTGAAACAACCGGGGGCGATTAATACAGCCAACGGACCAGTTGTTCTGGAATTGAGACATAATAATCAGGATGATTCTGAGCAATATCCGCTTTCAGCAATTGTGACCTTCGATTTGAGCTCGCTTAAAGTTCCCGGGAAAACCAGCACTCCGTTTAAAATAGTAGCCAAAGGTTTCGACAACGAAAAATTTGAATATACCGGAGAATATAAATACTAGAAACTGTTTCAATCAATTCGTTTGGAAAGGCACCTGTTATTTTTTAGCAGGTGCTTTTTCATTTTTGTGGGCAGTGCTTTTGTCAAATTGTCATTTTTTTATTGACCTACATTATTTACTTTCACAGCCAGTATCAAAAAAAGGGGATAATTAAACTATTTCACGATGAAAAAATCACTTTACTTACTTGCATTGGGGGCCATTCTGTTCTCGTGTACCAACCAGAAAACTAATAAAGAAATGACAACAAACAACCAACCCGAAGTGCCAAAACTGTCTACGGATATTATGACTCCTGAAGTTTTGTGGAGCTTTGGCCGTATTGGTGAGCCAACACTTTCTCCTGATAAATCGACTGTTTTATACGCCATTACCTATTTTAATATGGAAGAAAATAAGTCGTATCGCGATTTGTATACAGTTCCAGTTCACGGAGGAGATGCCGTCAAAATTACTTCAACTCCTGAAAAAGAATCATCAGCACAGTGGAGTCCTGATGGAAAAAAGATTGGCTATTTGTCATCGAAATCTGGAGAAATGCAACTTTGGGAAATGAACCCCGATGGAACAGAACCGATCCAGATTTCGGAAATAAAAGGCGGAATAAGCGGTTTCAAATATTCTCCGGATGGTTCGAAAGTACTTTTTACAGCTGATGTTAAATTTAAAGATACCGTTCACGATCTTTTCCCTGATTTGCCCAAAGCCAATGCCTACCTCGAAAACGACCTGATGTACAAGCATTGGGACGAATGGGTGCAAACAGTTCCGCATCCGTTTGTGGCTGATCTGAAAGACGGAAAATTGGCCAATCCGGTTGATTTGTTGGAAGGCGAACCGTACGAAAGTCCGATGAAACCGTTTGGTGGCATGGAGCAACTGGACTGGAGTCCCGATGGAAAAACGATAGCTTACACCTGCCGCAAAAAAACCGGTAAAGAATACGCCATTTCAACCAACTCCGACATCTATTTCTACGATGTGGCGACCAAACAGACCGTGAATAAAACGGAAGGAATGATGGGGTATGACCAAAATCCGGTTTTTTCGCCCGACGGTAAATGGTTGGCCTGGGAAAGCATGGAGCGCGACGGCTACGAGGCTGATAAAAACCGCCTGTTCCTGATGAACCTGGAAACCGGAGTAAAGACTGATCAATCGATCAACTTCGATCAAAATTCATCCAATCTAGCTTGGAGCGCCGACAGTAAATCTCTTTATTTTATCAGTTGCTGGCATGCTCTGACGGATGTTTACCGGTTGGATATTGCAGAACAGAAAATTGCACAAATCACCAAAGGCGTTCACGATTATGCGTTTGTTTCTGAAGGAAACGGGAAACTGATCGGAATGAAACATTCGATGAGTCAGCCCGACGAACTTTACGCGATCGATCCGGCTTCCGGAGCCGAAACTCAGCTTTCGTTTGTCAATAAACCAATTTTGGATCAATTGACGCTTGCCAAAGTAGAAGAACGCTGGATTACTACCACCGACAACAAACAGATGCACACTTGGGTCGTTTATCCGCCTCATTTCGATCCTGCCAAAAAATATCCGACCCTGTTATTTTGCGAAGGTGGGCCACAATCAACCGTTAGCCAGTTCTGGTCGTATCGCTGGAATTTCCAGCAGATGGCTGCCAACGGATACATTGTTGTTGCTCCAAACCGTCGCGGCCTGCCAGGGTTTGGCAAAGAGTGGCTCGAACAAATCAGCGGCGATTACGGTGGCCAAAATATGAAGGACTACCTTTCGGCAATTGATGCCCTTGCTAAAGAACCTTTTGTTGACAAAGCTAAATTGGGCTGCGTTGGAGCCAGTTACGGTGGTTTTTCCGTTTATTGGCTGGCCGGTCATCATGATAAACGGTTCAAAGCGTTCATCTCGCACGATGGAATGTTCAACCTTGAGCAACAATACCTCGAAACCGAAGAAATGTGGTTTGTCAACTGGGATTTGGGTGGCCCTTACTGGGATAAATCGAATGCCGTGGCACAACGCTCGTATGCCAACTCACCTCATAAATTTGTGGATAAATGGGATACACCGATCCTGGTGATTCATGGTGAAAAAGATTACCGTATTTTAGCTTCACAGGGGATGGCTGCATTCAATGCCGCAGTTTTACGTGGAGTACCCGCGCAAATGTTGATTTTCCCAGACGAAAACCATTGGGTATTGCAACCTCAGGATGGAATTTTGTGGCAGCGGGTATTTAAACAATGGCTGGATAAATGGCTGAAATAAAGTTTTAAATTTCAAGTTCCAAATTCCAGTAAAAACCTGGAATTTGGAACTTGAAATTTGAACTTAAAAGACTTCCACCTTACTTCTTACCGGTTCGAGAAACCCACGGGTTTCGGCAACATGCTTAATCAAGCCTATTACTTCAGGAGTATCCATTCTGGAGAGATTGATGGTCAGGTCAAATTCATCATCTTTCACTCCTTCACCGGCGATGTGCCTGCGCAGGTTTTGCCGTTCTTTCTCTGTCTTTTCGATGAAGGAGATGGCCTCGCGCAAGTTCAACTTGTTTTTTTCCATGATTTGTTTAACCCGCCAGTCCATCGGGGCAGTTAGTTTTACCAGTAGCGATCTTTCAATGTTGCGGGCAATGATATGGCCGGCACGGCCAACAATAATGCAATAGCCATCATTAGCAAATGAGGAAATCAAGTCAATCAATGTTTTGCTGATTTTTTTGTCGCTTTTGTGCCGTTTTTCGCTAAATGCCGACAGGATGTCATCAAACATGGAACGTTCGCCTTCTTTCAGGTAATTCCTGAGTTTATTAGGGTCCATGTCTAATTCACGGGCACTTTCTTCCAGAATTTCTTTACTCAATACTTTCCATTTTTTGCAAATCGTTTGGCGGTCGAGTTCTGCGGCCAATAATCGGGCTATATTCACGCCACCGCATCCAACTTCTCTCGAAATACAAATAACTGGTCCGGGTTGAGTGCTGGCTGCCTGATATTTGGGGTCACTTTGGTGCAGCCGCTTGTTCAAATAAACCATCATCGTATTATTCATGGCGTTTGAGTTTTTGGTTTGTATTAATTTACGAATTATTTTGGCGCTGGTTGGAAATTTTTTCTCATGATTTTCAGGAAATTATATGGTTTACAACATTTCGGCCTTTCACTGGATTTTTGGGTGCAGTTTAATTGCTTATCTTCATACACAAATTCAAACTAAGTCCTATGTTTAATCGTGAAACTTATATTTTTCGCAGGCAAAAACTAAAAGCGAAAATTTCGGATGGTATAATTTTATTGGCCGGAAATGTAGATTCTCCGATGAATTATGCCGATAATACTTATTATTTCAGGCAGGACAGCTCATTCCTATATTTCTTCGGGCTTGATTATCAGAAACTGGCAGCGGTTATTGATGTCGATTCAGGCGAAGAATTCATCTTTGGAGATGATGTTGACATTGAAGATATCATTTGGATGGGGCCTCAGGTTTCATTGCAGGAAAAGGCAGAAAAGGTTGGTATTTCAACGACTCAACCATACAGTAAACTTCAGCAAACTATTGAAAAGGCAATTTCTTCAGGAAGAAAAATACACTTTTTGCCTCCTTACCGGGGCGAAAATAAAATCCTGCTGAGCGAACTGCTGGGTATTTCGGTATCTAAGCTGAAAGCCTATTCGTCTTTACAGCTGATTAAGGCGATTGTTGAATTGCGATCAGTAAAAGAAGATCAGGAAATAGCTGAAATAAGGAAGGCTTGCGCCGTTGGCTATCAGATGCATGTTACGGCGATGAAAATGGCAAAGGCAGGTGTTTGGGAACAAACGATTGCCGGAACCATTGAAGGGATTGCCAATTCAGGGGGAGGTATGGTTTCGTTCCCTGTAATTTTGTCGCAGAATGGCGAAACTTTGCACAACCACGATCATTCGAAAAACCTCCAAAATGGCCGTTTGTTATTGGTGGATGCCGGTGCTGAAGTGGGTTCACATTACGCTTCCGATTTCACCAGAACGGTTCCTGTTGGCGGAAAATTTACTGCTCAACAGCGCGAGATCTACGAAATTGTACTAGCCACCAACAACCATGCACGAGAATTAACAAAGCCCGGATCTACCTATTTGTCGGTGCACCTTTCGGCTATGGAAGTGATAGCTTCGGGGTTAAAAGCAATTGGACTGATGAAAGGTGATGTGAAAGATGCTGTTGCCGCCGGGGCGCACGCTTTGTTTATGCCGCACGGATTGGGGCATATGATGGGACTCGATGTGCACGATATGGAAGATTTGGGCCAGATTTATGTGGGATATGACGAAGAAACTCGTCCGGTAAATCAGTTCGGGACGGCATATTTACGCATGGGACGTCGCTTGCAGAAAGGTTTTGTGATAACCAACGAACCCGGCATTTATTTCATTCCGGCACTTATTGAGAAATGGAAAGCCGAAAAAATCAATACCGACTTTATCAATTTTGATAAACTCGAAAGTTACCTCGATTTTGGGGGAATTCGTTTGGAAGACGACATTTTAGTGACCGAAACCGGATCGGAAATTATTGGCGACCGAATACCCATAACTGCTGAAGATGTGGAAAGAATTATGGCTTAGCCATTCATGTTTGTGAAAAAGATAAGGCCTGAACTTTCAACGGTTCAGGCCTTACTTATGGACGAGATCTTTGCCCATAATATGATCGTGAAAATAAAGGAGCTCGTTGTGTATTTCGTCGCGAATGTCGCGGTAAACCTCAATGATGTTGTCTTCCAGCCCAAATGATTTTCGTGGGTCGTCGAAGCCCAGATGGATTTTGTGCAGGGCATTAATTTTTACATCTGTAATTTTGTCTTTTGTTCCGTCGCAAAGAGTTATCAGGTAGTCAAAAGTCATTCCTTCAAATTCTTGATAACTGCGTGGCTTTTTAGTGCTGATATCAATTCCGATTTCTTTCATCACCTCAATGGCCATAGGGTCAGTTTCCTGATCAGGATGAAGCCCGGCCGAATAAACTTCAATCGACTTATTGGTGTGTTGCAGGAAAGCTTCAGCCATCAAACTGCGACACGAATTTCCACCGGTACAAAGAAAAAGTATCTTCATGGAGACCTGTGTATTTGTGTTCTTAAATTAGTGTATTTGAAGATGAAAAAAAAGCTGAAATGTTAGTTTTTAGCCTTGATAATTAGTTATTTATGTCTGTTGTTGAGCATGTGATAAAAAAAGCGGGTTAACTCTCTTAAAGAGTTAACCCGCCTGGGAATCATAAAGTTTTTCGAACTCTGTTAGAAAAGATAGTTAAGTCCCATATAAAAGCCCGATTTTCCGTCTTGTTTGTCTGCCGCCATTCCGTAATCCATTGCAATCACAAAGTTTTCGTTCATGGCTACAATCAAACCGGCTCCATAAGAATAGTGCATTTTTTCCGCATCTTTTTTCAGATAATTACCCGGCAGCCCCATGGTTGGGTTGGTATTGATGGCTATTTTTTTGGTTACACGACCGAAATCAGTAAATCCGTTCAACCCGAGGTAAAAATTATTTTTAATGAAATTGAAGCGAACGAATTTCCAGCGGGCCTCAACATTACCATAAAAAACACCATCGCCAACCACGCGGTTTCTCAAAATTCCACGAATGGTGGAACCTCCACCCAAACCTTCAGAGGTAGCTCCTGTCATCATCGAGGTAATCACCTGCGACTGGTAATAAAACGGAACCTTACCACCCAAAGTCTGCTGGTAAGCCAGCCGGTAAACCAACGATAAATTGTTCGGAATCAGCGTGAAATACTGGCGGTGGGTTAAACTTAATTTGGAAAATGAACTTTCAGCTCCCAAAATTTTTGGTGCAGCTTCAATAACGGCTTCGGTCCAAACACCTTTCATTGGGTTGGGCTGGTTGTCGCGGGTGTCAAAAACGATTCCGCCTTTAAAAGTAGGGACAAAACCCCCGTCAACTTCATCGCCGCTGATAATTCCCCATTGCATGTATTTTTCATACAATCCGGGTTTATCGGTGGTCGATGGTAGTTTATCTGCATCGTCTTTTCCTTTGTTCAATTTGTCGATATTCACCGACCCAATTTTAAAGTTCTGAAAATTCCAGCCGGCAATCCATCGCAGGTTCTCTCCGGTTAATTTTCCCTGAATGTCGCCCTTGAAACGGAATAATTTCCGGTCGTATTTATAAAACATTCTTGAAACATAGTCACCAGAAGTATCATCGGCCCAATCGGCCATATAAACGGCATCGTAGCCGTTAAAACCATAAAAATCGTAGGCCTGATCAGACAAATAGCTGAGATCGAAAGTGGTTTGCAAGCCTTTGATTAATTGATCGGAGTCGTAATAAAAGCGATTGATACCGCTCCCTTTTGTAAATCGCGAAACCTCGAAGTACAATTTGTGATTGTATTTAGGATATCGGCTTCCGTCGCCATAGTTGTAAATGTCAACCAAAGCCCCGTACTGAAAGCCTAAGTCAGTGTCGAACGTAATGGCCGGAAGTGCACCAAAATTCCAGTTCTTCTTGATAAGCTCTGTTTTTTTCTCGGTTTGCGCGAAAACGAATGCAGTAAGGCAAACAAACACTAAGGAAAGATGGAGTTTTTTCATAAGTTAAGGTTTTGATTGAAAACGAAGATAATAAAAATCAATTGGTTATGCTGATTGATAACAACAAATTGGAATCAAGGTTTTATTTGCTATTTTCAAAACGTTCAAATCGAGAACTATTTATTTAGACAAACCAACTGAAAACCAAATAGATTGAATACTTTACGCACACTATTCGCCACCCTGATTTTCGTATTTTTCGTTCAACAATCTTTTGCTCAAACAACGGCCAGGGCTGTTCGGGTTACCAATCCGCCATCCATTGACGGTCATGTCAACGACGCTGCATGGAACGAAGCTTACCAGATCAATCAGTTTTTCCAGCGCGAACCGAATCCCGGCGCTGCCATTTCGGAGAAAACCATCGTTTACATTTGTTACGACAACAATTTTCTTTATTTCGGTTGGAAATGCTTCGACGATCCGAAGAAAATTACAGCCAAGGAAATGGCCCGCGACGTAAGCTTGGGAAACGATGACCGTGTGCAGATTATTCTGGATACTTATCTCGATCATCGCACCGGGTATTGGTTTCAGATTGGGCCGCGCGGCTCGATTGGCGATGCGTTAATCAGCGAAAACGGCGCGTCGATGAACAAGGAATGGGACGCGTTGTGGAACGGAAAAGCGTCGATTACCGATGAAGGGTGGGAAGCCGAGTTGGCTATTCCGTTTAAAACGATTGGTTTCGATCCGGATAAAACGGTTTGGGGAATGAAACTGATTCGCAATATTAAACGAAAACTGGAAGCTTCGTACTGGCCGGTGGCCAACCTGAACACACACCGGTTCCAGATTTCGGATTCCGGAACGCTGGAAGGATTGGAAGGAATTACGCAGGGCATCGGGCTCGATTTATCGCCTTATTTAATTGGCGGGATGAATACCAAAAAGGGAACGAAAAATGATTATCAGGCCGATGCCGGATTGGATCTTTTCTACCAGATTACCCCAAGGTTGAAGGCTTCGCTGTCGATCAATACTGATTTTGCTGAAACCGAAGTGGACGACCGCCAAATAAACCTGACCCGATTCAGCCTTTATTTTCCGGAGAAACGCGACTTTTTCCTCGATGGTTCGAATTACTTTAAGTTTGGAATTGAGGGAGACGACAACAATCCATATCGAAATTCGATTGCGCCGTTTTTTTCGCGCCGATTGGGCCTCGATAACAGCGGAAACATGCTGCCGGTGCGCTATGCGGCAAAAATTACCGGCTCACAAAACAACTGGAATATCGGGCTGATGCACATCAGCGACCAGCGCGACTATGGAAACACCAACTTATCGGTGGGCCGTATCAGCCGGAATATTGGGAAGCAATCGTCATTGGGCGTCATAGGTACATGGGGAAATGCGCTTTCGAATGCGGATAATTTGGTGGGCGGAATGGATATGAAGCTGGCCACATCGCGATTCCAGAAGAATAAAAACCTGGCTTTTACCATGTTTGGATTGATTTCGAATACGCCGGATAAAAAGGATAACAACACGGCATGGGGAGCCGATATAGCTTTCCCGAACGATTTCCTATCGTTTGGCCTGGGTCATTTTGAGGTGGGAGAGAACTTCGTCGCCGGAATCGGTTTTGTTCCCCGCACCAACATCAAGGCTTCGTATGGAAATTTCTCGTTAGGTCCGCGCCCCGGGAAATGGGGAATTTTACAGGTAAAAACGGGTGCGGGATTTAATTACCTCACCAATTTTGATAATGTGATGGTGACTCGTGAATTGAAATTCTCTCCAATTGGAATCCGGTTCAAATCGGGCGAGGAGCTGTCGTATTCGTTCAGTCAGCAATATGAATTGTTGTCGAAAGACTTCCAGATTTTTTCGCGGTTCATCATTCCGAAGGATGATTACACTTTCTGGCACCAAAATCTGGTGCTGACCTCGGCAGGAAGCCGCAACCTGGCTGGAATTCTAAGCTTGGGGTCGGGCGATTTTTACAACGGACAGAAACAGGATATGAAGCTGACTCTGAATTACAAGGTGGCTGTTCCACTGTTTGTTGGCGGCAATTATTCGGTGAATCATGTAACATTGCCTGAAGGCGATTTTACGGCAAAAATTTATCAACTGAACCTGAATGTGCTGTTTAGTCCGACAGTTACGCTATACAATTATTTTCAGTACGACAATGCCACCGAAAAGATGGGTTGGCAATCGCGCTTTCAGTGGATTTTGAAGCCCGGAAACGAAATTATTTTGGCCTGGACTTCAGGATGGGCACAACCCGAGAGCCGTTTTTTGATGAACGAAAGCGCACTCCGTTTGAAACTCAAATACAACTTCAGGTTCTAGAAAAGTTATCTATCTCAATTTTTTTCCTATCGTCTGTGATTTTTCATGTGGTTGTGCGAATAATAAGAAAAGTAAAACATTTACCTCTTAATTTTTGCAGACATGGAAAACTACAGGATGAAAATTTTACCAATTATTTTTGTCGGTAATCATCGAAACAATTCAATCAAATGACTTCAACGACCCAAACCGACCAGTTTATTGCTGTTGTTGAGACGAATAAAAGGGTTATTTACAAAGTGGCCAATTCGTATTGCCGGCGCACTGACGACAGAGAGGATTTGGTTCAGGAAATAATTACCCAATTGTGGCGGTCGTTTGACAAGTATAACCATGAGTATAAGCCATCGACCTGGATATACCGGATTTCGCTTAATGTGGCTATATCGTTTTATCGAAAGGATAACCGCCGAAAGAAAATCACAAATCCCCTACACGAGAGTATTCTGAACCTTCCTGACGAAAAATCGGAGGCCGAAACGGATGCAAACTTAAATCTGCTTCAGCAATTTATTTTAGAACTAAAAGAGTTAGACCGAGCATTAATGTTACTCTACCTCGAAGAAAAAAGCCATAAGGAAATTTCAGAAATCATGGGAATTACCGAAACTAATGTGGCGACCAAAATTGGCAGGATAAAGATTCTGTTGAAGAAGAAATTTGAGTCAATTAAATTTTAAGAATCAGTGAAAATGGAAAATATAGATATTATAAACCTCTGGAAATTATACGATAAAAAACTAGAAGAAAACCTGGTGATTAACAGAAAGAATGCCGAAGAAATTACCAAATTAAAAGTTCAGTCACTATTGAAATCGATGCGACCTGTCAAAATCTTCATCGTTTTAACAGGTATTGCATGGGTCGTATTTGTTGATATTTTAATTTTTAAATTTTTCAGCATTGCCAGTCCTTTTTTGTTGTTTTCAGCGATTGCCCATGTGCTGCTCACAAAACTGGCATTAGGAATTTATCTCTATCAGTTGATTTTAATTCAACAGGTTGATGTTTCTGTTCCTGTCGTTCTGGCTCAGGGTAAATTAACCCAATTAAAATCTTCAACGCTTTGGGTGACGCGGCTGAGTTTTTTGCAACTGCCGCTGTGGACAATATTCTATTGGAATAAAAGTATGCTCGAAAATGCGAATATTTGGTGGTTGATGATTCAGCTGTTAGTATCTACTTCGTTTTTTGCTATCTCAGTGTGGTTGTTTTTGAATATCAAGTTTGAGAACAAAGACAAAAAGTGGTTTCGCTACATTGTAGGAGGAATTGAGTGGAATCCGGTAATCAAATCGATCGAACTTTGCAGGGAAATTGAGGAATTTAGACAGGAAATCTGATGCACTAACATTTTTTTCACTCGCCAGGAATTTACGACTTCGCTGAATAAGTCCTTCAATCCTTCAGGCTATTCAGTCTGTTAAATCCATCCGCGCAGTTTGTAGTAGCTTAGTGCAGCCAATTCGCGTGCAATCAGGATTTCATATTTCAGGTGGTTCCAAAACTGATACCTGACAGAGGTATTATCACCAATATCAGGAACGAGTAATTTTTGTCCGCCAAGCATTTTGTCGTTGAAAGAAAAATCAGCTTCAGAGGCATTTTCGAAGGCAGGCAAAGCGCTGATTCGGGTAAAGCCTGCCTTTTTAAAGGTTAAAACCGCACGGCGCATGTGTTCGGGAGAAGTAACCAGTAAAATTGATTTACTGGTTAGAATTTCATCGTTAAATTGCTTTAACTGCAACGCTTCTGAGCGAGTATTGGTGCCGGTTTCTTCAAATAATATCCGTTGGCTGTCGATACCTTTTACAGCCAATTCATAGGCAACTTTTCGGGCAGTACTGAGTGAATCGAGCGGATTTCCCGGAATTGAGATAATTATTCGGCTGTTGGGCGACTCTTTGGCAGCCTTGTAAACGAAAAACGCCCGCATCAGATTCGATTCGCTGGGCATTCCTCCTCCGCCAAGCAATACGATATAATCAGGTTTTTCAGTCAGTTTGGACTGGCTCGTTCCCAACCAGTAATAGCCCCAATAAGGAAGACTGGTAAAACTTAAAAGTAACAGAATACCGAAAATCGCTCCCAACAGGAGGAATACGAAGCGCATAATTTTTTTGATGTACAGAAAAGTTGTTTTGACTTTCATAAAATTGGTTCAGAAGACTAATTTCAGGAAAATGACAGAATGGATCAACCTTCAGGAAGAGTAAAACTAAACTGGCTTCCTTTGCCGGGCGAGCTTTCAACCCAAATATTGCCTTCGTGTTTTAGAACCAGATCTTTACACAAAAGTAATCCCATTCCAGTACCTTTTTCATTGGCAGTCCCAACTTTAGAGTGGATCGTGCTGATATTGAATAAATCAGAAACTTCAATAGAGGTCATTCCAATACCGTTATCGCTTATCGAAATAACAATCCGGTTATTCTTTGACCGGTCAGCGGTTAACTTTATCTGACCACCTTTACTAGTGAATTTTATTGCATTCGAAAACAGATTACGCAAAATGGTTTTTAACATTAGCTCATCAGCCTTTACATTCAGAATTGAATCGATTTCGTTTTGTACCGAAATATTTTTCTTTTGCGATATAAATTTATGATCCTCAATAACTTGATTGCAAATATCGAACAGATTAATTATTTTGGGTGTAAAAGGGAAATGCTCAGTCTGTACCCTGGCCCAAAGCAGCAATTCTTCAAGCAGGAGGTAGGTTCCCTGTGCCGATGTATTTATATTTCGGGCAAATTCTTCAATTTCATTTTTGCTTAAATCGTTAATGTTTTCGGAAAGAACCTCGGAGAAACCAAGCAAAGAATTAAACGGGCTTTTTAAGTCGTGCGCCAAAACAGAAATAAACCGGTCTTTACTCAGGTTAACTTTTTTCAACTCTTCATTTAAATGCTGAATTCGGTGGTTTTTTGATTTCGCATTAATTAGGCTGAAAGTCAAAACAAAAAGCAAAATACTGATTAGAGTTCCCAGAAGAAGAACATTAATTACCTCTTTCGATAGGAAACTTGTTTCAACATTGTAATTCAAAAACTGGAGGGTCCAGACCTTGTCGTTAAAAGTCATTGGAAGGTTATAAACCGATGAGGAAGCGCCAGATGCTCTTTTCACTATGTAAACCGAATCGCTGTCAAATAGCAGTTTTTCCGGAACAAGCAAATTATTGTCGTAAACTCGTAACCTAATTTCCTGAAAATTCCAGTTACCCAGAATGCTTTTCAGCAGATTGTCAATTCGGTAAGCACTGAATACCCATCCCTTGATTGCTTTTCTGCGTTCGTCGATAGTCGATTTTGGTGCTTCGCTTCTGAAAACAGGGGCAACCATAATTGTTCCGGCAGCTGTTCGATTTTCTGTTTCCTGAATCAGGTAAATTTTGTCGGAAAGCATCACCTTATCGCTGTCGCGCGACAAATCAAATGCCTTCCGGCGAATGGATTCGGAGTATCCATCGTACCCCAGCGCTTTTATGTTGTTTCCGGTTAATGGTTCGAGAAACAAAATTGAGCTGTATAGTTCGCGCTTTCCGGTTGGATGAATCTGAAAATCACTGAACCCTTCTTTTTGAATCTGTTTTTCAAATGGACTGAGGTTTTCTGGGTTTAACAGAACCAGGTATCCGATTGCTTTCATTCCCGACAATTCGGTTAACGATTTGTTCAGTGTCTGAAACTCGTTCCATTCCTCGCGGGTAATGGTATCCGAACTCGAAATAAAGGCCGAACTGTTATACAAGGTTTGAGCATTGGCGTTGAGCTGAATCTGAATTTTGGTTTCAAATTCAATGTATAATTTTTCAGATTCGTTGATTTTCAGTTGTTTCGACCCCTGTAATGAGGAATATGAAATGTATATGGTAATGCACAAGCCTGTCAGGAAAATAAGGATTGGAAATATTCTAATTTTTAGCATACCAACAGATTTTATCCTTAAAAATAAGCAATTTATTCATATTCTGCACGAAAAGTTTTGGGCACTATAGTCACGAAACGAACATCTAGCCTTAGGCTAGACAAATGGCCAGGTATATCTTGATGAAAATTTTTTTCCCCTGGCATGGAGTTCCATGTTCGCGTATTAATTAATAACAATTTTTAAGGGTGAATTACGGCCTAATGGCGACGAATTTAAAACTGATTGAGCAAATTAAACGTGTGGCAGGCTACCAAACCCGCTGTTTCGGTACGCAGGCGGCTATCGCCCAGGCTCACCGGTCGGAATCCGACTTTAACAGCCAGTTCAATCTCTTCGGCAGAAAAATCACCTTCGGGGCCAATCAATACATGATAGCTCTGGCCTGGCAATACCATATTTTTGAGCAAATCGCGGTGCTGATCGTCACAGTGGGCTATAAATTTCTGCCCGTCATATGGTTGTTGGATAAAATCACTGAATTTTGTAAGCGGATCGAGTTGAGGCAAATAGGCTTTCAGTGATTGTTTCATGGCTGAAACCATCACTTTTTCGAGCCGTTCGTTTTTTATTTCCTTTCGCTCCGAAAATCTACACAATAGCGGAGTAACCCGATGGAGCCCAATCTCAGTGGCTTTTTCCAGAAACCATTCAATTCGTTCGATGTTTTTGGTGGGGGCTATGGCAATATGAACCTGAAAACTTGTTTTCCCGAAGTTAAGTTCGGTTTGGATAATTTTTACGGCACATCGTTTGGGATTGGGATCATCAATTTCAGCCAGATAATAACCTCCACGTCCGTCCACCAGCGTTATTTCATCTCCTTTTTCAAGCCGGAGAACACGCACGCAATGTTTCGATTCGGTTTCGTCGAGTGTGTAACTATTTCCTGAAAGGTCGGGAGTGTAAAAAATGTGCATGATTTTCAATAAATATTCACCAATTCAGATTCAGGCTAAAGATAGGATTTTATCCTTTCTCCTGAATAAGGATTCCCTTGGCTGAAGTCTTATAATTCTTTCGGCATATACTGAAACGCAACAATTCCTTGCCGGGCGCTGAGGTCAGTCCATTTTTCAATGGGAAAATCGAGGGCAACGGTGGAACAGGTAGGCATATCGGAATTGAAGTAGTTCACAAGGTTATTGATCAGGTAATAAACCGTTGGATTGTGCCCAAAAACAAATACGGTTTGCATACTCTCCGGAAGTTCGTGCAGCAGATTGATGAAGTCCTGTGTGGTCAACCCATGATATAAAACTTCTTCCTGACGGATGTCTTCAGGCGAAAAGCCGAGGTTTTTGCAAAAGATGGTGGCAGTATGCATGGTGCGGGTAGCCGGGCTGGCAATTATTCCATCAGCCAAAACGCCTCTCTGCTTTAAAGTATTGCTTATTTTATGGGCATCAGAAATACCGCGCTCGGTCAGGTCGCGCCGAAAGTCATCGTCATAGCCATAAGGTACAGCTTTGGCATGTCGGACAATAATTACTCTTTTCATGTTGACTGTTGTTTAATTGCAAAAATAGAAAATATCGGACCTCAATTTTGATCTGCATTTACAGTCGAATTCAGGATAGTAAATAAACGTTTGAGTGTATTTCCATGTTCATCCGTCAGTGTGATGGTGTGCTGGCCAACTGAGGGGGACAATGGTTTTTGATGAATGTAGCTCGTGGTGCCGATGTATTGATTGTCGAGGTGCCAGAAAAGTTTGGCGGATGCGTCGCGGTGTGCAACTTCAAATACCACATTTCCGGGCTTTCCGTCAACGGTTCGCGGAATGTAAATTTTATCGTTGGCTCCGGGGTATATAAATTCCATTACCTGGTAATCCGCCTTTTTGGAAACAGCATTGAACGGAACGGCCAGGTAAGATGGATTGTATTTTTTGTAGTAGAATTCCATCGCGGGCGGAAGCACAAACCACTTTTCAACACTGTTCTGGTCATCCGTTCCTGTGCCAGATTGATTTTCTTCTACTATAATTGCCTGACAATACGGACAGGACTCCGTTTTCAATCCATTTTCCTGAATGGCGACAGTTTTTCCTTCGCGGCAATTTTTTCCTATGCGGTACCCGCTTTGGCTGCAAACCTCGGCGTAAGTTACTTCCCGGTTAGGTTGCCGATGCGGAGCCGACTCCGGCAGCAAGTTGATGATATTGAAAAGCAAGGGAGCCGCTGCTGTAACTCCGGTTAGTCCCGGGCGGCCTTCACCGTTTGAATTTCCGGCCCAAACACCCACCACATAATCGGGAGTAGTGGCAATGGCCCAGGCATCGCGAAATCCGAAGCTGGTGCCTGTTTTCCATGCAACTTGCCGCGACGACTGAAAATATTCCCAGCCAGAATGTCCTTCAGGACGGTTTACCTCAAGCAAAGCCTGAAAGGTGAACCAGATGGCATCGGCATCGATAATACTTTGCCGCGGAGTTAGATGGTTGGTTTGCAGTTGTGGAATCAATGATGGAGGAGCAAAATTTTCAGCATAATATTCCTGCTTTCCGGTGAAATTATTCAGGGTTCGTGAAAATCCGGAGTAGGCTGAGCACAATTCCCAAAGCGAAGTTTCGCCCCCGCCCAGAATGAGCGATAGTCCGTAATGATCGGAACTTTTGCGAAATGTACTAAACCCGATATTTTTTAATTTGTCCATAAAACGGTCGATTCCGTAGCGTTTCAGCATATAAACCGATGGAATGTTTAACGACCACGAAAGCGCCTGTGAAGCAGGAACGGCTCCATGAAAAGTGTAGTCGAAGTTTTTGGGGGCATACCCCGAAAGATAAACCGGAATGTCGGGAAGCAAGGCATTGGGGAGCATTTCGCCATCCGACAACAGGGAGGCATACAAAAATGGTTTCAGGATGCTGCCGGTGCTACGTGGCGAGGTGATCATGTCAACCTGGTTGTTGCTTTCGGTCAGGCTGTTGGCGGGAGAATTGCCAATGTAGGCCAGCACCCGATTGGTTTTAACATCGACCACAATGGCTGCCGCATTATAGATGTGCTGCGTGGCCAGCAGGCTGCTCTGCTCTTTTACCAGTTCTCGCACTTGCTGCTGCAATTGATAGTTGATTCCGGTTACAATCCGCTCACCGGAATTTGATTTTTTGAGCCGTTCGGTCAGGTGGAACGAATGATCGGGCAGTGCAAATGGTTTTCCCGGAACAGGTTCTTCCAGCGCCAGTTCGTAGTCGAGAGAATCTATGATTTCCCGGTCGAGCAATTTTTTCAGGAGCCGGTCGCGCTTTATTTTTAGTTTTTGGTCGTTATTACCGGGGAATATCAACGATGGAGAGTTGGGTAAAATGGCCAGTGTGGCGGCTTCTGCCCACGAAAGGTGCGAAGCGCTGTGTCCAAAATAGCGCCAGCAGGAAGCTTCAATGCCAACCAGATTTCCACCAAACGGGGCGTTGGCCGCATAAATCGAAAGAATTGATTTTTTGCTGTGCAGCAGCTCCAGTTTCATTGCCGAAAACATTTCTACCAGTTTATTGCTGATCGTTCGCTTTTTGCCATTTCCGGCCATACGTGCTACCTGCATGGAAATGGTACTTCCGCCGCTCACCACTTTTTTTGCCCGAAGGTTTTGCATTACCGCCCGCCCAATGGCAAACAGGTTTACGCCAGGGTGAATCCGGAAGTATTGGTCCTCAAATTCAATCAAACAGGTTTTGAATTTTTCAGGAACAGTATCACTGGCCGGGAACCGCCATTGTCCATCGGAGGCAATCCGGGCACCCAGCAACTGTCCATCGGCAGCCAAAACTACTGTAGAACATGGCTTTTCAAAATGGGTGAGGGGAGCAAACAGAACAAGAATCAGCGTTACAGCCAGCAAAGCCAGCACAATACGGATAAGGTATTTTTTTGAAGCAATCAAGAAGCAGTTTTTTGAATCAGGTGAAACAAGGATTATTATTTAAACCACATAGTCTCATAGAAAACATAGATAAATTTCTATTGTGAACTATGTGACTATGTGGTTTTCGGGTAATTATTTATTCACTTCTACCCAAACTCCGGGAACTACCGACAGGTAGTTTTTGTCGTACATGGCTTCGGCCTGAATGTTGGGGAAATAGTATTTCCCCAGGTACGAAGCATTTAAAATAACCAGGAATGTTTTGGACTGGCCTTTTTTCAGGCTGAAATAAGTACAAACCTTATCGTCGCGGAAATCGCGGTAGTCGAACGAATCTTCGCTAACGGCAGTTGTTTGGTTAAACATTCGCGTATTGCGGATTTCCCAGCCCGACGGCACCTGGAAAGTCAGAGCGCATTCCGAAACATTTTCAGCCGATTTATTCCGGATATTGACCACCGCCATGAAATCGGTTCCCTGCGACAACTTTGTGATGTCAACCGGCAGTTTGTCTTTACCTACAAACCTGACAGCCATTTCCAGATTTCGGTCGATTTTTGTGGATTGGCCAGCTTTCGGGATTCCCTCGGTGGTGTAATTCACGAAGATAGTTCCTTCCGAAGTGTTTTTTATGGCTACCTGCTTTTCAGAAACCAACTCTTCCGAGAGGGCTGTGCTCAGCATCGCCCGTGTTTTAATAGTTTGGTTTATTTTTTTGTCAATCACCAGCGAATAAGACAAACCCTTTCGGGCTGCATTCATTTTTTCGATGGTCTGACTCACCGCAATCAACGCGAACGAAGTGGTTTGCGTGTTCATCCATTCTTCGCTGTTCAGGCTTTTGGCGATTTGTTCGTAAAGCGTAAACATGTTGTTCTGATCATTCAAGCGGTTCATGCATACCAACAGCATGGCCCGGTCACGTGTGGGGTTTCCGTAGGTAAACTCGTTAAAATTTTCAGCGGGATTGATATTTCGCATGTCAATCAGTTCGTAAGCTGCTTCGGGGCGTCCGGCTTCGGCATAAGCACCCGCCAGGAACCAGCGTCCCGCTACTGACACCGATTGGTCTTCGCGCAGACGGTTCATCGCACTGAACAGCGGTTTGCCGGCCAATGCCAGCGTGTATAAACGATACGCCTGAACCATTTTCTGGTGGGGCTGATTGCCTTTCCAGTCGGCCGCCATTCGTGCCTGATAGGTTAGCCAGTTCTTTTTCATCTGGGCAGGAATGGAGTATCCTTTCAGTTCTGCTTCGTACATGAAATGGCCGGCATAATTGGTCAGCCACTCGTCGTTCGACGCGCTTCCCGGCCAGAATCCGAACGAGCCATCTGTATTTTGGAGCATTTTCAGTTTCGAAATACCTTCCCGGACATTAAACCCAATCTGTTGCTTTTGTTCCTGTTCCAGTTCCTGAATTCCGGAGAGGTAAAGTTGTGGGAAAACCGAAGAAATGGTTTGTTCGGTGCAGCCATGAGGGTAGTGGATGAGGTAATTGATGCGCGAACGGAGGTTCACCGACGGAAGTCCGCTCACGGTGACGACAGCCCGGTTGCTGCCCTTTACACCAAACGGAACGAGCGTTTGACTCATTTCGGCTCCGGCATTCAACACTTTTGAAACAGATCTTGAAACCGGCAATTCCTTTGATTTTACCGGAATATTCAGTTCATAGTTGGTCGATTCGTTGCCCGACATGGCCGTAAAATGAATGGTTCCCACTCCTGAAAGTTCAGCCGTTTTTATCCTGAATTCGGCAGTTTTTTCGCCGGGCTCAGCAAAATTTAGCACAACTTCTTTTCCCGATAAAAGGCTGAAATGTTCGGAACAACTGATGGAAACCTGAACATTTTTCAACGATTTATCCTGAGCAAAAACCGACACCGGAATGGTAATTTCCTCGTCGAAACCCAGGCTGCGCGGGGCAACCGGCAACAACATCAGCGGACTTTTCACGGCACTGGTTTTTTCGGTCGAACCGAACGAACCTTCATTTCCGGCAATCACCATTGTTCTTACCGAACCTGAATAGGCCGGAATATCCAACGTATCCTGGCGGCTCTGGCCTTTTTCGAGACGGAATGGCCCGGCAAATCGCACAACCGGTTTAAACCGGCTGGCCTTGTTTTTCGACGGATCGACAGGATTCATGTCGCCGCCAATGGCAAACAGCTTTTCAATTCGTCCGCCAAAAGCGCCAAGCACATCGTCGAACAAATCCCAGGTTTTGATGCCCAACGCCTCGCGCTGGTAAATTCCGGTCCACGGATCGGGCGTAATAAAACCAGTCAGATCGAGCAATCCTTCGTCAACCATTGCAATGGTGTAGTTCATGGCACGACCGTTCTTTTCGCTCACAGTCAGGCTAATCTGCCGTTCAGGACGGAATTCGGACGGAATTTGCAGAACTGGAAACAAGCGCGATCTCGGATTTTCAACCGGAACAGGAATGACACCGTACATGCGGATGGGGTTGTCGTTGTTACGTTGTCCGAAAGGCTGAATCAGGCTGATATGCACGTAGGCACACGGAGCCATTGCTTCGGTCGCCTTAATTTTCAGGTCATTATTTCCGGCATGTGTATCGAGCCAGAACTTGTCGAGAATGCTGCTGCCGTTTTCGATGGTAACCAGCGCACGTCCTTTGTCGGGAGCCGGGAAACTGATGTGGATCGTTTCTCCGGTGGTGTAATTCTTCTTGTCAGCCGTAAAAGTCAGCATTGTGGCTTGGTTGGAAGCCTGATCCTGATAATAATAGTCGGGATTGTTGTAAACAGTCTGGCTGCTGGTATGCCCTGAAGAGGATTTTGCAACCAGCATGTAACGACCCCATTTTTGTCCTTTGAAAATACTGTTGAGGGTGACTGGCGCCGAAGCAATGTCGATGGTTTTATTAACCACTAAGTTGGCATTGTTGCGCGAAATGTAGCTGCCAATGTTTTGGTCAGACGACTCCCACCACCAGCGCCATTCCATTCGGTAAATCATGAGTTGCAGTTGATCGGATGTGGCTTTCCCCTGAGCGTTGACTGAAACGAGTTTCACCGGCGAATTTTCATCAACTTTGATGTACCCGGAGTTTTCGTTGACCCGAGCCACAAATATTCCGGCGTATTTATTAAATGGCGAGTATTTTCGGGTAAACTGGCGGATGCTGGCATCACCACCCGGCTCAAAAACCCGGACTGTAAAATCGGCGCTTAATATTCCGGGAGCATCGCCAATTTTGCCAAATTGCAGCGGACAGGGCAATGCGCCGTTGTCGTCCGAATTTTTGTCGAGCAAAGTTTTGGTTTCGTATTTAAACGATTTCGTAGCATCGTCAAAACAAAATAGCGGGAAATCGCCGAATTTGGTTTGACCGGCCCGTAAACTCAAATCAACCACTGTGCGCAGTCCAGGGGCTTTTATTCCGGTCAGCCAGTTCGATTCAATCTGGGCGGTAGAAAATTGGTCATCGTTGCGGATCAGGTCGTCCTTCGTGGTAAAATTTATCTTTAGCCGATTGGGTTTCACGGTTTCAATGCGCAGGTATTTGCTAAACTCTGCCCCGCCAATGGTAACGATGGCTTTCCATGCCCCTGTTTCAGCATCGGGAGAAGTTGCCGTGCGGAAAGTAAGCAGGCGTTTTGAATTGATATTTTGCAGCATTTCCTGAATGATTTGCCCTTTGGGATTCATCAGTTTAAAAATAACCGGATGTTTTTCGGGCAGTGGGGCAACGCGGTCGTCGATGAAAACAGAGGTGTAAATGGAATCGCCGGGGCGCCAAACTCCGCGTTCGTTGTAGAGGAAGGCTTTTATTCCGTTTTGCGTTTTTTCTCCGGCCACATCAAACTGACTCAGCGAAAGCGCGTTCGATTCGTTCAACTTCAGGTACGATTTCTGATCGTTTTGGCTGGCTACCAGCATAAAAGGTTTTTGCGTAATTGGAATGGTACAGAAACCCTCGTCGTTGGAAACTCCTGTACCAATCGGTTGAAGCTGGTAATTAAAAACTTCCAGGTTGACTCCATTCAATGGCAGGGCGGTTTTCAAATCGGAACATGCTACAATAATCTCGTCCGCAATGCCTTTTTTGGCTGTCAGCCCAATGTTGCTCACCAATATATTTCGCATGATGTTGCGGTCGCTGGTGTAATAAGCACGTGAGCAGGGATTCTCGCGCAATTGCCAGTCGTAGTAACGGTCGCTGTATGGGTTGTACCAGCTTTCAGAATCTTCCCAGTATTCTTTTTCCTTGGCGAGGGCCTGGTTCGAGTCGTAAATTTCCACCTCTTCTCTGTCGGGACTTTGTGCACAGTTAATCACCGAATATGCTTTCTGCATCCCGATTTCCACCTCGTATATAGCGCCTTTTTCAATGTTGATGTGTTTGGAAAGGTCGATTGAAAAGGCATTCCATTTGTTAAAGTTGATCAGTTCGTCGCTCACCAGATCAATTCGTTTGCTGTAAATGAGTTTTCCCACGTGCTTGAGGTTCCATGTTTCTTCGAGCGACGAATTCTGCAAAAAACGAATCATGTTTGAAGGAAAAACTTTCACGATGCGCAGGTCAACCGCTTTCAGGTTAACGGCTTCGAACGGAAAAATTACGGAACCGGTATCGGGCATAATCACCCCCCGGCCAGGCAAGCGAAGAGCCGGTTTTAATGGTTCGAAATTGATTTTTTGAACGATGGTGTTTTGGAGCGCCCGTCCGCCTTTGTTTCTAATGTTCGGGTCAATTATCAGCTCGTGATCGCCGGTCAGCCGGTCGGTGAAATAAAGGGTTACCAGGTTTCCGTCAACACCCAGTTCCGAAGAAACGGAGCCACGGATGGCAATCAAACCTTCCAAATCCTGTTTGCTGTCCACAGGGTCCGAAAAATACAGTTTCAGTTGCTGTTCGGGTTGGTGAATAACTGTTGTACCCAACAATTTAAAATCGTTTAGCGCCGGAATTTCAATCTGCTTTTCACCTTTTTCGCGAACATCAACCGCCTTCCCGTTCCACGAAACATCGACCGTTGAAGTGCTTTCTTTTCGCTGAATTTCGCCTATGGTGAACTGATGGCGGTTTTCGCCTGAATTATGGTTCCACTGAACCGAGAGGGTTTTCCCGTTTTGTCCCGCCTCCAGAATTTGTTCTATATCCTGTGGCTGGAGCGGCACCGAGGTATTTATTTCTCCCTGAAGGGCGTAGTTGCTGTTTTCATCGTCCGAAGTTGTTTTTAAACCCTCGATCGAAACCGAAAAATTTCGTTTCAGGGTGAAGACGTTAAAATTCAGGGTTTCGTATTTCGCCGGAACATCCATCAGCAATTTCAGGTGAAAAGCGATCTGGTATTCTGTTCCTTCCTCCAGATTTTCGGCAGGCTGAAAGGAGAAAATTCCGTCGGTAAACGAACATTCGCCCTTTATTGAAGGTTGGATTTCGAAGAGTTCTGAAAAATTGTTTTTCGCGTTGTTGGTTTCAATTGCCGATGCTGCGGCCGTGGTCAGTTTTACCCTGAAAGCTGCGTTTACCGGAACGATTCCCGTTGAATATTCTTCAATGTAAGTGCTAAAACCTGGATCGACTTCCATGAGGTGAACCACCTGAGCCGTAGGGCGCGATTTGGGTTGGCAGGCAGCCAGAAAACAAACAAAAGCGATAGCCGTAATGAGCTGGAAGTGGATCAATGTCTTCATGGAAAGTGGATTTTATATTTTATATAAAGTTAT
>Ga0172367_10002767_pt1 | contig 23590 bp, 48 predicted proteins | sample Lak10m_FD_114542 | JGI IMG/M metagenome (GOLD analysis project Ga0172367, IMG submission 114542) | Freshwater microbial communities from Kabuno Bay, South-Kivu, Congo - kab_022012_10m | ecosystem: Environmental > Aquatic > Freshwater > Lake | place: Democratic Republic of the Congo: South-Kivu... | reverse complement strand
GGTATTAACTTTACCTATTTGGAAAGATGCTTCACAAGATTTAATTGGTATGTTGGTTGGCCATGAAGTTGGCCATGCATTATATACATCCGATGAATATCTATCTCATGATCTTATCAATTCAGAATATGCTCAAGCATTTCAAGGATATCTAAATATTCTTGAAGATGTCCGTATTGAAAAGTTAATGAAACGTAAATACCCAGGCATACGTAAAACATTCATTACTGGCTATAAAGAACTTAATGATAAAGACTTCTTTGAAGTTAAATCAAAAGACTTTACTGATATGCTTTTAATTGATAAAATCAATCTATATTTTAAAGTTGGTTATAATTGTGGTGTTAAATTTAATACTGCAGAAAAAGTTTTTGTTGACCGTGCAGAACGTACTGAAACTATTCAACAAGTTATTGAACTAGCTAAAGAAATCTTTGACTATACAAAAGATGAACTTAAAGAAGCTATGGATAAAGCCGAGCAGGAACAAGATAAATTTGGTGCTATTCAAATTACAGTAAATGGTAATCTTTCTGATTCAGAAGAAGATGATGACGGTGAAGGTTCATCAAACATACCATCAATTGGTTCTGAATCCTTAGAAGAATTAAAAGATCTTCTTGAAGCTAAAACTGAAACTGCATATCAAAAGAAAATGGAAGAACTTGCAGATACTAATACAGAATATAGATATGTAAAGACTGGTAAGTTTGAATTTGATCCATTTGTATCATATAAACAAGTTGCTTCAATTATTAGAAGTCAAGTACAACGTAAATTAGATCAAGGTTATGATTATTATGAAATGACTGATGAGAAAAGAAAACGTGTTACTGACTTAAAAACTAATTCAGTTCCAGTGGTTAACTATCTGATCAAAGAATTTGAGATGAAAAAAGCAGCAACTGCTTATAAACGTACCACAATCTCTAGAACTGGTCAGTTGGATATGCGTAAGATTTATGCTTACCAAATTAAAGATGATTTATTTAAACGTATCTCATCAGTTAAAACTGGCAAGAACCATGGTATGATTTTCTTATTGGACTGGTCTGGTTCTATGTCTGGGTGTATTGATCAAACTTTAGATCAAGTGATCAACCTTGCTATGTTTTGTCGTTCAGCACAAATTCCATTCCAAGTTATGGCATTTACTGATTCATATGCTACAGAGTCTTATAAAAATCTTAACCATTCTCAAATGTTATATGATGAAACTGAATCTAGACTAGATGTTAATTATAGTTCATTAGCATTACTCGAATTCTTTAATCACAAGATGACTTCATCAGAATTCAATCTAATGGTTTCTAATATTAAATCTTATGGTAAAGCAATTTTTAGTTTGAGTGGAACACCATTAAATCAAGCTTTGGATTATATGACAACTTACGTTGGCAAATTCAAGAAACAATATAATGTAGAAAAATTAACATTTATTACTTTAACAGATGGTCAAGGTGAAACACTACAACCAGAAAATAGAAATTGGTATCAAGGTGAATCATATGGTAAAACCTATAAGAACTTCTTGCAAGATGAAGTTACTGGTAAGTCATATGAACTTGACAAATACCACGCAGAAACATTTACTAATGCATACTTATCTATGATTAAGGAACGTTTTGATGCTACTGTACTAGGTTTCTACTTAACTAACACTGGTTATGATAAACTTCACAGAGTATTATGTGATCACTATCTAATACCAATGAATGTTTCAGTTACTATTGAACGTATGCGTAAGGAACTTAAGGAAAAAGGTTATGCATCTTTAAAGGGTACTGGCCGTGACGAATTGTTTGTTGTGCCACTTCAAAATAAAATTGAAGAAGTTAATATTGACCAAATTAAAACTTCTGGTACATCAGCATCAATTGCTCGTCAATTTGGTAAAATGTTAAACAAACGTAAAACTTCTCGAGTACTCTTGAGCAAGTTTATTGATTATGTAGCATAGGAGATAAAATGGAATTACCAGCACCAACAAGTAAGACGTGGTATTACGATGAATATGCAGATGAATTACGAAAAGCACAGGCATCAATAGAAGCTTATAAAGCACTAATGTCTACAACTGTTGCAGTTTCACCTGCCGTTGGCATTAATCCAGTAGTTGATGGTTCTGCAATTATGTCTGTATACCCATATGATAATGTTAAAGAGTTTATTGCTTCACGTCTATTAACTATTCAAGAAGTAGTTGATATGATAACATTTGAATCTATTCCAGAGGAAGATTATAAGAAAAGAATCAAACAAGCTTTAGGTGCCAAAACTTAATGAACATACCATAGCAAAGTCTAAGTTTACTATGTTAAAAGACAATAAAGCTGGTGCAGTAACTACTAAGGCTAAAGTTTATATCTTTAGTGAAGCAGATATTGAAGATTTATTGAAATTGATCAAATAAGTGTTTACATTAATTACTTAATATGGTATAATGTACCTATAAATTGATTAAGTGAGGAAATTTTATATTATGAAAAATCAAATGTTAGAACAAAAATTACTTGAAATGAACCCGGACGGTACAGTAACCCGGCAAGGCATCTATGATGCTATGAATGCAGTAGGTATTAAAAAGTTCCCAGACTATGCAGTAACCCGTATGTCACGTGGTGTATATGCAATTAATGCAAAATCTGAATCTGCTTCAGAAGTTATTCCATTCCCATCTAAGGAAACTACCTTGATCCCAAATGTAGACAAAAATTATGTAGCCTTTGGTAACCATAAAGATGTAGAACAGATTATTAAATCTGGTATCTTTTACCCAACTTATATTACTGGTCCAACTGGTAATGGTAAATCAACTATGGTTGAACAAATTTGTGCTAAACAATCTAAGAATTTGATCCGTGTTAACCTTAACATGATGTCAGATGAAGATCAATTGATTGGTTCCAAAACATTGAATAACGGTAACGTTGAAATTGTTGAAGGTCCAGTCTTAATTGCTATGCGTACGGGTTCTACATTGTTACTAGATGAAATTGATGCTGGTTCTGCTAATACTTTATTATGTTTACAACCAATCTTGGAAGGTAAACCATATTATTTCAAATTAAGTAATGAAACTATTGTACCTGCACCTGGTTTTAATATCTTTGCTACTGCTAATACCAAGGGTAAAGGTTCAGATGATGGTCGTTACATTGGTACTAATGTTCTTAACGAAGCATTCTTGGAACGTTTTGCTGTTACATTTGAACAAGAATATCCATCAGCAACTGTTGAGTTAAAAATTATTAAGAACCTAATGGGATCATATGGTTGTCTTGATGAAGAATTTGCTGATACATTAGTTAAATGGGCGGATGCAATCCGTCGTACATTTGAAGATGGTGGTGTTGATGAAACAATTACTACTCGTCGTATGACACATATTGTACGTGCATTCAGTATCTTTAAAAATAAAACTAAGGCAGTTGAATTATGTTGCAATCGGTTTGATCAATCAACTAAGGCAGCATTTGAGGATCTATTTGATAAGGTATCTAATCCTGAACCTGAAGCTGCTGCAGTTGAACAAGAACCTGAACTAGTAGAGATTGAATTCTAAGATGATTAATATTACATTTAAGAAAATTAACCAGTGGCACATGATCTTTTTATCATTACTTGCTCTAAACATTACACTAAGTTGGGTGCGGGAGGGTAATCCTCTTGCCAACTGGGATGGTCTACTATTTGTTTGGACTATGTATCAGATTGGACGTTTTAGTCTAGATCGTGAGTTTGAAATTAAACTTGAAACTGCAATTGAGGAAAGTAAATCAAAATGAAATTAACTACTCGTGAAATTGAATTGATTGATGGTATGATTGAAGTTCAACTTAATCATGCTGCTCAATGTGATCGCATTGCAAATACGGTTATGGCAACCAAACAAAAAGGTTGGGACATGGAACGCGTTGAGTTACTTCGTAAGATTAAGGACTGTCATGAAACTACATAAAGTTGAAATGTATATCTTTGACTTTGAAGATACAGGTAGAGATGAAATTCTTTTACAATTAGAATATAGTAATTTCCCTTATGTCTTTGCTGTTAAAGAACAGGGTACTGCAGATATTGGTGAATGGTCAGACGATCATATCTTAAATCAAATGTCTACTCCAGTAGAAGAATTTAGAAAGCATTTCGAATGATTGACTTTATTGAACTAAATGAAACCCAAAAGAATTATGTTATCTATGTTATGGAACGATTTAAACATAAATCTAATGAAATTACTTTAACAGCAATGAAATCATATCACGAACTTATGGTATATGAACGTGATAAGGGTGGTCCAAAATATGGTTATCCTAATTGGTTAATTGATCCAGATAATAAAGTTTCTAAATCTGTATATCACCTACCAATTCCAACAGAAGATGATCTAGAAGCATTCCGCAATGGTGATGTAGATGCTAAACTAAATCTGGATAAATTTTCTGATATGTTTAAAGAAGTAGTAAGCAAATATAATTTATTAGAAAACACTTTACATTAATTGAATTATTTGATATAATATTATTTTAAATTGATAGGTAAGGTAAGTCGCGGCCGTACTATATCATTATTTGAAAGCGACAATAGGAGATTTATATGAGTCAAACAGCAAAAGTACTTCGTCATTTGTTAAAGGGTAACACAGTAACTGCAGCAGAAATTGCTGGTAAATTTGGTGCTGGTAATCCACAAGAAGTAGTTCGTCAATTACGCCTTAAAGGTTATGCAGTTTATGCTAACAAGGCAACATTGTGGAATGGTACAGAAACTACTAAGTATCGTTTAGGCCGTCCTTCTAAAGCTATGGTAGCTGCAGCATATGCACTATCTGGCGCTGCGTTGTTTTAATCTAAAGTAAGTCAAATGAGGGGGTGCAATGCCCCCTTTCTTCTATATGAAATTATTTAATAAAAAGATGTTTCCGAATTTTAATGTTGAAGAATATGCACGCAAATATATGGCTGCACTTTATGCACCAAATCCAGAGTATATTGCAAGAAAAGAAAAAGCTTTAATTAAAGCATTAGAGGAGCAAGGACTCTTGAGTAAAGACAAATTAAAAGAATCACAAGACCCAAATTTTACAGGTGGGCGAAAATTTGATGGTAATAAGTTACAATACGGTTTATTACCTCCACTAGCTTTACAGGAAGTTGTAAAGGTATTAATGTTTGGTGCAGAAAAATATGAACCAGATAATTGGAAATATGTACCAGAAGCGCATCGTAGATATTTTGATGCAGCACAAAGACATATGTGGGCATACAAGATGGGTGAAATGAATGATCCTGAAACTGGCATCAATCATATGGCTCATGCTATTTGTTGTTTAATGTTTATGGTAGACTTAGATGAACAGAAACCAGAACCATTAAATCATGAAGCAATTGATGCAATTAATAATCCAACAGTTCATAAAATCCTTGAAGGAGAAAAGTAATGTTTTTATTTAAAAATGATAATGGGTATAAAATGACTAAAGAAGAACGCGAAGAACTAAAAGAAATTCAAGAAACTCAAGCTAAAAGCGCTAATTTTTATGGATGGTATGATCGCAGCTTGAAAGCTAATGTTGCTATTGATTGGGAATCTATGCGTGTATTCTCAATTGAACGTGTAGTTCGTAAACATTCTTCATCATGTCTTTATATTGACGAAACCGTTCTTGGGTATCATAATGCTGTAGGTACTGGTAAAGAACAAGAGGATGAAATCCGCGAATGGGTTTTAGAATGTTCTCTTGATGAACACAATCGTTTAGTAGAAGAATTTAATAAGTATCTTGCAGCAAAATATAAACGTAAGTAATTTTACATTAATTCAATCTTATATTATAATGTTATTTCAAATCAAAAAGGATATATTATGAAACTTTGGCGAAAACTAGCAAAAAAAGAACCATCAGGTGATTGGTCAGCAACAACTAACATTCATACTGGTGAAGTAGTTGGTAAAGATCCTATTATGAAACGTAATGGACGTGAAATTGCTTATCAGTTACGTATGGGTGAAATGGTATCTAAATATCAAGCAAAATCATACCCATTACTTGATGCTTTAATTAAAAAAGCTGGCATCAAATTTGTTATGTCTAAAAAAGAAGAAATTAAACTTCAAGAAATGTTAAAGGAAACATCTAATGAAACTGTCTAAAGAAACCTTAAGTAAATTAAAATCATTTTCAGAGATTAATAGTAATATTCTATTAACATCTGGCAAAATTCTTAAAACTGTTAACCCTAGTAAATCATTACTAGGTCAAACTACTATTGAAGAAGAACTAGGTGTTGGTGAAGGTTTTGGTATCTATGATCTTAATGAATTCCTAGGCGTACTTTCATTATTTACGGACCCTGACTTAAACTTCTCTGAGAAGTTTGTCACAATCAATGAAGGCAAGTCAAGTATTAAATATTTTGCTGCAAACAAGGAAGTCCTTGTTTATCCAGTTAAAGATATTGCTTTCCCTGCACCAGTAATCACGTTTACACTTACTGCAGATGTAATCAACTCTATTCGTCGTGCGGCGTCAGTGTTGAATGTATCTTGTATTCACTTTAGTGGTGACGGTTCAACTCTAAGTGTTAATGTTGGTGAAGTTAACAATGCAACAAGTACATCATATAGTACTTCAATTGCAACAACAGATAAAACATTTAATGCAATTCTTAAGGTTGAACACTTTAAATTAATCCCAGCAGACTATCAAGTTGACTTGGCATTAATTGGTGAAGGTTCTGCTCGTAAATGTATCTCACGTTTCACATCCAAAGAAAACATGTTCTACATTGCTGTTGAAGCTGCATCAACTTTTGACTTTTAATTGAAAAATACTATATTATGACACTAACAACAAAACAGAATGAATTCTTATTTGTGGAAAAATACCGCCCACAGACTATAGATGAATGTATTCTACCTGCTTCAATTAAACAAACATTTAAGGACTACATTAAACAAGGTGAATTACCTACTTTTCTTTTATGTGGTTCTGCGGGTGTTGGTAAAACAACAGTAGCCAAGGCTTTGTGTAATGAAGTAGGTGCAGAATATCTATTCATTAACGGATCCGATGAAGGTAGATCAATTGATATTCTACGCACAGCGATTAAATCCTTTGCGTCTACGGTGTCGCTAACAGACGCTAAGAAAATGGTTATCATTGATGAGGCTGATTATATGAACGCACAATCGGTTCAGCCAGCTCTACGCTCCTTCATCGAAGAGTTTAGTAATAATTGTCGGTTCATCTTTACCTGTAATTATAAAAACCGAATCATTGAACCTTTACATTCACGATGTGCAGTTGTTGAATTTAAGATTGATAACTCAGAAAAACCTGCACTAGCAGCAGCCTTCTATAAACGTGTTATTAATATCCTAAATCAAGAGGGTGTTGAATTTGACCCTAAAGTTGTTGGTGAACTAATCACTAAACACTTCCCTGACTGGCGCCGTGTATTAAATGAACTACAACGTTATTCAGTATCAGGTAAGATTGACTCTGGTATTTTATTAAATCTTACTGAGGATTCATTCAAAGAGTTGGTAAAGAACCTATCCGAAAAGAACTTTACTGAAGTTCGTAAATGGGTTGCAAAGAATGGCGACTCTGAAACAGTAAGTATTTTCAGGCAGTTATATGATACTTCCTACAATAATCTTGAAGCACAAAGTATTCCACAACTCATTCTTATCTTGGCAGATTATCAATATAAGGCGGCTTTTGTTGCGGACCAAGAGTTAAATCTAATGGCCGCATTAACTGAAATTATGGCTCAGTGTAAGTTCAAGTAGGCCATATGGAATTTTTAATCTTTATTTGTGGGTTTATTGTTGGTTGGAATTGCCTTAAGTACTGGGTAACATATAGAGCACATAAAATGTTATCTTCTCTTGAAGCACAAGAACATACTAAACCTAATAGAATTAATGTTGAAATTACTCGTGAAGGATCTCAATGTTATGTATATAATGCAAAGACTGGTGAGTTCCTTGCTCAAGGTAGTTCAAAAGATGAAATAATTGACATATTAACTAAGAAATACCCTAATATGTCATTTAATGCTTCTGCTGATAATTTGAAAGAAGTTGATTTATAATGTCACCATTTGATTTTTTGAATGCAATTAATGATAATAAACAGAATTTGTTTGAAGACCCTCAAGCAGAAAAAGATTATTCTTCATTTATGATTAATCGTGGGTTATCTTATTTTCCTGATACTATTCTTTATGCTAATGAAATGAATCGCAATCACGGAATATCAAAACAGTGGCAGTTTGATTTTCTTAGACTTGCTATTAAACAAAAGAAAAGATTCAGTAAATGGCACAAGAAAGATGCACAGTCTGAAGATATAAAACTGGTATGTAAGTATTATAAATACTCGGAGCAAAAAGCTTATGAGATTATAGATATGTTACCACCAGAACTTATTCAGGAATTAAGAACTAAATTTGAAACTGGTGGACGAAATCCATAAAATTATAAATAAAAAACAATAATAATAGAAGGTGATTTTGTCATGACCATTAGTATGATTTACTATGACTGGACTCCAGATGCCATGCTTGAAGTTGATTTGATCGAACCAGATAATTTTCTAAAGGTTAGAGAAACTTTAACACGCATCGGCATTGCTTCAAAAAAAGATAAGAAGCTGTTTCAGTCATGCCACATTTTACATAAACAAGGAAGGTACTTTATTGTACACTTCAAAGAACTATTTGCTTTAGATGGCAAAGAGTCTGATATCAGTATGTCTGATATTGAGAGACGCAATGTTATTGCAGAACTCTTACAGGATTGGGGTTTGCTTAAGATTTTAGATAAAACTAAAGCAGAACCAAAAGCTTCTCTTTCTCAAATTAAAGTAGTTTCATTTAAAGAGAAAGCAGAGTGGGAACTTGTGCCGAAATATAACATCGGTGGAGTTAAACGCAACTTAAATAATGGAGAATAATATGGAACCAGTAATTAAATTAGAATTGAGTGTGAATGAAGTTAATGCAATTTTGCGTTCACTAGGTAAACACCCATTTGATGAAATTGCAGCTTTGATTGGTAAAATCAAACAACAAGGTGATGCACAGTTAACAGCTATTGAACAAGCACAACCTCAAGCACAAGAAATTTCTAAAACATAATTAGTTAATTATTTCTTTTTAATAATTTTAATTAGTGAATTTTTAACTATATTTTATATATAATTATGTAGGAAAATTCTACATTATCTTAATTAAGGAGAAATAATATGTGGACTAAACCAGCAGCTACAGAAATGCGTTTTGGGTTTGAAGTCACGATGTATGTGATGAATAAATAATACCTGTTCGGGATGGGTATAGGGTCCTCCGGGACCCTTTTTATTTTATAAATAAATTTACAACACCCACCAACCTCTCACATCTGGTCTTTAGAGTCAGTGTTGTCATGTCGGTGGTAGGTCTTAACCTTAGGACCGTTAAGCAGGAAGAGGATCACCTGTATAAAACCTCAATATATTTACATTAATTAATAATTATGATATAATAATCTTATTAATTAAAATATTGGAATATTATGAAACAACCAGAACATTTAAATATTGATGTATGGGGTACAGCAGAGAAACTTCAGGAAAAAGAAGGTCTTAGTGTGTACGATCTAATTTTAGCAGCTGCTGGCAGAGCTAAAGATATTTCTAAATCGAGAAACTTTTTAGATTCTAAACAGCAACGGCTAAATAAGTACCCTTTAAAGCCAATTAATGAAGCTTTAAAGGAATTTGAAAATGAAGTAAATAAGGAAAGTGAATAATTATGAATCCAGGTTCTAACGTAACAATTACAGCAGCAAATGGTGGTTTTATCATTTCAACAGAGAATGGTTTGTTTGTTGCAACAAATCTAAATGCAGCAGTTCGTATTGCTAAAGAAGCATTCCAACCTGCATCAGAAGCAGTAACAGAATAAGAACGACGTAAACTCTAAAGTAAGGCATTCAAGACGGCGGTTCGATTCCGCCCATCTCCACCAAAAGCATATTATAGCTCTTCAATGAGCACCATATCGATAAATTGGGTAGTATGCTTTTGGTGGAGATGGCCAGGTTTCGATTGGGTGAGAGTATTATTTTTATAAATATATGTATAGGAGAAACTATGCATTATTACATTTATAAAATAACTAATCTAATTAATAATAAAATTTATATTGGAGTTCATAAAACTAGCAATCTAAATGACGGTTATATGGGTTCTGGACAAGTTGTTAAAGATGCTATAGAAAAATATGGTATTGACAATTTTAAGAAAGAAATATTACAAGAGTTTTTATCAGAAGATGAGATGTATGATAAAGAAAAAGAACTTGTAAATATAGATTTTATTAAAAGAGATGATACGTATAATCTAGCAATAGGTGGTCTAGGACAATATGGTGGAAAATCATTTTCAGAGAAAATGAAATCTGATTTAGTGTTTGCAGAAGCATGGGCTAAACGAGTTAGTTTGCAAAATAAAGCGGGTAGAAAGGGTTCATTTAATGATCCAGAACATCATAAAAAAGTTATTAGATTATCAAAAACTGATGATGCAATTCAAAAAATGAAAGATACTATGAAAGAGTCTAATCATCAACAAGGTGAAAAGAATTCTCAATATGGTAAAAGATTTATGTGGATAACTGATGGTATATCTAATATAAAGTTAGATAAGAATTTAGATATACCGTTTGGGTTTGTTAAGGGTAAGACACAAAAAAATTCGTTGAAGGTAGAGGTATGAGTTCAAGACGCGGGTTCAATTCCCGCCATCTACACTAAGGGTATTTGAAAAAGTATCTTTAGTGTGGGTGAACTGGAATCGATTGAGGTCAAAAGACTACTGGAGAATCGTGGAAATAACACGTTAAAGTTAAATTGAATCTAATCGCAAACGATGAAGTATTCGCATTAGCAGCCTAGTTGCTGCTTAGGGTTTTGCTAGGTTTCCTCGTAACAGAATAACCTAGCTTTATAAATATAATTGGATATGCCTTCGGGGTATCTAATTTATTAATCTTGCTTAATTTTAAGGAGAATGAAATGACAAATTTCAACAGAGTTACCTTTGGTCCAGGGTTCAAGGACTTCGATAAATTCTTTATTGGTTATGATGATTTACTTGACCGAATGAATTCAATTGCTGAAGCAGCAAACAAAAACTCATCAGGTTATCCACCATACAATATCTATAAAGTAGATGACACTCATAGTGCTATCGAAATTGCTGTTGCTGGTTTTGCTGACCATGAGTTGGATATTGAATTAGTTCAAGATAAACTAACAGTTAAGGGTAAAAAGAAAACAGTTGATGAAACTGTTGAATATACCCATCAAGGTTTAGCAACTAGAGATTTTACTCGTACATTTGGATTAGGTGAAGATGTTCAAGTTAAGGGTGCTAGTGTATTGAATGGTGTACTAACCATCTCACTAGAACGTATTATCCCTGAACATAAATTACCTAAGAAAATTCCAATTGATGGAGTTATTCCAACTGTATCTACTCCTAAACAAGAACTGTTAACAGAATAGTGAATGGGGCTTTGGCCCCTTCTTATATTATGAAAATTATCTCATTTCCCACATTAAGACGCGGTAACTATCTTCTGAAACTGTCAGAGTTTGGCGGTTCATTCCTTCTTATTGCTCATCACATGGAAGATGAAACAAAAACACAAGTCCGATATTTTAAAGATGCACTTGATGCGGACATTTTTATTGAATTTATAGTAGAGAAAGACGTATATGGCTAATATTGTATTAATTAAATTTGTAAGTGGTGAAGAAATTATTGCTGATCTTCTTGGACAAGATGATACTTCTAAAATTATTGCTGATCCCGTAACTTTGGTTTACCGTCCTAAAGAAGATGGAACTATGACTGTTGGGTTTGCTCCTTTTATGCCATATTCTGAAGGTAAAATTACATTATATAATACATCTATTTTAGGTGTTGGTGATCCCCAAAAAGATCTAAAAGATGAATTTGAACGTATCTTTGGTTCTGGTATTGTTATTGCTCAAGCTAACGATGCGGCATTTAAAATTTAAAAATAGTTGTTTACATTAATTAAATTAGGTGATATAATGTACCTATAAATTAATAAAAGGAGTACATTATGTCAACAGTATATGATAAACGTCACGGTGGTCCATGGGACCGCGGTTCAGCTGATTCTTATTATGGCCGCGGTCGTGTACCACATTACTTTGTAGGTGATACACATCAATCAGATTTAGTTATGATGGCTGGCATGACAGATGCTGAAATTGATGCATATCATGCTGGTTATGATGATAATGAACAATTTGGTGGAAAGAAAGAGTGGTAATATGATCATTCATCCACATATTCCAAAACGTAAACAACGTAAACCTAATGCCAAACAACGTGCATTAAAAGCTTCATGGGAAGATATTCTTAAAAAATATGATGTTAAAGAAACTAAAAAGACAATTTCTACACGACCTACTTCTGTCAGGGTTATTCGTGACGGTTCTAGCACTAGCCATATACCTAGCTTGGATAGTGGCTACGGCACCGCTGTAAAAAAAGAGTCACCACAATATACAGGTGACTCTATGATTGGCATTGGACAACTACATAAATCTAATGCAGTACCAATTTTCAAAGCAGAAGATGCTATTGATATTGCCAAAATGCGGAGAGGTTAATGAAATTACCTTTATATTATGTTGTTCGTAAGTATACACACCCAGATTCTATTAAAGCTTATGGTGAGTTAAGATATAGGTCTGGGCCATTTCATTCCTGGATTGATGCTCAGGATGAAATAGATGATATGCGACATTCAGAAGGGTATATTGTTGTACATCAAGTTATTGATGTTGAAGAAGGTGGTGAATGATGTTTGGAAAAATGTTACAATACTTTAAACCAGTTGAAAGTCCTGAGATTATTATGCAACCATTATTTACAGACCAAGAGATAGAAGAGTTAAGTGCATTTGGATGGATAAAAAGAATGTCGATATCAGACTTTACGTGGTACGGTTATCATAAAGACCAATCGATTTACGCTATCGTTAAATTTAACGACGGAATATATGAACTATATACGCAAGAAGAAAAGACTTGCGAATTGGTTATGCGTAATCGATATATCGACTTAGAAGCTGCACAAACAGCAGCATCACGTTTATATAAAAATGAATTAATTAGAATGAATAGAATGTTTAGATAATGGGATTTATTAAAGATTTTGTTGCAATGTTAGTTGCATTTACTTGTGGTGTCTTCATCATTATTGCTACTATAAATCTAGTAGACTTAAAAGACAGAAACCCAATGGTATCAGTACAGTATGATTGTAGGTTAGTTGAGATTAGTCCTGACTTTCCACAAGAAGTAAGAAAACTATGTCGTGAAAAACTACTGAAAAGAGGTAATTAAAATGTTTAGAAATATTTTTAATTTAGCTGGCAAAATTATATCATTAGTCTTACTTGGATATTCTGCATACTATGGTGTATGGTTAGATGAATATGCTCGTGCTACATATCTATTAGTCCTTGGATGGATGTGTCGGGAAGATCTATAATGAAAGCTCGTATTGTAGAAGTTACTAAACCTGATGGTAAAATTATGTATGTTATCCAACAGAAACATTGGTTATTCCGTTGGTCATGGGTTCCAGCATCAATGAATACTTATGAATGGGTAACTGATACATTTTCTACAGAAAAAGAAGCTAAAAAGAATTTATGTTGGTTTGATGGAACTAAATCTAAATGTAGGGTAATATCATGAAAATTTATCTAAATAAACCACGTTATAACTGGGTCAGTCCTTATACAGTTAAGGAAAAGTTCTTCTTCTGGAAGAAAGACTATGACGCACATGAAAAAGAACCACCAGAATGGTTAACAAAAACTTGTGAAGTATGGTTAAAGATTGCAAATTTTTTCAATCGTAAAATTGAATATGTTAAGATTGATAAATGGGATACGTGGGGAATGGACTCAACATTAGCTCCTATTATCCTTCCTATGTTAAAGCAATTGAAAGCTACTAAACATGGTAGTCCAAATGTAGAAGATGAAGATGTACCTGCAGAATTGCAATACAATAAGAAAACTAAAACTAAGAAACACCCAAACAATACTCATCGAATTATTGAAGATTCAGAAGATTTAATCCATCGCCGTTGGGATTGGGTTCTCGGCGAAATGATATGGGCATTTGAACAAATTTGTGATGATGACTATGATACTAAATACTTTTTAGGTGAATGGGATAAAGATTCATATTTTGCCAATGAAACACGTATTACTAATGGTACTCGCTTATTTGGCAAATACTTTAGAGCATTATGGGATTAAAAATGAAAGTTTGTCCTGGTTGTTTTAGTGAAGTTAAATATAATACTAAATATGACACATTTTATTGTGAACAGTGTGACGAGTGGTTGGAATTTACCTGTCCTCTAAAAGATTGTGATTACTGTAAAGAAAGACCAGAGAAACCTTCAAAGGTTAAGGATAATAAATGAAACTATTTTTAGATTGTGAATTCACCAGTTTTCAAGGTGATCTTATTTCAATGGCATTGATTGATGAAAATGATACCTATTTCTATGAAGTTATTGAGTTTGATGAATCAAAGTGTCATCCATGGGTAACACAGAATGTTCTTCCTATTTTATTAAAAGAACCTATTACTAAAGAACAGTTTGAACATCGTCTATATAACTATCTAAAGAAATATAATTCTATTGAAGTTATTGCTGACTGGCCAGATGATATCAAATACTTCTGTGAACAAGTAATTACTGCACCTGGTGAAATGATGGAACTTGGTAACAATATTACAATGCAAATCCAAAGACGTATGGGTGTAGAGTCTAGTTTACCTCATAATGCTCTTGAAGATGCTATTGGTATTAAAGAAGCATGGTATAAATTGCAAGGTAAAGCCATTTAATGGATAATGCAGAAAAGATCTGGGATGAGTTATGTGAATTCTTTGGTGATAACTTAGCTCACCCTGATCACGAACCCAAAAGGTTTGAATGGCAATGTCGTTTTTATAAATACATGATTGGTCAAAAACCACAACAAAATTCTCAAAAGGAATAATCATGCCAGAATTATTAAAAGAAGTACCATCAATAGATCCAACTAAAGAAAAATTAGTTGAGAAACATATATACGCAGACAAGATTGCCGAATGTCCTTGCGATTCAGATGATAAAGCATGCCACCAAAGATGGTTTCAAGCATTTAGTGATTGTGATCAATAAAATAGTTGTTTACATTAATTAAATAATATGGTATAATGACTTTATTAAATAAATTAATGAGAAGGAACTAAATTATGAATAAAGTTATGATCACAATGGTTACTGGTAATAAAATGTTATGGCCAGTAGAACATGCCAAAAAGGTAATCCGTAAGAATGATTTAGTTAAAGAAGTAATCTTCTGGCAAGATACTATGAAACAAGAAGGTATAGCCGAAGGTATGAAATACTATTGTGAAACCCAAATTTCAAAAGCCATTTCTAAAATCCGTACGTTGAATCGTCAAATCCCTTCAGTTGGGGAGACAGTTTAATGAAAAAACGTCTATCAACTAGTTATGTTATGACAGTAGATCCATTATCTGCAACAGATATGCAACAATTGGCTATTCTACGTCGATCAATTAAATATATGAATGCTTCAGATGGCAGTTCATATTATGTTAAATGTCAAGCTCGTGGCCCACGTGTATCTAATGCTAAGGCAGATGGTGCATTACCTTGGGTTTACAATCAATCTCTACCACTTCGTCATGCAGTTAAAATGGATGTATATGTATATGCACGTTAATCAAATATTTGAAGACCTAGCAGCAAATAATTCTAGACTATTTAAGATTGATTATCTTAAAAAACAAGTAGATAATGAGTTACTTAAACGTGTTATCAAACTTGCTCTAGACCCATTCACACAATTTTACATCCGTAAAATTCCACAGTATAAACAAATTGAAAATGTTAATATCAGTCTTGGTGAAGCATTAGATCAATTAGGATATCTATCTAGTAGAACATATACTGGTAATAAAGGCATCGAACACTTGCGTTCAATTCTGTGTAACCTACCACCAGAATCAGCTAAGGTTATCGAACGAATTATTGCCAAGGATCTTAAATGTGGTGTTTCTACGTCAACAGTTAATGAAATTTGGCCTGGACTTATCCATGAATATCCATGTATGTTATGTTCTGGTTACGAAGAAAAGTTAGTTAATAAAATCCCATTCCCAGCATATGTACAACTTAAAATGGATGGTATGCGATTTAACGCTATTGTTCGATCAGGTGAAGTAGAATATCGTTCACGTAATGGCAAGGAAATTAACATTTTAGGTTTCCTTGATGATGAATTCAAAACTATGGCAGGTAACATTGACATGGTTTTTGATGGTGAATTACTTGTAAAACAAAATGGGCAAATCCTAGATCGTCAAACAGGTAATGGTATTCTTAATAAAGCATCAAAGGGTACTATTAAGGAAGATGAAGCATCACTAGTTAATGCCACAGTATGGGATGCTATCCCATACGAATACTTTATGGAAGGATATTATGACCGTAAATATCAAGAGCGCTTTTCATATCTTACTGTTCAAGTATCTAAACTTACTAGTGACAAGGTTAAAGTTGTTCCTAATAACATAGTTAATAATGCAGATGAAGCCAATGATTTATTTGCCAAATATTTTGCAGATGGTGAAGAAGGTATTATTCTTAAAGATGTAGAAGGTATCTGGGAAAATAAACGTAGCAAATCACAAATTAAGTATAAGGGTGAACTAGAATGCGACTTAAAAATCGTTGGCTTGGAAGAGGGTGCAGGAAAATACCAAGGCAAACTAGGGGCACTTCTCGTAGAGTCCTCAGACGGCATCTTGAAGGTCTCCGTTGGGTCAGGTCTAACAGACGAAGACCGGATAAACTTAAACACTACTACGATACTTGGAAAAGTTATAGCGGTAAAATACAATGCCCGTATTAAGAACAAGCAGGGGGAAGAATCATTATTTTTACCAATCTTTATTGAGTTACGCGAAGATAAAACTGAAGCAGACAGCTCAGAGCTAATTAAATGATACCAATTACTTTCGACATCGACAGACCTTTCTTTAGAAATTTAGAACAAGAAAGAACATTTGAAACGATGACAGTTATGTTTCAAACAAAAGATAAGCAGTATCATTTACAGAATGTGTATGATTTAAGACTTAAAGGTAAGGGGTCAACTATTGATATAGTACCATCAGTCATTGAAAAACAAGGGATGAAATTTTATCCTGTGAAATATTTAAATTCTTATTATGACTTGTGTTTTAAACCATTCACTGAACAGCAACTTATGATTATAGAATCAGGTCATTTTGGAGATACTAATGGCTAGGACAGTTAAAGCTAAATTTGTTATTGCTGGTACTATTCAGGAATATGACGATTATGTGGATAAAAAAATTCATCTGTTTGGTATGTATGCTCATGACTTTATAGAAATTTCTAGTGTACAGATACTTGATCATGCTGCTGAAGATTCTTTTTTGCCCATTACAGGTGTGTTTATTGGTACATATAAAGCTCGTATAGATCTCTTAGATATTACTAGAAAAATTAAAGAATTAAACAAATGGCCATTGACTAAAGAGTTATTTCCTGGTGAAAAGGAATTATGGAGACAAAAATGGTTAAATATGTTTAAATCCGAGAAACATATTGGCACAAATGTTGGTGATTATCAATATAATCCTTACACAGATGAAAATTATATCATGACAAACCAAGGTCTTAAATTAATAACAGCTCCAGTCACACTAGAAGAAGTTTATGCAGATGATGGTGGTACAGGAGCTAGTTGGTAATAATGAAATACAAAATTGGGATGATCTTAAAATCTAAGACTTCTGATGTTATCATAAAACTTACCAGTAAGCATAATGGTAATGGACATTGGAATTCTATTAAGGTAGGTGGTTCTAAAAAGAATCATCGAATTTTTGAAGGTACTTTAGATAAATTTTATGATATAGTATAAAACTTTTGTTTACATTAATTAAGTCTTTTGATATAATAACTTTATTAAATAAATTATTGAGTAGGAACTAAATTATGACTGCAAATTTTTATGTTGATGGTAATGGAATTGTTAGATGGGATTCAAATGATCAAGTACCATTTGATGACAAGTTAACTGAATTCTTAATTGCTGGGTTTATTGATCAAGAGAATGTTATCTTAAGTATGAATGCTCGTAAAACAGAATCACTAGCAGCACTTGATCAATACATTGCCCGCCGCCAAAAATATGGTTACTCAGATGAAGAAAAATTCGAAATGCGTGCAGCATTTGGTGATGAAGAAGTTGTAGATTTATTTACCGGTGAAACTATTAAACTATAAGGACTATATGATTTTAACTACTAAACCTAGAGTTGTATTTGATATTAACGACAATAAACATATGAATATTGTTACTAAATATCTTAAAAATAATGCTTGGGGTAAAGAAGGTTGCCCATTCGTATTAGAAGAACCTTGGTTGTCTATCCCAGATATGATTAAGGATAAAATTGTACGTAAGCACCTAGGAATTAAATAATGTTTATGTTTGATATTGAGACTCTTGGTGTAGAGTCTAACTCTGTTATTTTATCTTTCTCTTGTATCTACTTTGATCCGTCAAAGAAAGATGTCACATATGAAGAACTATTGGCTTCAGCATTCTTTGCTAAATTAGATGCTAAAGACCAATTGTCTCGTCTTAAAAGAACTGCTTCAGAAGACACACTAAAGTGGTGGGGTTCTATGGGTAGTGAAATCAAAGCTGTATCATTTACACCTAAAGATTCAGACCTAAAAGCAGAAGATGCTATGGCAAAGTTTAAAGAATGGACAGAACAGTTTCCTAACCATGACAAATGCATTGTATGGGCTCGTGGAAATCTTGACCAAGTTGTATTCTGTTCTCTTGAAACTACTTGCGGATTAGATAATATTCTCCCATTCTGGCGTTGGCGTGATGTTAGAACTGCAGTTGATTTAATGACAGGATCTTCTAATGGATATGCTACAGTAGAAAATTTTGATCCTGTTATAGTCCATAAACATAACCCAATTCATGATTGTGCTTATGATGTACTTATGATGTTGCGCGGAGTACCTAATGAAACCAGTATATAGAAAAGTAAAAGTAGTTTTCAATGGGTCAGCTGACCGTTATGAAGTATGGTACAAAACATTTTTATTTTGGCAACTTGATGAAGTTTTTGGGTATGATAAACGAGATTCAAATCTTATTCATTACTGTGATAAAGAAGGTGCAGAAAAACGTGCAATTGTAAGAGCCAATGGTCTTCTTGAAACTGTAATCGTTTATGAAAAATCAACAATAAGTTTACATTAATCCCATCTTGTGGTATAATAGCCTTTATGAATAAAACATTTTACACATCAGTCTATCAATTAGGCAACCGCATGCTTGTCCGTGGGTTTGACAACGGACGTCAGTTCAATCGCAAGATTGAATTCAACCCAACTCTATTTGTTGATACACCTAAAGCAGGTCAACAGTCAGAATGGAAAACTTTGGATAACAAAACTGTTTATCCAATCAAACCTGGTTCACTAAGAGAATGTAAAGAGTTCATTGAACAGTATAAAGATGTTCATGGATTTGGTATTTACGGAATGAACCAATATGAATATCAATTCATTTCAGAAGTTTATGAAGGTGAACTTGCACCTGATACATCTCTAATCAAAATCTTTACAGTCGACATTGAAACTAAAACTGAATTTGGGTTTCCTAACATTGCTATGGCAAATGAGGAAATTTCTTTAATTTCAATCAAAGATTATACAACAAAGAAAACAATAACATTTGGTACATTAAACTATACTAATACTCGGTCTGATGTAACTTATATGAAGGCCAACAATGAAATGGAAATGCTTAGACAATTCATTGCATATTGGTCTAATAATTACCCAGATGTTGTCACTGGATGGAACTGTAACCAGTTTGATATTCCATACATTATTAGACGGTTACGTTATCTAAATATTGATGCAGAACCACTATCACCATGGAATATGCTTCGTGATCGTAAAACGTTTGTTAATGCTGAGGAAGTAGAAACATTTAGTATCCCAGGCATTGCAATCCTAGACTATTATGATCTATATGATAAGTTTACATTTACTCCCCGTGAATCCTATAAATTGGATTATATTGCAGAGGTGGAACTTGGTGAAAATAAACTAGAAAACCCTTATGAAACATTTAAGGAATTCTACACTAACGATCCTCAGAAGTTTGTTGATTATAATATCCACGACGTATACCTTGTAGATAAACTAGAGGATCGTCTTAAACTAATTACACTAGCATTTACTCTTGCATATAAGGCCAAAATTAACTTTGATGATGTTTATTCGCCAGTTAAAACTTGGGACATTCTAGTCTATAACTATCTTCGTGATAAAAATGTTGTAGTACCTTTCAAGAAAAATTCCAAATCTGCACCATTTGTTGGTGGTTATGTTAAGGAACCTATCTCTGGTTTACATAAATGGGTTGCATCTTTTGACTTGACTTCACTATATCCTCATATCATTATGGGTTATAACATGAGTCCTGAAACTATTACTGATACACAATTACCAGTAACTGTTGATAATCTTGTTGAAAAACGTGATGATACTTCAATTGCCATTGAAAAGAATCTTTCAATGGCAGCTAATGGTTGGTGTTACAGAAAAGATGTTCGTGGTTTCCTACCTGAGTTGATGGAACAACTTTACAAGGATCGCGATGTTGCCAAAAAACAAATGCTTAAACTTGAACAGGAATATGAATCAACTAAGGATCCTGTCACAGAACAGGAAATTGCCAGACTTGATACACTTCAGAAAGCAATTAAGGTTACACTAAACTCAGGATATGGCGCAGTTACTAATGCTTACTTTAGATACTTTGATATTCGTATTGGTGAAGGCATTACAACTTCAGGACAACTTGCTTCTCGTTGGGTAGCACGCAAACTTAATGAGTTTATGAACAAGTCATTGAAAACTGACAGTATTGATTATGTAATCTATTCTGATACGGATTCTATTTACTTGTCTCTTGAAAAATTCATTACTGATTATGCCAAGGATAAAACTACTGAGGAACGTATCAAGGTTATGAATAAGTTCTGTATTGAAGTTATTCAACCATTTATTGATAGATCATATAACGAACTTGCTGAATATATGAATGCATATGCTCAGATGATGAAAATGAAACTTGAGGTATTGGCAGACTCTGGTATTTTCTACAAACGTAAAAAATATCTATTGAATGTCCATAGTTCAGAAGGTGTTGTTTATGCTAAACCTAAATTGGAAATCAAAGGGTTGAGTATGATTCAATCATCTACTCCAGCAATTTGTAGAGATGCTTTACGTGACTCTGTTAATATTGCTTTAAGTGGTTCTGAATCCCAAGTTCAAGACTATATTAAAAATGCCAAAACAGAATTCTTTAATAGTCCTATTGAATCAATTGCATCATCAAGGTCTGCTAATAACCTAGCACAATATACTGGTTCAAATTCCTTATATACTAAGGGAGTTCCTTTCCATGTTCGTGCAGCACTTGTTTATAATCATCATTTGAAACGTCTTGGTTTGGATAAAAAGTATGAACTGATCAAGGAAGGTGAAAAGATCAAGTATGTTTATCTTAAAATGCCAAATCCATTCTATGAAAATGTTATTGCATTCCCTGGAGTTTGGCCTAAGGAATTTAATCTTGATCAGTACATTGATTATGATATGCAGTTTGAAAAGGTATTCCTAAGTGCTTTGGAAGATCTAATTGAACCTATGGGATGGAAAACAGAGGCATCTGCTTCACTTGAGGACTTCTTTGGGTAATACTAAATAATTTTACAAAAATGGACTTTTGTAGTATAATTATATTTTAAATGGATAAATTGATATGCAACCAAAATACCCTATCTATATTATTTCTAAAGGTAGAGCGGACTCTCGTCTAACTTCTAGAACACTTGAACAACTAAATGTCCCATATAGAATTGTTATTGAATCTAGTGAATATGAAGACTATGCCGCAGTAATCGACCCTAAGAAAATTCTTGTTTTACCCGAAGGATTTAGAGAAAATCCAAAATGGGCAATTAAAGATGAAGCAGGTCTAGTTGGTGGTGGTATTCCAGCACGTAATTGGGTCTGGGACCATGCAACTGCAGAAGGACATAAACGCCATTGGATCCTTGATGATAATATTCGTTATTTCTATAGATTAAATCGTAATACAAAATACAGAGTCGGTAATGGTGTTTGTTTTAGAGCATGTGAAGACTTTACTGACAGATATGAAAATGTAAAAATGTCTGGCATGAATTATGCATACTTTGCACCAGCAAATGCTAAGCGACCACCTTATTATCTAAATACTAGAGTTTACAGCTGTATCTTATTAAGTAATGATATTCCACATCGCTGGCGTGGTCGCTATAATGAAGATACTGACTTGTCGATTAGAATCCTAAAGGATAAGTATTGCACATTCCTATTCAATAACTTCTTGTGTGGCAAAGCGGGAACTATGACAATGAAGGGTGGTAATACAGAAGCATTATATGCTCGTGATGGTACAGATGATCAAGGTAAACAATTTGATAATAGATACACCTTTGCCAAATCATTATATGATCAACACCCTGATGTAGTTGAAATCACACAAAAATGGGGTAGATGGCACCACCATGTAGATTATTCTAAATTTAGATTGGAAAATAAACTGATTAAAAAAGAAGGTCTAAATATACCGAAGGGTTCCATTAATGAATATGGATTAACTTTAAAACATTATGACACACCTCCAGATGATTCTAAATACTGGGGAACAACTACAACAGAGGATGATAATTATGAGTAATGATTTATTTGTACTTACTGGACAAGAAGAACAGCAAACCCCATATGAATGGGATGGTATGCCAGAATTTGTTCAAGAAGATAATGAAGCATATGCAGTAATCAATGTACGTATCCGTAATGAAGAAGATCTTAGAGAATTTGCTACATTATTAAACCAACCTTCAATCAATAAGAAAACCAAATCAATTTGGCATCCTATCCTTGAACGTAATGCAGCATCTTTAAACCGTTGGATTGATGAATCAGAGGCATAATGAAAAAGATTTACATATTACCTTATACATTTAAAACCTATTATACACATAATAAGCGTGGTAGCGGCATTGAGACATCAATGCTATCACAGCTTAAAGTTCTTCAGGACTTAGGTTATGATGTAAGACTTTATGCTCCACTTGGTAATCTTCAGGATCACATTCCCGGTATTGATCATTATATTAAAGATCTACCCGATGGTATGAATGCTAAAGAATACGAGAAACAATATAGATCTAAAATTCATCAAAAGATGTTAGAATGTATAACAGCATTCAAACCAGATGTAATTTTATCAAACCATGAATTTAATTCTATATATGAACG
>Ga0172367_10002766_pt1 | contig 23592 bp, 21 predicted proteins | sample Lak10m_FD_114542 | JGI IMG/M metagenome (GOLD analysis project Ga0172367, IMG submission 114542) | Freshwater microbial communities from Kabuno Bay, South-Kivu, Congo - kab_022012_10m | ecosystem: Environmental > Aquatic > Freshwater > Lake | place: Democratic Republic of the Congo: South-Kivu... | reverse complement strand
TCCCGTTCGCGGGCGATTAGCTCAGTTGGTAGAGCACTGCCCTTACATGGCATTGGTCGGGGGTTCGAGTCCCTCATCGCCCACCATCAACGTCATGTTCGAACCCCCGACGACCGCAAGGTTTCCGGGGGTTCTTTCGTTGACCCGGATCTGATCACCCCAGGCGGCGGCTCTGACCTGGCGTGCGGCCTCCTCGGCTGCCCAGAGTGCCGAGAGGTGTGCCCATGCTTGATCGATCGCATCTGATTGTTCGGGGGTGAGCTCTGCTGCATCGAGTTTCTCGATGACGGAGCTGACCATCGGCTCGCTGAGGAGGAGATCGAAGGGCTCGGCGTACTCGTGGACGATCTCGCCCTGCTCGTCGACGTAGAGCTTCTCGAAGATCGCCTGGTTGAGCAGTCGGCGCTCGGTGGCGGTCGCTCGCAGGTAGGCGTCGTGCCAGTTGGCAGCCAGGGTGACGGCCTGTTCGAGGTTCGCTTCGACGACGTCGAACTCGGCCGACATCGCGTCGAGTCGCTCGTTGGCGTGGTTCAGCTCGCTGGTGATCCGTGTCTGCTCTCGCTTCATAAGGTCGACCGGGATCGCTCCGGCGTAATAGCCGTCGAGCAACTTGCTGCGCTCGTCCTCCAGCTTGCGGATTCGACGAGATTGCGCTTCACGCTCCTTGGCGGCGAAGGCTCGCCCCTCGGCAAGTTCGGCCAGAAGCACCGAGCGGATGCGCTGCATCAGTTCCGCCGAGGGCTGCACGTCCTGGTAGTGATCCTCGACCTTCGCCTCGACCAAGTCGATGAGCACGGCCTTCTGAAGGCAGGTGTTGGACTTCTTCTGGCGGCCGATGCAGACGAAGTACTCGTACACCTTGCCGCGCCGACCTTTGTTCTTCGAGACGATGAGTCGGGAACCGCACGTGCCGCAGTAGACCGTGCCCTTCAGGTAGTGCGGGTGCTCTCGGTGCTTCTCGCCAGCGTTGCCCTGGGCGTCGAGCACTTCCTGCACGCGCTGCCAGGTGGCTGCGGTGACCAGTGGCTGGTGCTTACCCTCGTACTCGACCCCCTTGTAGCGGACGATGCCCTTATAGTACGGGTGCCGCATCAGGCGGTGGAAGTTCGACACCACGAGCGGCTTGGCGGGAGTGCGGCGCGTGGGCGGAGACGTGAGGCCCCGTTCAGTGAGCTCGTCGAGCAGTCGGCGCAAGGTCCATTGACCGGTTGCGTATGCCTCGAACGCCCAGGCCATGAGCGGCCCACGTTCGTGGTCGATCTCGACGGTTCGGGTCTCGACGCCGTTCTCGTACTTGCGCACGTTCAGGTAGCCGGTCGGCGCTCGGCCGATCGTGCCGCCCTTCTTCGCCTTCTCGACGCTGCCCTTGATGACCTCGTTGGCGAGGTTGCGGCTGTAGAACTCGGCGATCGAGCTCATGATGCCGTGCATCAGGGCACCCGATGGCGTCTCGTCGATGTTCTCGGTGCAGGAGACGAGGGTGGCGCCGGCCTTGCCAATCTCCATATTGATGAGCGCGTCGTCGAGTCGGTTGCGAGCCAGACGGTCGACCTTGTGGACAATGACGTAGCGGACGTCGTTCTCGGCGACGTACTTGAGCATTCGCTGCAGCTCGGGCCGATGGGCCGTCTTGGCACTCTCGCCAGCGTCGATGAACTCTTCGACGACGACGGCGTCGAGTGACTTGGCCTTGCGGCCGCAGGCTTCTCGCTGCGCCGGGATGGAGAAGCCCTCGGCCTCACCGCCGCGCTCGGCCTGATCCTTTGTGCTGACTCGTAGGTAGACAACGGCCCGCGCGAGGCGGGCCGTTTCGGTGGTCTGGTCGGTGGGTTGAGATCGTCCGCTCATGCGGCTACTCCTTCGAGAAGTGGTCGGGCGGGTAGTTGTCGGAAGTAGCGGCCGACTCGGCGGTAGCTGCTGCTGCGGTGGCGGCGCTCGCATCGGTCGACGGCGGTGGTGAGCCCGAGCTGCGCGAGGCGCACACTCATCGCTCGGGGTGAGACGGCGAACTTCTCGGCCAGCGCCTCGATCTTCTGCGTCTCGTTGCAGAACGCTGCCTTGACCCACGCCTTCGGCATCAGGACACAGGCGGCGAAGTAGTCGGCTACACGCTCGGCCATCTCGTCGTTCTCGATGAGGTCACGAGTCGGGTGGTCGATGATGTGCTTGAACTCGTGGAAGAGACTGAACCGCTGGCGGAGCGAGTGCTCGGCGGCATTGAGCGAGATCACCCAGTTCGTGCCGTCCCAGACGGCGGAACCTGACGCAGGCATGTCCCAGTCGTGCTCGACGCGTACTCGTGGAAGCTCGGTGACGATCTCCGTCGGTACCGGGCCACAGGTAATCCCGTGGAGGGAGAGCAAGCGGTTGGCCTGCGCTTCGGCGCGCTGCAGCGCGTCTGCAAACGACAGTGAGCGTTGGGGCATCAGCGAGCGCAGCTCCTTGAAGATGCTCCGGTACTCGGTGCTGGTGGTGTTGGTCATGTCTCCCTCCTTTCGTGGGTTCGTGGTTGATGTAGGTCAGGACTCGTCTTCGCCCGGGGCGGGTCCGGCGAGGTCGATGCCGTGCTTCTTCGCCAGGCGGGCGGCGTAGCGCTCGATGGCCTCGACGTCGTCGGCTGGTAGGTTGCGGTACTTCGTGCGCAGGTAAGGCTTCAGCGTCGGCAGCTGCGTTGGCGCGGCGTAGTCCGCCAGTGCAAACACGTCGGCGAGCTTCAGCCCCAGAGCGTCGGCGAGCCTGGCCAGCTTGTCCGGTGCGGGTGCGCTGAAGGCCCCTTGCTCGATGCGCACGATGGTGGCGTCGGGGATGCTGACTCGCTTTGCGAGCTGACGCAGCGAGAGCCCAAGTTCCTCCCGGCGTTCCCGGAGCACCTTCCCCAGGGCCTTGGCCTGATCCTCGTCCATGTCGTTCCGATCTCCCGTTTACGTAACCCAATTGTACCACGGGTGCTACGTAGACGTAGCGGACGTAGACCATTCCACAACGAGTACTACCGTGGGGCGTTGTGGCATCCGCTCCCCAGCTCGCTCGGCAGATCGTCTCTGCAGCCCCGTGGGCGTCATCGGCTGTCGCTGGCCCGGACCACCCCTACCTGCTGACGGCTCCGGACGCGCTGCTCGCGGACGAGTTCGGGCTCCTTGCCGTCTTCGTCGAGCACGCCGCAGAGGCTCGAAGGCCGGAAGCGCTCGCCACAAGGCAGATTCTCTGCACCCTGGCGTTGCCATCGCATACGCGGTTCGCCCTCGTGGCCCGAGGTGATCGAACGGTGCCCGAGCGAGACTGGGACCTCGTAGTCAGCGCAGGCCAGCCCAGGTACATTGCCGACGCTCTCCGGTCAGTCGAGCGAACCCGGTCGGCAACACCGAGAGAAGTTCGGCAACGGGTACTCGCCGAGGCATCTCGGACTGCTCTGAACGTGAGGGATGAACGGAGTGACGAGGTTCGCTCCGACCGCTATCAGGAAGCGGTCCGCCGCACTCGGAGTGTCGTTGCAGATGCAGACGGGCTGGTTGCATCAGCTGCTACTAGGTCGTTGTCAGATGCCACGGCACGACTCGTCGCGGCTTTCCGAGTAAGTGTTCCGGCGGACTTCGTGCTGGACAACGGAGCTGTGTACCCCGTCGGTGGTGAGGCCGGGTTCCATCGATTCCGACTCGACATGCCGCTTGCTGACGCGCGGGTCTTCGATCCCTTCAAGCTGGTGAGGGCTGCCGCTTTCGCAGGTTGGATGCTGACCGGCGTCCCCACCGAGGACTCGCTGTTCGAGGGCCTCGATGTCGAATCTCTGGAGTCCGTCGATGAGTAGGTCCCTTGGCAAGCGCACTGCAACGATCGACGTGCTTATGAAGGGGTGTCACGCTGCCCCGCATGGAGTAGTGGCGGTCCACCTGGAGCAGGAGCGTCAGCACTTGGAGAAGGCTGACGCAGTGTCATCGCCGCGGCGTGAACTCCTTCAGGTAGTTCACACATCACGCCTTCTGGACACGTTTCTGGCGAACTTCCTGCAACATCACGCCGTGGTCCATCCGAAGCCACCGGCGATGGGCAGCTACTTGAAGGGCCTTCGAGACCATACGCGGCCTCACCTCGCTTCGTTGCCGGAGCATCGGCGGCAGCTTCACCAGAAGAACGTCGTCAACGTGAGGAACGTGTTTCTGCATCAGGCTGGGACCTTTCCGTCGAAGAAGCAGGCGGACGAGCTTCTCAGCTCGATGCACGTATGTCTGGTCGATGTCGTTGCCCTGGAGTAGGTCTCATCCGCCGCTGAAGATCCAGATGCCCGACGTGGCCTCGCAGGCCACGACGTCGCCGCTCAGCTCGAGGTCGCGGGCGAAGCCCTGGATGTCGAGCTTGAGGTAGGGCTGGAGCCACTCGGGAGCATTGTCGATGATGCGCTGCGCGCCGAGTTCGTCGAGCATGTACTCGGCGTAGGCCTCGATGCTCTCCCACTCGCCTTGGTAGCGGTCTTCGAACTGCTCGATGAGGTCGTCGCCCTCTTCGCCGCCGTGGGCGATCCAGGCGGCGAAGGCCTCGCCGTGTCGTTCGAGACCTTCTGACCATCTGGCGATCGTGGCGACGCTTTGGTGCTCGCCAACGCGGATATCGCCGAAGTCGTCGTAGTCGTGGATGGCCCACTCTTCGGCGGGCTCGCCATGGCGGGCTGTGGTTGGCGACGCGGCGAGCATCTCGCTGATGGCGTGCTGCATTTCCTCGATGTCGCCGGTGGCGTCGATCCAGCGGCCGTGGAGGATGCCGTTGTTGTAGTCGCTGAGGCTGGCGGCGTAGATCCGCGGCCTCAGCTTCGGCTCGGTCTCGGCGCTCGTCACTTCGTGGTCGGTGAACCTCGGTGTCGGTTCTCGTTCATGCATGTCACCTCCTTCCTTGTTACTGATGTGCAGCGAGAGGACCGGATCGGAAAAGAAGGTCTCATATGTCGTGAGATCGTCATCCGACCCGGCCTCTCTCGCGTGAGGGGTCGAGCGATTACTCGCTCTGCTTGGGCGTCTTGCGCCCTGCGGCAGGCTTGGCCTCGCCGGTCCGTTCAGTGGTGCCGAACAGGGTGGCGATGGCGGCTTGTCGTGCCTTGGCGTCGCGCTCGATGTCGTCGAGCACGGCCTTGGCCCGGTTGCCCAGCTCAGGATCGTGCTGGCTGGCTTCGAGATGGCTCTCGATGGCCGTGCGGATCTCGTCCGTGATGGTCGAGTTCCGCAGCTGTGCCAGCACGCTGAGCTGTGCGTGCAGGTCGTCGTCCAGGCGGATGGCGAGCGTCTTCATCAGACCCTCACCTCCTGGACGGTGGCGTAGACGCCCTTGGGGATGGTGTTCATCCACTACCTCCTCGGTGTGGTGCGGCCGTCGATCCTCGGGATGGGTCGCGCTTGGTGGAGCCGCATGGCACCGACGAGGCGCCGCCTCTTGGTCAGGCGGCGCGCCGTTCTTCATCTTCAGTTGTCAAGGTGCTTGCTTGTCGCTGCCGTTCCTCGGCGAGCCGGGATCTGGCAGCCGCGGCGATGTCGGGGTTGAGCTCAATGCCGATCCAGCCGCGGTCGTGCTGCTCGGCAACGATGGCGGTCGTGCCTGATCCGATGAATGGGTCGAGGACGATGCCAGGCGTGCTGGGTGCAGCGCAGTCGCACACCGGATGGTGTTGCCCAGCGGTGGTGCCGACGTCGCCAGATGTCGGTGGGCCACGTCGCCACGGCACTGCGCATTCGCTGCACACCGCTGGCGGGCATGTAGCGAGGAGGGCCCGTTCGACGAGGGTCTTCGGGTAGACGGCGTGGTGCGCCCCTCGGTAGCCGGCCGTTGCGAGGTGCCAGACGTCGCCCGGGTTCTTGCCAAGCGGGTGGCCGGCGAGTCCTTGTGCCTTGAGCCGGTCGAGGCCGCCGTTGCTGCCGCTCGACGGTCCGCGCCACTCGGTGGGCACTGACCAGGCAGGTCGCTGCTTCCGGATCTTGCTCCCAGCGCCGGCGTGCGGCACGCGGATGGCGTCGAGGTCGAAGTAGTACTGCGGGCTCTTGGAGAAGAAGTACATCGCTTCCCAGGTGCAGGAGAGACGGTCCTTCACGCTGGTGGGCATGGGGTTCGTCTTGGCCCAGATCACCTTGTTCCGCAGTACCCAGCCGTCGGCCACCAACGCCAGGGCGAGCCTTTCGGGTGCGAGCACGAGGCTCTTTGGTGTCGCGCCTTCGGCGGGATGACGGGCATAGGTGTCGCCGAGGTTCATCCACAGGCTTCCGCTTGCCTTCAACACGCGGCGCAGTCCTCGGGCGACGAGACGCAGCTCGTCGACCCACTGATCTACGTGCGCCTCCAGCCCGATCTGATGGACGTGTCCGTAGTTGCGGAGACGGAAGTACGGCGGGCTGGTGATCACCGCGTCGATGCTCTCGGATCGCAACTCGTCGATCCGCGTGCGGACGTCGCCGACCAGGATCTGCCCGGGCCGGATCATGACGAGCCTCCCAGCATCTTCTCAACGGTGTGGCTGTCGGTGGTCACGGTGAAGAGGCCGCCGGGCACGTTCGCCATTCGGCTAATGACGCCGTCGATCTGTTGAGCCCGCTTCTCAGTCGGCACGGACCAGAGCACCTGCGGGAAGACGTGTGACCGCTGCTGCTCGATGCCGGTGCGGTAGTAGTCGAGGTAGGTCTGGCACTTGGTGCGGATGGCCGTGAGGCTCTCCGTGGCCCGATCGACTTCGATGAACCAGCGGTCCTCGAACTCGCTCGTGATGATCTCTGAGTAGAGGTCGGGCTTGAGGGTCTCTCTGCCGCCGATGCCCCGTTGGTAGCTGCGCCAGCAGATGGGTTCAGTCTCGATAGTGACTCGTTCGAACCCGGATTGTCCGGCGGCCGTCGTGAGACCGATGCCGACCTGGGCCACGGCGAGTGTGTGCGCGAGGAACGTGATGCCCGGCCCACCGTCGCGGGGTGTCCCACTGCGGCGAGCCTCGCCGTGCACCACCCGATAGCCAGCTGTCCCGAGGGCGAAGACGTGAGCACCGGAGCCACCACGTACGCCGCCGATCTGCCGTGGAAGCTGATCGAGGAGGCGTCCGGCCACGAGGCGCTCGAGGACCCGGCGACGGGTACGGGCGGCCGTGTCCATGGTTGCGTGGTCTCGGAAGTGGAGCTGCTCGATCTGGTGTCCGGTGAGGTACCGGTAGGTGGCAACGGAGTGGATGACGGCGAGTTCTCGGTCCGACAGCAGCCGTGTCAATCGGTCGAGTGCGAGGCGGCCGATGTGGATAGGCGCTGATGTCGAGTCCGTACGTGACGCGTCACGAGGGACGTAGGAGTCGTTGCGGGTGTTGGCAGGTTCGCTGCCGCTGACCAGGTGGTTCGCCTGGTCGTGGTCGACGCGATCGGGTAGGCGATCGGGTAGCCGGCTCATACTCGCCTCCTTCGGCCGATCGGCCCGTCCTCGCCACCCGAGTCGCTCCCGATCAGACGAGCCATGTCCTTCTCGATCTCGGCGACGGGCGTGCCGTAGGCAGTGCGGCTGTGCTCGCGAATGGCTGCAGGGTCGCTGCACGCGGCAGGTGGTGCCCACGTGCGGATCGATGCGTATGGCGTGACGGTGCTGTCCTGCATTAGCGCTGCGTAGGCCTCGAACCGGGGGAGGCTCTGGAGGTCCTCGGCTGTGAGCTCCTTGGCCGTGCCCGCGATGGCGCGGGCGTCGTCTGCGCTGAGCTGGAAGCACACTCGGCTGCGGGCGTTGGCCATGGCGGCGGACCGGATCGCCGGGGTGAGCTGCCCGAGGTGTTGGTGAGCGAGTGTCAGGCCGAGGCCAAGACCGCGGGCTTGGGCCAGCACGTCGGAGAGGTCGGTCGGCAGATGAAGGTAGTCCTGGAACTCGTCGACGTACACAGTCACGGGCGAGCGACGGTTGTTCTGCACACGTACACGCCCGAGTGTCGCCTGCCAAAGCTGCGACACGATGAGGCTGCCGAGGAGCGCTGCGGCTTCGGGGCCGAGCAAGCCCTTGGCAAGCGAGACCAGCAGGACTTTGCGCTTGGTGAAGACTTCCTCGATCTCGAACTTCGGGGCCGCCTGGCCGAGCACGGAGCGCATACGGGGGCGAAGGAGGAACGCGCGGAGCTTGTTCATCACCGGGGCGATGGCGGCGGCACGTTCGCCCTCTCCGATGGTGTTGAACCAGTGCCAGAACGGCTTCAGGGCGATCTCGTCGGTGAGTCCGCCGATCACCTGGCTGCGGAAACGTTCGTTGGACAGCAGAACCGGCAGGGCGCACAGGGTCATGCCCGGGCGGCCAGCAAGGGTGAGCAGCGATGCGTGCAGGATGTCCTGGGTGCGTGGTCCCCAGCTGTCCCGATACAGGCCGTGGAACACCGCGAGCACTTGGTCGGCGATCAGCTCGGTCGGTCGTCCGCGTGCTTGGAGGACGTTGAGGCCGATTGGCTGCTCGTCGTCGGCAGGGTCGAGTACCACGACGTCGTCCCGTCTGCTGGCGGGGATGCGAGCGAGTACGTCATCGACGAGGTCGCCCTTCGGGTCGATCACGACGACACCGCGGTCGTCCTCGATGTCGCGGAGGATGAGGTTGAGCATCAGCGTGGACTTGCCGACGCCGGTCGGGCCCAGCACGTGAAGGTGCTGCAACGCGTCCTTGACCGATAGCCCGATATCCACGGCGTGGCCTGGATAGGTGCTCGATGCGAAGCGCCGTTGTGTGGTGTTGCCCTTGTAGGGGAGTGGCGACGGGCCGTGACCGCGGACACCTTCGTAGCTGGCATCACCGAGCGGCCAAGCGCTGAGCGCCACCATCTCCCGCACGTTCAGCGAGAGGGGCCACTGCTTGGCTGGCATGGCGTGGGCGAGTGCAGAGGGTTCAGTGCGCTTACTCGTGATCTGCACACCTGGCCCCTCCGCCGACCGCACAGCCGATACGAGCCGACCTGCGAGTGCTTGGGCGCGTCGTTCGTGGGCGCCGGCGACACCGACGCGACCGATGACGCGGAACCCGGCGTCGCCAACCTTCGTCGCGAGAGCCCGGCGTTCCTCTGTGTCGAGCTCAGTAGTGCCGACCCGCATCAGGCGCACGATGTCGCCGACGTTCTCCGTCGGACGTAGCCCTTTGGGTGCGACCCGTGACGGCGTCAGGCGTGGGCCGAGCAGCCACTGGATCACCATCGTCTCGTCCTCGCGGGCGGTCGCAAGGGCGGCGATCAGCGCCCGGGCGATGCCATCGGCGTCGTCGACTCTCAGCGGTCGGTGACGGGTAGTGAGGCCGAGCTCCCATGCGAAGGTCGGTGCGGCCACGGTCGAGTGTTCGATCAGGGTGAGCGTGGTGCCGGGGATGAACGAGCGGAGCTGCGCTGGCAACGACTCGACGTGCCGCGCTGGTAGCCCCACCCGATACGAGATCTTCCCGTTCTTGGCGACGACCTCGAAGACCACGACAGCAGGGCTGCGGTCACCGGCGAGCGTGCGCATGAACTGCGCCGCCGCCTCGTCATCGACCTCGCGCGGCCAGTGGATCTCCATCCAACGCTCTGGAAGAGCTGGCTTTGCGCGCATCAGCAGTGCGCCTCCTGCCGCTGCAGTTGCTGCGGCGAGAACGACGGCCAGAAGTCGTTCATCGTTCATGCCACCTCCTTGGAGCCAGGCTCCTTCTTGTGGGCATGCTGTGCCTGAGCTTCGGCTTCGGCCTGGGCCTGCACGATTGCGATCAACGCACGCGCCAGCTTCCGTGTGTCCGGCTCCTCACGGCGCACCGAGCGAATCGAGATGCGTCGCTCTCGTTGCTGGCGGCCTCCGCTCTTGTGGTTCTTGTCGTTACTCATGTCTCCCTCCTTTCGGCGCTGGTCGCGCGTTAGTGCTACGTAAACGCAGCGTTCTGCGATCTACTATCCGCTACGTAAACGCAGCAGTCAATGAAGCTTGTGCATTCCACAACACCGACCGGGTGGGTGTGACCGATGGCGATCACCACGTGCTCGGTGGCTTGCGCCGCCATGTCCACACCAGCCACGCGGTGAACACGATGAGGCCCGAGATGACGAGCACGACGGCCACCCTGCGGATCAGTTCCACCGCCGCGTAGAGGGCGATGCAGCCGAGCAGGATCGACAAGCACGCACCGAAGAACGAGGACGGCCAGCTGCTGGGTTTCGGTGCCTCGCCCATCAGTTCAACTCGAGGGTCGGCAGCGCCAACCGCTCCCGCTCGATCGCCTCCGCCGTGCCCAGCTCGATGCAGGCCTCGGCAAAGCGCAGCTGGTCGACCGGGAACGTGCCCGTGACGAGCGAGAAGTAGAGCTGGCCGATGGTGTCGGCGTGAAGTAACTTGTGCTCGAACGTCTCAGGCCCGAAGCCCCACGCCCGCAGCACGTCGAGGTGTGCGACGGCGACCTCGAGCTCGCCATCCACGTCGAAGTCGGCCATCAGCCGCACGTGGGTGACGTCGTGCCAGAACCGCATCGCGTAGTTGGCCTCGGGCGTCACGTAGATGGTCGTGTCGCTGTGCAGGCTGCTCACCGGCAGATCGGTCTTGAACGTCGATGACCAGCAGTACTCACGGTGCAGATCGTCGAACGTCGAGGGTGCTTCGGGGTCGGGCTTCCAGCCGAACTCCACGAACTCGGCCAAGCCGTTGGCCTGGATCATCACGAACTCGGTGAGGTGCTGGCGTGCCGTGCCCAGGCGCGACGAGTAGAAGGTGGGATTGGCGTTCATCGCCTGGTTCCTTTCCAAGGGGACGTGGAGTGGTGGACGCGCCCACCGGGTGGGGACCAGCCACCCGGTGGGCACCGATGCCTACGAAGCGCGGTGATGGGCCTCGTCGACGACGGCCTGGTGCATCGCCTGCCTGGCCTGCCACGCCACTGCGGCGAGGCGGGTGGAGGCCTGCATGGCCTGCATCTGTGCGATCGCGGCGGCGTGCCGCTCGCACTGGTAGCGCTGGTAGGCCTCGCGGGCCTTCTTGGTGACGGCGGCAGCACCAGCGCCGATGCCGCCCAGGATCAGCAGTTCGGGGAACATGTGGCTCGGCTTCTCAGAGCCCGAACCGCTGGACCTCGAACGCCGCGTAGCCGGCGAACGCGTCACCGATCGCCTTCAGGCGCGGCTCGGCCAGCGGGCACATCTCGATGAGACGACCCTCCTCGGCGCTGAGCATCGCCGTCAGGTTGAGCGCCTGGTGCGTCACGAACGCAGCGGCCTGCACTTTGGCAGCCGCCACCACGCCGTGATGACCCTGACGCTCGATCTCCTTCGTCACCCGGGCCGGCAGGCTCGGCGTGTACGCGCCGGACCCGCCGCCCGAGTAGTGCGTGAGCTGGGACATGAACTGCTCCTCTTGGAGTCGCTTCCCCCGGGCCTTCCGGGTGCGACCAGCGTGCGTCTGGCGACTGGAAGCAATCCGGAAGCAAGCTGGGTGGAAGTCGCCCGACATCTGGAGCAGGTCTGGAAGACTGTCGCCGTGGCGGCCTCTCCCTTCAGTGCGCCGGGCCATGACGAGCTCGTCGCTGATCTCGTGCTGCTGCGCGAACGTGGTCTGCTTCAGTTGCGTCGAATCGAGGTTCCCGCGCTTCGAGCCGTGGCGGGATACGTGGCCGGAGGAACTGATCCGCATCACGTCGAGTCGGTGATCCGTCGAGCGCTGGGTGGGCTTGGACCGGGTGAGTTCGCTGATGCCGGCGCTCTTCTGTTTGGTCTGGAGCCCGGCTATCGAGGTCGTACCCCATCATCGCTGCGAAGCTCGGCTGCGGAGATCTTCGAGATGAAGTCGGACACGTTCCGCAAGACGCGGGAGAAGCCGATCATCGAGCAGATCGCCGAGATGATCCTGGCCATCGCTGATGAGGGCAAGATGCGCGACGCCCGCGAGGCAATGGTTCGGCGCCATCCCGCCGACTCACGGCTCGCTGTTCAGTGGGTCGAGCGATTCGAGGCGTACTACCGAATCTGGACTCCGGTGTACGCGCTCGGTGCCGACCTGACTGCCTACCGATCAACCCTGCTCGAAGCCGATCGACCGTGGGACGACCACAATGAGCCCGGTCGAGTTCTCGATCCGATGACGTTGGAGACCGAGCCCTACACGCAGGAGTACCAAGCGGAGGGCTACGTCCGGTTCGCGATCTTCCGGTTCGCGTCGTTTCTCTGGGAGATGCACGAGTTCCAGGTGCGCCATGGCGGCTTTTGGCTTTTGTCGAATAATGAGATTGAAACGGCAGTATCGGATGCTCTTTACCGGGTGGGGTGGAACAGTCCGAATAACGAACGAGATGATTCTTGGATGCGTGTTTCGATGAAGAACGCTGGCCAGGAGCTCCACCTCTTCCAACACATCATGAACACGACGACCATTGGCACCGCTACCCACGCCGAGTGGCAGGAGTGGGCCGCTGCCTGCAAGTGCGTCTGGGATCCGAACGACGAATACGAGTCAGATCGCCACTTTCCGGATGCATCGACCCATCGGAGTATTGGTGAGGGCTGTCAGCTGCACGCCATGGTCGCCGCCTGCAACGACTTTTGCAGCATCATTGATTCCGACTGGCTGAAGATCGCCGATTGGTACCAGATTGATGCTCAGCCGCGCCGGGGAGTTTCTCCTGAGGCGCTCTACCGAGACCACCGAAGGGGTCAGCATGAGAAGTAGCTCGCTGGCTGGAGGCCCCTCGCGCCAGATTCTCGAATGGCGTAAAATGCAAGCAATGCGGATGACAGTAACGTGGAAAATCTGAGTTCGTATCAGGCAAAATACTACGCTCACGAACTGCAGCGGAGCTATGCCAACGATCACGTCGGTAAGCTGGCGGGGCTTCTCTTTGACGCGCAGGTGGAGCCGAAGCCGCACCAGATCGACGCTGCCCTGTTCGCTCTGCAGACCCCGTTCTTGCGAGGCGTCATCCTCGCCGACGAGGTCGGACTCGGCAAGACGATCGAAGCCGGTATCGTGATCTCGCAGTACTGGGCGGAGCGCAAACGCAGCATTCTGATCATCACGCCGTCGAGCCTCCGGCAGCAGTGGAAGCAGGAGTTGCATGAGAAGTTCCTGATTCCGGCCACCATCCTCGATGCTAAGTCGAGGGACGCACTCGGCACTACGGGTGGCCGAACTAGCGAGGTGCTGATCTGCTCGTACGAGTTCGCTCTTCGCCAGGAGCCATCGCTTCTGAGAGCGTGGGATCTGGTCGTCGCAGACGAGGCGCACCGATTGCGCAACTACTGGACCGGCAAGGGCAAGGCCGCCGAGGCCGTATCGCATATCGTCGGTGGGGCTCATAAGACGCTTCTGCTCACCGCGACGCCGCTTCAGAACAAGCTCGAAGAGCTGTACGGACTCGTGTCGGTCTTCGACCCCACCTACTTTTACTCGCTCGACGCCTTCCGTGAGCGGTACGTAAAGCACCGGGATTCGAACGGCGACGATTTGACCGAGCGCGTCGCGACAATCTCAAAGCGCACCCTGCGCCGGGACGCCGACAAGTACATCCACTTCACGAAGCGCCTGCCGCTGACCGTGGAGTTCAGGCCATCCGACATGGAGATCAGGCTCTACAACCTCGTCAACGACTACCTCCAGCGTGACGAACTGTTCGCGTTCGCAGGTTCGCAGCGCCACCTCTCGGCGCTCATCATCCGCAAGCGGCTCGGCTCATCGACCTACGCCGTTGCGAGCACCCTTGAGAACATCGCGAACCGACTTGCCAACGAGCTGGCCGCCGGCCAGCGCCGGGATAACCGTGGGGGTCTGATCGCTGCCGACTTCGACGGCGATGAGCTGACCAGCGATGAACTCGAGGAAGCAGACAAGATCGAGGCGGAGGCTCGAACGGCGGGCCAGCCGTTCGGTCCAGGCAGCAACCTCGGGGCCGACTCGAAGCTCATCGAGGCGATGAACGCAGAGGTCGCCGAGCTGCGGGAGTACGCCGCGCTCGCTCGATCGATTCGGGTCAACCAGAAGGCCGTCAAGCTTGTGGAGGCGATAGACCTAGGCTTTGAACGGCTGCGCGAGCTTGGTGCACCCGAGAAGGCCATCATCTTCACCGACTCCACCAAGACGCAGGCCTACATTGCGGAGGCGCTGCGAGAAGCTGGCCGTGGCGAGGGCGTTGTCCTCTTCAACGGATCGAATGACTCACCTGAGCAGTCCGCGATCTACCAGGAGTGGCTCAAGGCGCACCAGGGCGGCGACCTGATCACCGGCGTGCCCGCAGCCGACCGCCGGAAGGCGCTCGTGGACTACTTCCGTGACAACGGGAGGCTCATGATCGCAACCGAGGCGGCGGCTGAGGGAATCAACCTGCAGTTCTGCTCGATGGTCGTCAACTACGACCTGCCCTGGAACCCTCAGCGCGTCGAGCAGCGCATTGGTCGTGCTCACCGCTTCGGACAAAAGCACAACGTGGTCGTCGTCAACTTTTCGAACAAGGGCAACCTCGCCGAACAGCGCATCCTGGAGCTGCTCGCCAACAAGTTCCACCTCTTCGAGAGCGTCTTCGGCGCGAGCGACGAGGTGCTTGGTGCGATCGAAGACGGCCTCGACTTCGAGCGCATGATCAGCGACATTCTCACCCGCTGCCGGACGGCTGACGAACTCGATGCAGCGTTCAAGGAACTTGAGGAGCAGTACGCCACGGAGATCTCGACGGAGATGGCCAGCGCCAAGGCCAAGGTGTTCGACAACCTCGATCCGCACGTGCAGGATCGCTTGAAGGCCTACGACACCCAATCCGGCGAGGTCCTCAACCGGTTCGAGCGGCTGCTCCTCGCCATCACTCGACGTGAGCTTTCGGACTACGCGACCTTCGAAGGCGACGGGCGTACCTTCGTGCTGCGCCAATCACCGGTCAAAGGCGCACCGACTGGCCGGTACTACTTCAAGAGCCAGGTGCAGGAGAACGCCCATCAGTTCCGGTACGCCAGCCCGTTGGCGCAACACGTCGTGACGGCAGCGAAGAGCCACGACACCCCTGTCCGTGAGCTGACGTTCTCGCTCAGCAAGTCCGAGCGAGTCAGCACGGCGGTCAAGACCCTCGATGGCGTAAGCGGTGAGCTGACGGTTGACCTCGTGACGTACAGGATGAGAGCTCGTGACGAAGACGTCTCCGAGTCCTACATGCTCGCTGGCGCCATCACGGACGAGGGAGACTGGCTCGATGACGAGTACGTAGCCGACATTCTCGATCTCACCTGCGTGGCGGTCGGCGACCGCAGCGTCCAGATTGACGAGTCTCGGTTCGCTCCACACCTCGACGCTCGGCGAGGCGAGCTCGAGAAGGAAGTGCAGGGGCGGAACTCCCGCTACTACGACCAGCAGGAGGAGTTGCTCTATCGCAACCAGCAGGATCGGAAGGCCGAGCACGAGGGGGCAATTCGTGACTTCCGGGCCAAGGAGAAGGAAGCCCGGAAGGCGGCCCGTCAGACCGATGATCCTATGGAGCAGCTGCGGCTGAAGAAGGAAGCACGCAAGTGGGAGCAGCGCGCTGAAGAGGCAGACGAAGCCTTCCGTGAAACTCGCAAGAAGCTTCGTGACGAGGCTGATAAGTACCTCGAGCTCATCGAGCAGTCGTTAAAAGGCAAGCAGACGAGAGAGCACCTATTCACGATTCGGTGGCGCATCCATACGTAGCTTCGTTACTTCGCGATACGCCATTGAACTGGTAAAATTGTAGAGAGATGAAATCCATGAATGACGAAATCCAAGAGACGCCAGCAATGACACCGAACTTCGGGACGGAGTTGGCTGCTCAGCTGGCCGAGTTGGTACCTGAGGCGATCGCCGATGGAAAGGTGGATGTCGTCAAGTTGCAGGAGCTGCTTGGTTCGGACATTGCCGACGCAAGCGAACGCTTCGGCCTGTTCTGGCCAGGAAAGAAGCGTGCGCTGCGTGCCGCGCAAGAGCCGACGACCGCGACACTGCGTCCTGACTTCGAGAACTCGAAGGATTGGGACACGACTAAGAACATCTTCATCGAGGGCGACAACCTCGAGGTGCTCAAGATCTTGCAGAAACACTACCACGCCAAGATCAAGCTCATTTATATCGACCCTCCGTACAACACCGGCAAGGACTTCGTCTACCCGGACAACTACAAGGAGGGGCTTGAGACCTACCTTGAGTGGACACGACAGGTCAACGAGGAGGGGAAGAAGGTCTCCACCAACGCTGAGACCGAGGGTCGCTACCACTCCAACTGGCTGAACATGATGTATCCGCGTTTGAAGCTGGCTCGGAACCTGCTGACGCAGGATGGCGTCATCTTCATATCGATCGACGACCACGAACTGGACAACCTCACGAGGCTCTGCAAGGAAATCTTCGGGGAGGACAACTTGCTCGCTTGTTTTCCGCGAGTCACGAAGCGCGCCGGGAAGAGCGGAGATCTGATTTCGTCGAACCACGACTATGTGCTGGCATTCGCCAGGAGTGCCGGAGTGCGCTTGAACCGATTTTCGCATACGGACGACGGTTTCCGGTACTCTGACCAGTTTGAGTCAACTCGCGGCAAGTACAAACTCAATCAGACGCTCGACTACGGGTCGATCCAGTACTCGCGCTCGTTGGATTACGAGATTGAGCTTGATGGACATGTCTTCCGGCCCGGGGGCGTCACGATCGAGCAGATGGAGGCTCGTCGCGAGCGGAACCCTCGTACTGACTACTGCTGGCGATGGTCGCGCGATCTTTTCGACTTTGGCCTCGCGAACGGTTTCATCGTCGTCAAGGATGGGCGATCTGGCCGGCGAATCTATACGAAGACCTATCAGAACGCCACCATCAAGCAGCGTAATGGAACTTACGAGGTGGTCATTCAGGATCGGACGAAAGCATCGACGACGCTAGATTTCACTGACAACAAGTACTCAAATGACAATGCTAAGAAGGGGATAAGTAACCTATTCGAGTTCGCTGCATTCGATTACACCAAGCCTGTTGAGCTTCTCAAGACGATTGTTGGCCTATCTACAGATCGTCGGTCCGGAGACATCATTCTCGACTTTTTTTCAGGGTCGGGAACGACAGCGCATGCAGTCATGCAATTGAACTCGGAAGACGGCGGAGACAGACGTCACATTCAGGTGCAGCTCCCTGAACCGACTCCGGACGAGTCCGAGGCGCGTGCGGCCGGGTTTCTGACGATCTCCCAGATTTCCCGAAAGCGAATTGCTCTGGCCGGCGAGACTCTGCAGTCTGCGCAACCTGACGACGCTGAGGATCCTCAGCCATTCGACGTCGGCTTCCGCTCATTTCGTCTCGTCGACACGAACTTCACCAAGTGGAGAGTCAGTAGCGATGTTGATGATGGCCGTTTGCAGCAGCACCTTCTCGCGCTGCGCGAAAGTGCTGCGGACACGTCTACCCAGGACTCTCTGCTGACAGAGGTTCTCCTCAAGCAGGGCTACTCCCTCACCGAGCGAATTGCGCCAGCGGAGATCGCTGGCCTGGACGTCCGGGTCGTCGGCGACAAAGTTGTGCTCGCCTACCTAAACGAGCACGTCAAGCCGACGCTCGACCAGCTACGTGCTTTAGTCCATGAGGACCCTGCGCGCATCATCGTCCTTGAGGATGCCTTCCAGGGTGACGACGAACTGAAGACTAACCTCGCCCAGCTCTGTAAGAGCAAGGGCATCGAACTCTGGACGGCATGATGGCGGGTTCAGGGTTTCAGTTCGACGCGTCGCAGCAGTACCAGCTCGACGCCATCAACGCGGTCGTTGGGCTCCTCGACGGTCAGCCGAAGGACGCGGACAAACTCGTGACGACGCTGCGTGGCAGAGCGATGGTCGATGACGATGACCAGCCGACACTCGAACTCGACCTAACACAGGAGGTCGGCGCAATCGGCAACAACCTCGTGCTCGATCGGGAGCTGATCCTCGGCAACCTGCAAAACGTGCAGGACCAGAACGGGCTCGAGGTCTCCGAGAAGCTCGCAGGCGACGCGCTCGACTTCGACATCGAGATGGAGACCGGCACCGGCAAGACGTACGTCTACCTCCGCACGATCTTCGAGCTCGCCGACAAGTACAACTTCACCAAGTTCATCATTCTCGTACCTAGCGTCGCGATCCGGGAAGGCGTCAACACGAGCATCCGTCTCATGCGCGATCACTTCCGGATTCTCTATCCCGGCTACCCGTTCGATGCCTCGGTGTACTCCGGAAAGACCGCCGAGGAGGTGCAGTCCTTCGCCACCTCGACGAACGTCCAGATCCTGGTGATGACGATCGACTCGATCCGGGGCGACGCCAATACACGCATCATCCATCAGACCCGCGACAAGCTGAACGGCCTGCGCCCCCTCGACTACCTGAAAGCCACACGGCCCGTGGTCATCATGGACGAGCCGCAGAACATGGAGTCGCTACTCAGCCAGTCAGCGGTCGGCGAGCTGAAGCCCTCCTTCACGCTGCGCTACTCGGCGACCCACAAGAAGCAGCGGAACGTCGTCTACCGCCTTGATCCCGTGGACGCCCACGACCTCGGTCTCGTCAAGCAGATCGTCGTGGCAGAGGTCGCGCAACACGGCGCCGACGCAGCGCCGTACATCAAGCTCGTCTCCGTCAAGCGTGACCCGCAGTGGACCGCCCGTCTCGAACTCGCTGTCCGCAACGCAAGCGGCCAGCTTGAGCGCCGCGAGGTGAATGTCCGTCCTAACCAGGAGCTCTCGGATCATCGACTCACCGGCAACCCTGCCTACGAGGGCATCTGGGTGGCCGAGATGAGCATCGCCGAGTTCGGCCAGCCGGCTTCGATCGAGTTGAACCTGCACGGGCAACTCGCTGAAGGTGAGACCATCGGTGGCTCGAACGGAGCGATCTACCGCGAGATGATCCGCGAGACCATCCGCGAACACCTCCGCAAGGAGTCCATGCTCCGCGCCCGTGGCATCAAGGTGCTGAGCCTGTTCTTCGTCGACAAGGTCGCCAGCTACATGGGTGACGGCATGACCAACGACACCGCCGACGGCGAGTTCGTAAAGTGGTTCGACGAACTCCTGGTCGAAGAACGCGCCAAGTCGCCCAAGTGGGCCGAGCTGCTCCCACAGGAGCCTGGTGAGTTTCGTCGCGCCTACTTCTCACAGATCCGGCGAGGCAAGACCCTCGTCGCCCAGGACTCATCTGGCGCTACGAAAGCCGACGACGACGCCTACGAACTGATCATGCAGGACAAGGAACGCCTGCTCGACGAGAACGAGCCAGTGCGCTTCATCTTCAGCCACTCGGCGCTCCGCGAAGGCTGGGACAACCCAAACGTCTTCCAGATCTGCACACTGCGCGAGATGGGGGCTGAGATCGAGCGGCGGCAGACCATCGGCCGAGGCTTGCGACTGCCCGTCACCAAGACCCCGCGGGGCTACGAGCGCGTCGCTGAGCGAGGCATCGCCACCCTGACTGTGGTCGCCAACGAGTCGTACCAGCAGTTCGCCAAGAGCCTGCAGAACGAGTACAAGGCTGCAGGCGTCGCTATCGGCTCGGTGCGCGTGAACGAGTTCGCGAAGATCGCAGCCCGAGATGCCGAGGGCAACGTCACTGACGATGCCCTGGGCTACGCGAGGAGCAAGGAGATCTACGACTTCCTGACCGAACAAGGCTTCATCACCGAGGGCAAGGTCACCTCGAGGTTCCTACCAGACACACTCGGCTTTACGTTGGGCCTGCCCGGCAGCCTCAAGGACTACGAGCCAGAGATCGTTGATGCCGTTCGCAAGGCCAGCCTGGAGCGCTATGTCAAGCCGAGGAGCAACCGGCAGACCCGTACCCTGAACAAGGCGCTCTACCTGACGCCAGAGTTCGAGGAGTTCTGGGAAGCGATCAGCCGCAAGACCACTTACCACGTCACGGTCAACCGCGAGTCGCTGATCGACGCGGCGGTGAAAGCGATGAAGGAAGCGCCGAGGATCGAACCGCTCCGGATTCAGGTCACCCGCGCTGGGGTGAAGGTGCTGCGGGGCGGAGCGAAGGGCCAGGAACTCGGCACCCGCTCGGCAGATCTCAAGGGCAGTTACGACCTTCCGGACATCATCACCGAGTTGCAGGAGGTCACTTCGCTCACCCGGAAGACGATCGTGGACATTCTCATCGGCTCCGAGCGACTCGTCGAGTTCATAGGCAACCCGAATGACTTCATTGCCATGGCCAAGCGCGCCCTGCAGTCGGAGCTCGCCAAGATCGTCGTCGAGGGCATCCAGTACGAGAAGATCGCCGGCTCCATCTACGAGCTGCGCGAGCTGCAGCGGGACGGCGCAGAGGAGAAGGAACGTTTCCTTGATCAGCTCTACAAGGTCCAGAATGAGCAGAAGACCGACTTCGACTACGTCGTCTTCGACTCCGACGTCGAGCGTCAGTTCGCCGAGCTGCTCGACAGCCGTGAAGACATCAAGCTCTTCATGAAGCTGCCGGCGAAGTTCAAGGTGCCTACACCGGTCGGCGACTACAACCCTGACTGGGCGATTATCAAGCAAGAGGATGGCGAAGACCGGATCTACATGATCCGCGAGACGAAGAGCACCCTGGACGACTCGAAGCTGCGACCCACCGAGCTGGCAAAGATCAGGTCTGCCAAGAAGCACTTTGCTGCGATCGGCATCACGGACTACGGGCGATCAGTGCCGGAGGCCTGGAACTTATGAGCATCTCTCCAAACAGAGGCCGGTGCGGAGTCGGTCGTGGGTGACATCAAACTGTTCCGACTCCAGGGCGGCTTTGCCGCAGAGGTGGCAGTCGGGCCCACAGGCCTCGAAAAGTCCCTCCAGACACTCATCGAGAAGAACCTCGAGGCACTCCTGGGGATTCGGTTCCTGGCGTCCGAGCATTCGACGGGCAAGAAGCACGGCGGTCGCATCGACACTCTTGGGCTTGACGAGAACGGTTGCCCAGTAATTATCGAATACAAGCGGACGATCAACGAGAACGTCATCAACCAGGGTCTCTTCTACCTTGACTGGCTGCTCGACCACAAGGCCGACTTCAAGCTGCTCGTTATGGAGCGGTATGGCAAGGAGATTGCCGACGCGGTTGCGTGGTCCGGCACGCGGCTCCTGTGCATCGCGCAGGACTTCACGCGCTACGACGAACACGCCGTGGCGCAGATCGACCGGAACATCGAACTCATCCGGTACCGACGCTACGCGGAGGAGATGCTCCTCCTCGATCTGGTCAACGTTGTGACAGCGTCGAAGCCCCTGTCCGATGACGATGAGCCGAGGTCTTCGGGGAAGAAGCAGACCACGGACTCGCCGATCGCCACGATCCTGCCAAAGCTGACCGGCGAACTCCTTGACGTGTGGGACGGTGTGCGCACCTATGCCCTGTCGCTCGGAGATGACGTCCAGATCAAGGAGCTGAAGCTCTACTGGGCCTACCGAAGGATCAAGAACTTCCTCAGCGCTGAAGTTCGACCCGGCAAGGGTTGGGTGGCCCTCTATCTCAAGGTCGACCCAAGTTCGATCTCGCTCGAACCCGGCTTTAGCCGCGACGTTCGCGGAGTCGGCCATTGGGGTACCGGCGACCTCGAACTCACTCTTCGAACGCTCGCTGATCTGGAGCGCGCGAAGCCGCTGATTCTCCGAAGCTACGAGGCGAGCTGAAATGCGAGTCTCTGAGCACTACGGCCTCGGCAGGCACCAGCCTTCTCTTGAGTTCGTTGACGTGGATGTCTCCGGTGACACGCGAGTATTCGTCGACCCCAGAGCTCTTCGCCACGTTGAGTCGGATTGGGCCAGGGAGTGTGTGAGCCTGCTGCAGAACTTCTTTGACACGGTGCTCGACGCGATTCGGACAGGGAGGAATGACAGGGCCCGCGACTTGCTCGCTTCTCTAAGTGAGCCAAATGAGACTCGTCTCGGTATGTCGTGCGGCCGGGCGCAGGGGCGCGGGATGGGGCAGGCACTCGCCAATGACGTTTGGGTCTCGATCTCGAAGAGTCGGGCGGTGAAGAGCGGTCTCATCGAAGACCTTGAGGACACGGTCTTGTTCGTAGAGGGAATCGGCTTCGACATTGTCTCAGACGTCACCACCAACATCATTCGCGGACAGCTCATCAAGTTCACGCACGATGCGGCCAACTATTACGGGATACCTCTTGTCGACGATGTCGCCTCGGGACGGATGTGGGATCGTCATACGAGGAGATGGCGCCAAGAATTCGTGGACCTTCCCGTTGCGGCCGGTCGACCCCTCCTTCTCGTTCCCAAGTCGATCGTGAGGCGGAACCAGACGTTTGACCCCGGTGAGTATTACAACCACTTCGTCCTTCCGCAGCTGCAGGCTGACGAGCTGGAGGCCGGGTCCGCCCTGGTCGAGGTTCTGCGTCGTGGCGCACTGCGTGTCACCAAGAAGTCCGTCAAGGAGAAGTATGGCCAGGGCAAGCGGGTCAACCTGGACACCACCCTTAAGCACCCGTCGCTCTTGGATCAGTATCGGCGAAGCAAGGGGACGCTCAGGCAACCACCTGGGCATGAGGAGATTGCGGAGCTCACCGGGTCTGAGACACCGAACTGGGATGAACTACTGAATGCCGTGCGTGAAGTGCCGCCGGGGCCGGACGGTGCATCGGCTTACCACCTAGCAGTTGAGGCGCTACTGACCGCCTTGCTCTACCCCGCGCTTGATCAGCCGCAGCGCGAGTTCGCTATTCACGGGGGACGAAAGCGAATCGACATCACGTATACGAATGTCGCCACGGCAGGCTTCTTCGACTGGGTGCACAGAGTGCAGGGTGCGCCGGCCCCAAACGTGTTCGTCGAATGTAAGAACTATGGACGAGAAGTTGCGAATCCAGAGATCGATCAGCTCGCGGGCCGATTCTCCCCCCTTCGTGGGCGCGTGGGCTTACTGCTGTATCGTGGATACGGAGACAAAGCTCGGCTTGTTGCCAGGTGTCGTGACACGGCGTTGGATGACCGGGGCTTCGTAATCGCGCTCGATGACGATGATCTCGGCTCGCTCGTCGAGGATCGGAAGGCAAGCCATGGGTCGGTTGCTTTCAGACATCTGCGGCAGCGATTTGACGAGCTTGTGTGAAGCGCCGCAATCAGATCGTTGGAGCGGGCTCGGCTGTTCCGCGACGCGTGTCCTGCCAGCCACGACGTGGCCGGAGAGGAACCCCTGACCGTTTGAGAGAGTTCCCGACGGTCGTTGGATTGACGCCGAACTGCGCCGCCACATCCTTGAGTGACTGGCCGGACACGTAGAGCGCGGCGGCTCGCAGGGTCGCTTCGGCGTCGAGCTTCGGTCCTATCGGCCGTCTCGGTGCGCCGTTCCGATTCAGAACATCCATCACGGTAGTGCGATGGAGCCGGAACTCGCGGGCGAGCTGCTCGATGGAGCGACCGTCGTTGTAGGCGTTGAGCAGCGCGTCTGTCTCCCGCGGCAGCGGTCGGTGCTGGAGTTGCAGACTGGGCACATCCGGCAGGCTCGATGGTTCCGGGCGAGCCAGTATCGGGACCAACTTGTCCAAGGCTCGACCGAAGTTGTACGGGGGGTTCGAGAGCCGTCCCTGAAGGTCCACTCTGCAACCCGTTCGAGGGTGCTGCGCTGGTGTCTCGTGACCGGCACTGTTCCGACACTGCTCCGGCACTGTTCATGCGCTGACCGGGAGCCGATCACGTGTC
>Ga0172367_10002763_pt1 | contig 23632 bp, 22 predicted proteins | sample Lak10m_FD_114542 | JGI IMG/M metagenome (GOLD analysis project Ga0172367, IMG submission 114542) | Freshwater microbial communities from Kabuno Bay, South-Kivu, Congo - kab_022012_10m | ecosystem: Environmental > Aquatic > Freshwater > Lake | place: Democratic Republic of the Congo: South-Kivu... | reverse complement strand
TTCCGATCAATCCAACTCGCTTTCCATCGGGCAGAAGAACATTGCAGTTGCTTTGGAAGTTTTCAATCAGCTTGGCGTTGTTCCTAAATCTGCTGATACTGGCGGCTTTCAAGGAAGAAAACTGTTTTTCAACTCGCATAACGGTGATGTCTTTGTAAAAAAAGTTCGAAAAACCATTTAGAGCCATTTTAATCTCATCTGGAATGCAAGCTGGAATTAAACGGAGTTTTTATGTCTGGTAAAATAAAAGTATTGGTTGTGGACGATTCCGCACTTGTTCGTCAGGCGCTTACGGAGATTCTTGAATCAGATCCAGAGATTGAGGTTATGGCGGCAGCGGCAGATCCATTCATTGCAGCAGAGCGGATGAAAGATTGTGTGCCGGATGTCATTACGCTGGATGTGGAAATGCCACGCATGGATGGGATCACGTTTCTTCAGAAAATTATGAGTCAGCATCCGATACCGGTGGTCATGTGCTCCACGCTGACAGAGGCTGGAAGTGAAACTGCCATGAAGGCGCTTGAATACGGGGCGGTTGATATTATCGTCAAGCCGAAGATGGGTACAAAACAGTTTATTGAAGAGTCTCGGGCGGTTATCTGTGATACAGTCAAGGCGGCAGCTCTTTCCAGAGGGAGGCAGCGTCCGTTGCCACCAGTGCGTCAAGTGGCTCCAAAGTTGACTGCTGATGTCATAATGGAAAAACCTAATAACAAGGCGATGGTTCAGACAACTGAAAAAGTTATTGTTGTGGGTGCTTCCACTGGCGGCACCGAAGCGTTGAGCGAATTTTTACAGATGTTTCCGGAAGATTCCCCCGGGATTGTAATTGTGCAACATATGCCGGAACATTTTACAGCAGCCTTTGCCAAACGGCTTGATTCCTTCTGCCGCATTACTGTAAAGGAAGCTGCGAATAATGATTCTGTTGTGCGGGGAAGGGCGCTGATTGCGCCAGGTAACCACCATATGTTATTAAAACGGAGTGGGGCACGTTATTTTGTGGAAATAAAGGATGGACCGCTTGTTTCGCGACACCGCCCGTCTGTTGACGTCCTTTTCCGCTCGGCAGCACGATATGCCGGTAAAAATGCTGTAGGGGTGATAATGACCGGGATGGGTGATGACGGCGCCCGGGGGATGAAGGAGATGTACGATGCCGGTGCAATTACCATTGCCCAGGACGAGGCAACCTGTGTTGTTTACGGTATGCCTCATGAAGCTGTAAAAATGGGGGGCGTTCATAAATCGTTGCCATTGCAAAGAATTGCAGGAGAAGTTCAGCGCTTGTCTGAATAAAATAAATCTGACCACCCAGGATGACAATACTTATAAAAAATCAAAACAAAAGGATAATTAAAAGCATGAAGAAAGTTATTACAACATCCTTGATTACAACACTATTTTCAATCAATTGCTTTGCTGCTTCAGCGCCGCAGCTTCCAAAAGGTTACAGTTCCTGGAGCAGGAGTGAACGAAAGCTGGTGACTGACAAAAGTTCGCTTTTTTATGGCATTCATTATATTTATGCCGACAAAAAAGCTCTTAAAGGGTATCAGGCTGGAAATAAGTTTAATGAAGGAAGCACTATTATTGTTGAACATTTCAACATAAAAAGTGGTAGCGCTGATGCTGAAGGTTCTAAAAATATGATTGTTATGATGAAAAAGGACAAGAGACAATCTGCCACCGGCGGATGGCTCTTTGCAGGTTACGGCGCTGACAGAAAGCCTAGTGGACTCGATCCCGCAGGCACATGCTTCGGCTGTCACCAGAAAGATGCAGCAAAACAAGATTTCGTTATTTCAACGCTCAAGGATTTCAAACGTTAAAACGATATGCTGAATAATTCAGAAACCTGCAAACCTGACGATACATTCACTCCAACATTACTTGTTGTTGATGATGAAGCGGGAATTAGAGAAATGGTTTCTCTCTCTCTTAAGCAGAGTGGATACACTATTCGTACGGCTTGTAATGCTGCTGAAGGTTGGAATATTTTTGATTCAGAGCCAATCACGGTAGTTATTACCGATGTAATGATGCCGGGGGATGACGGCATTTCATTGCTCGGTAAAATTCACCGGAAATCCCCGGAAGTTCCTGTGATTATAATGACTGGCTATGCCCAGTTGCATATTGCAGTTAATGCAATAAAAAACGGTGCCTTTGATTTTATACACAAGCCTTTTGATTTCAGTTATTTGCGTACCGTTGTGGATAAGGCGTTCAGATACTATTCAATGCTGCGACTTGAAAAGCAGTATATGCAGGAACTGGAAAGGACGGTTGAAGAGCGGACATCAGAACTATCTTCCGCTCTGCAACAGCTTGACCATACCCATGTCGCGTTGGCAAAAGCTCTCAATGAAAAGAGCGCCTTTATGGCAACAATCAGCCACGAGATGAGAACACCTATGAATGGTGTTATCGGCGGTCTTGATTTACTTGCCGATGCCGGATTGACCGGGGCGCAAACCAACTATTTGAGTTTGACCCGCAAAGCCGCAGATGCAATGCTTGAACTGGTGGAGCGGATGCTATCCTTTTCCGACGGTGCTGGACGAAGACTTTCAGCAAATCAGGTTCAGATTGAACTGGTTCAGTTTCTGGCTGATGTTATAGAAAAGCATCGTTCGGAGTTTTCCGCCAAAGAATTGACTGTTTCTTATAGTGCCAAGCCTGCGAAGATTCGTTGCGATGCGGAACAGGTTGAGCGATTACTTGAGATTCTGCTCAATAATGCCTGCAAGTTTACCGATACCGGAGGAGCCACAGTTGAGGCTGAACTCCTTTCCCGTGAAAATAGATCATTCCTTCGCATTGCTGTTCGTGACACTGGTATCGGTATTCCCGAAGAGAAACTGGATATGATTTTTGAGCCGTTTACCCAGATTGACCGGAGCTCTACCCGTCGTTTTGCAGGCGCCGGGCTCGGGCTATGTATCGCACGCAATATTGTAAGTCAGCTCAGAGGAAATGTTCAGGTGGAAAGTGCGCCTGGGCATGGCAGCTATTTTTGCTGCGAACTACCATGTGAAGTTGACATAAATGGAGAAAAACTATGAGATGCCTGATTGTTGAAGATGACTTTGTTTCTCGTTCTATTCTGAAAGAGCTGCTTGCGCAATATTTTGAATGTGATATCGCAGTTAATGGAGAAGAGGCAATTACTGCTTTTACAATGGCTCATGATTCCAAAAAGCCGTACGATCTTATTTGTCTTGATATTATGATGCCGGTTCTTGACGGTCAACAGGCGTTGGTAAAAATAAGGGAACACGAAAAGAAACTAAATATTCCTCAAGGTCTGGAGTCAAAAATTATCATGACAACAGCGCTGGATGACCCTAAAAGCGTATTTAAGTCGCTTTACCAAGGCGGAGCCACCTCCTATCTGGTAAAGCCGATTGGCAAAACAAAGCTTCTGCGGGAGTTAAGGACATTCGGATTGTTAAGTTGAGGCTATTTTAGAGTTGTATTAATGCTCTGAAAAGCGTTTCAGGAGGTTGTTTATGCTTGAAGATGCAGTTGCCAAGTATCGCAGAGCAATCTACGCCACCAACAGGGTTGATGCAGCCAAGGTTGTTGATGAAGCGTTCAAAAGCGGGGTTAGCGCAGAAGATATTGTTTTTAATATTGTCATTCCTTCCATTAACGGCATGTTGTGCTCCATATCGTCACAACCTGGCGGAGCGTCCATAGCACAGCATTTCATTGCCTCGCAGATAGCATCTGACATTGTTGAACAAATGATCCCCCATTTCAAACAGCATCCAACAATAAGCGGCACTATTGTCATTGGCACCGCTGCTGGTGATTTCCACGGCCTTGGCAAGCGTATAGTTATTGGCTGTCTCAAGGCACAGATGTATGAAGTATATGATTTGGGGCTTAATGTTGCGCCGGAACTGTTTGTCGACAAAGCAGTCGAACATGGGGCGCAGGTTATCGGCATATCTTCGTTGATGGTTCACACAGCGCGGGGAGAAAATGGCTGCCGCAAGGTTCGGGAAATTCTGAAGGAACGAGCTCTTGAAGATCGCATTAAAATAATTGTCGGCGGTGCGCCGTATCGTTTTGATGAACAGCTTTACTGTCAGGTTGGCGCTGATGCATGGGCAGATACTGCTATGGATGCAGGGCCAATTATGGAAAAACTTATAATGGAGGTGACGTCATGAATGGTATGGAACGACTTACTGCCGCGATTAATGGCACACCTGCCGACAGGATCCCAATATTTTGCAATCTGATAGATCAGGGTGCGCGACATCTAAAAATGTCGCTACGCGAATATTTTGCCAATGGTGAACATATTGCTACGGCACAAATTCAGATGCGTGAAAAATACGGTTATGACAATGTATGGAGCCTACTTTTTGCCGGCAAGGCGGCGGAGTTTTTCGGCTGCAGCAGTATGGTCTATGCAGCAGATGGTCCCCCTAACGTCGGTGAAATGGTGGTTAAATCATACGCTGACATCGAAAAATTGACTGTACCAGAATCGATATACTCTCATCCGGCGTTTGCTGAAGAACGGAAAAGTTTGCAGATTTTACGGCAGGAGCTGGGCGGCACATATCCGATTTGTGTTTATATCACTTCTTCCATGACCATGCCGTCACTGCTTATGGGAATGGAAAAATGGTTTCCTCTCCTACTGGAAGGACCGGCAGAGCCTAGAGAAATGCTTCTGCAAAAATGCCATGAGTTGTTTGTCAAAGAGGTTGCCGCATACCGCCAGTTAGGTGCCGATGTTCTGGTCTACTCAAACCCTTTTGGCTCGACCGATTTTGTGCCGATGTCATTTTTCAACGAACAATCACTCCCATGGATAAAGAAGGATATTTCTGCAGTTGGCAAAGATAGAATGGTCTATTACTGCGGCAGTGCCCGCTTTAATCAGGTTATTGACCCCGTGTACCGTGCAACTACTCTTGGCTCCTATTATTTGAGTCCGCTGGATGATGTCGCCGAAGGAAAACGTGCTATAGACGGCAGAGCCCTCTGTTGTGGCGTTATCAACGACATTCCGATGATCGACTGGACACCGCAGCAGGTGCGTGAAGAAGTGAAAAAAATCATTGATGCCGGCAAACCGGGTGGGAAATTTCTCTTTGGCACGCTGGTCATGCCGCTCGGTATCCCGGAAGAGAATATTGAAGCTATGATGGATGCAGCAATTGAATACGGTAGCTGGTAGCAGGGAACAGAGATGAAACCGACCATAATAGCAAATATTCCCAATATGGTAGTTGTTAGTACCAGCCAGAAACTTCCTCAACAGGATCAGACGGAAGAATATATCCGCAGTCTAAATGAAGAAAAATCATATCTTCAACTGATTATTACGTTGATGAATAAGATCTGCCCGCAGTCCGGAATCGTTTCTGTCATAGATACGATCCTGCAAGGGGTGTTGAATGTCATCGGTGGAACCAACCTGATTCTGGTCTATCAGCTTGATAGCACGCTACATTACGTTGATCTCTATGGTGTACGCAAAACGCTTGACCATTTTGATGACATAATGATGTCGACTACCTTTACCACCGGTATGCCGCAGGAGCGTACACTCGATTTCTCATCCAGTCTGATGACGACAGAGGAATTTGGCAATGCTTACTCATGGGCGTATCCGCTCCAAATAGGGGGGCGGGTTATCGGAGTTCTAAAAATTGAGAACCTACATATAAGCATGGCTGCAATGTCACCACATCTGCCGCCACTTTTCAACTACATCGCCGCTACCCTCAATAATGAAATTTTTGAGGAATCAAGGTTGAAAAAAATGCTCAACAAGCTGGAGTTTGAAGTCGCACAAAGGCGTAAAAGCGAACAGGAACTGTTGCAAATAAAGGAAAACCTGGAAGAGATGGTTAATGAACGGAGCGAAAAACTGCTGAAAATGGAACAGCAGTTTCAGCAGACGCAGAAGCTTGAGAGTCTGGGGATTTTGGCAGGCGGGATTGCACACGATTTCAACAACATTTTGACTATTATTAATGGGCATTGCTTTATGCTGCTTGAACAGTCCGGGATTGAGGAGGAGCAGAAGTATCATATTGAGCAGATAGATAAATCTGCCGCACGCGCAGCACTGCTCTGCAGGCAAATGCTAGATTATGCCGGCAAAAATCCTATCAACTGCCAACATTTTAGTATGACCATGCTGACTGGTGAAATAATAAAAATGGTTTTTTCTGCAATCACAAGCAATATATCTCTCCAGTCGTCACTACCAAATGACTTGCTCATGGTGACAGGAGATATTGGACAGATTCAGCAGGTGGTGATGAATTTGCTTATCAACGCTTCAGAAGCGATTGATGAAAACAGCAAGGGGAGCATCAGCGTGACTCTGAAATGCAAAACATTGCCGGAACAGTCTGAAACAGATTTTTTTGGTGTGATTATACAGCCTGGAGAGTATGCCTGTCTTGAAGTGGCTGACACCGGTAGTGGTATGGATGACGAGGTCTTAAACCGTATTTTCGAACCGTTTTACACCACCAAATTCACCGGTCGCGGACTCGGTATGGCGGCAGTCAGCGGCATAATAAAAAAGCACAACGGTGCAATTCAGATACGCACCAAAAAAGGGGAGGGGACAACATTCATCCTTTATCTCCCTATCATCTCAACTTCCTACTCATCCCAGACAGTTCCGGAAAAGAAAGCGCTGCTTGAGCCCATTGCAAAAACTAATCTGTCTGTCTTGCTGGTTGATGATGAGGAGCCGGTCTGTAAAATATCCTCTGCCTTGCTTGCAAGTTTCGGCTGCCAGGTACTGATTGCTGAAAACGGACAGGTTGCCGTATCACAGTTTCTGAAGCATCGGGATAGTATTGATTGTATTCTTCTTGATTTGGTTATGCCGGTTATGGGTGGAATCGAAGCATACCATGAGTTGAGAAAACTTGATGCTGCAATTCCGGTTGTTTTTTGCACCGGCTATGCATCTGAATCTGTAACAAATATTATTGCTCAAGATCGGAACTGTTTGATGCTGCAGAAACCGTTTTCACCAATCTCACTCTCGAAAATACTTAATTCAATGATTAAATTGGGATACTCCACCAATGAATGAATCAATACATCACTGTAAGGATAAGATTGGTCATAGTGCGGCAACTATTTTACTGGTTGAAGATGAACTGGAATTGCTCTCCATGGCGAAACTGCTTCTTGAAACTCTCGGTTTCAAGGTGCTAACTGCAAAGAACGGGAAAGATGCGTTAGAAGAGTATGGGAAAAAGAAAGCGAATATTGACGCAGTCATTCTGGATATGATCATGCCTGTTATGGGTGGGATTGAGGCATATAGTATGCTGCGGGTTGATAATGACCAATTGCCTGTTATTATCTGCAGTGGTTACGGCGCTGACAAAATAAGTGACGAGATCAACCGTGACCCGCGAAGCTGCTTTATGAACAAACCGTATGACCCGAATATACTGCGGAAAACATTACTGGAACTGATTGGCAGATGAATCCAATAGCAGCAACTGTTGCTTCAATGACCCATTGTGGGACCGCTTTGGTGTGACGGTCTTTTGAGTACAAGTAGCAACGGAATTATGAGTAGGAAAGCGACTCCAATTATAAAAAATATGTGATTAAAAGAGAGAACTGCAGCCTGTTTCCGCACAACACCGTACATCATCCCTAGCGCTGTCTGGTCGGCAATTGTTGAATTTAATCCTTTAGCAATCAATCCGTGTTTAATTTCGTTGAAACGTATCTGCCATGTTGCACTGTATGGCGTGATATGCGCCGACAGACCGGTTTGATAAAACTGACTTAAACGCCCCAACATGGTTGCAGCAATGGCGATGCCAACACTCCCTCCTATATTGCGAAGCAGATTGAACATACCTGTGGCATTACCCATCTCATGCCGTTCAATTGATGATAGTGTTACCGTGGTAAGCGGCACAAAGATCATTGCCAGACCTACACCGAGCACAATTCTTGGCCATACATAATCCCAGTAGGATGATTCAAGGTTCAGCCCCTGCATGATAAACATTGATATCGCCCCTATAATCAAACCGAACAGTATAATCTTCCTACCATCACGTTTTTGAAGCATCGCTCCGACAATCGGCATAGCCAGAAGTGTCGATATTCCGCCAGGCGCCATAACCATTCCGGCATCAGTTGCCGAGTATCCCATGAGTGTCTGGAGAAATAGCGGTATCAACATTATGGAGCTGTAAAGGCAAAACCCGACCACAAACATAATCAGATTTCCCGCTGAAAATGAAATGTTTCTGAATAGCCGTAAATTGACAACCGGGTGCGGGTGGGTCAATTCAACCCAAATGAGTGCAACTGTCGAAATGAGTGTGATGATGGTAAAGGTAATAATAAAACTGGAATTAAACCAATCCTCCTGCTGCCCCTTGTCAAGTACAACCTGAAGAGCGCCCATACTGGTGGTAAGAAGAAATAAGCCCCAATAATCGATTGTTATTGCCGGTGATGAACTGTTTCGCTTCAGATACGGTGGGTCAAAAATAAAAAACAGCCCCATGATGAGCGCAATAATGCCGACCGGCAGGTTGATGTAAAATATCCAGCGCCAGTTCATATTGTCGGTTATCCATCCACCAAGAGCAGGTCCGACAATCGGACCAAACATTGCTCCAACACCAAATATTGCCATTGCCATCCCTTGTTGATGGGGAGGGAATGTTTCCATCAGTATTGCCTGGCTGATCGGTATGAGCGCTCCTCCGGCAGCACCTTGAATGATACGGAAGAATATGAGTAACGCAAGGTTCGGCGCGGCTCCGCATAACAATGAAGCTATTGTAAACAGCACAATGCAGGTCATCAGAAAGCGTTTTCTACCAAAAACCTTCGACAGCCATCCCGTCATGGGGAGTACTATAGCGTTACTGACCAGATAAGAGGTGAGTACCCATGTAATCTCATCAGTGCCGGCATTCAGGCTACCTTGCATATAAGGTAGTGCGACATTTGCCACCGAAGTATCGATGATTTCCATAATTGCCGGAAGCATGACAGTTATAGTAATCAACCACTTGTTAATTGAGGTGGTGGTGGGCATTATTTCCCTGTCAAAACTGTCGGTATTACGCTCATGCCGACCCGTAACAGATGTTCCGGATCACTGTTTTTGTCGATGGTTATTTTTACCGGAACCCGCTGCACAACTTTTACATAATTTCCAGTGGCATTTTCAGGAGGCAACAATGAAAATGCAGCTCCTGTCCCTGCCATAATGCTCTCAACCGTACCAGTCAGTTTTCGACCCGGATAAGCATCAACGCTGAATTCGACCTTTTGTCCAGGGCGGATGGATGCAACCTGTGCTTCTTTGTAGTTTGCGATAACCCAAGCATCGCTTAATGTAACAAGCGCCATCAAAGGTTGTCCTGGTTGAATGTTTACACCATTTTCCACTGATTTACGGGTGATGTAACCGTCTTGTGGCGCAAGAATTTGTGTATATGAGAGTTGCTTTTTTGTCTCTTCAAGTTGCGCCATTCGCTGTTTTATAAGAGCTTTTGAACCGGATGTGGAATTCATACCTGCTATTGATTTGGCACGTTTCAGACTCTCCTCCGCTTCCTGTAATTGGGATTGGGAAATTTTTTCTGCTGTTTTTAAACGATCTAACTGTTCTCTTGGAATGACTTCGCGCTTAAAAAGTGCCTCTCCTCGTTTAAGATCAGTTTGCGACTGTTCGTAACGTACTTTTGCGAGTTGTACAGATGCTTCAGCGCCACCAACCTGTCGCTTTTCAGCGCTGTTTTCGTTCATAGCCATACCGACCCCGGCGTCTGCTTTGGTGACTTGCAGCGCAAAATCACTATTATCAAGCTCTGCAAGCAGATCACCTTTCTTGACAAATTGATTGTCTTTGACCAATACCCGCACTACCGTTCCTGGGACTTTGAATGAAATCGGAATAATATTTGTTTCAATAAAAGCATTATCGGTGGTTATGTGGGTTTTACTTTTCAAATACCAGGAAACGCCGAGCCATCCAGCTACAATAAGCAAAACAATAATGAAAAAAATTCCTTTGTTTTTCTTTTTTGATACATTTGGTTCTTGTAAACCGGTTTCCGGTTGTTCTGCGGTCATGGTTATAATTCCTCCGGTTAAATTGAAAATCTATATTGTCTGATCCGGGCTTTCCGGATGAACAGTAGATAAATGCTCCTGGGTGCTAAAGCTTGCCAATTGCTTTCTGATAGCGTGCATTTGCAATTTGCTGGTCAAATATTGCACGAAAATATTCAGTTTGTGATTGACTCAGCATGGTCTGGGCATCAAGCACTTCTGTTGCTGTTCCAACCCTCTCTTTGTAACGTTCCTGGTTGATCCGAAGGTTTTCCCTGCTCTGCTTTATGCTTGTTTCTGCTACTGCAATTCGCTCTGCTGCCACCAAACGATCATTTTTTGCCATGCTGATTTCCAGGCGAACCTGCGATTCTGCCTCTGCAAGAGCTTCACGACTTTTAGATCTTTCCAGAACAGCTCTGTTCTTTATTGCCGTGGATGCAAACCCGTCAAAAATATTCACCTTTATACCGATGCTTGCCGACATGACAGCCTGCTCTCGTACTTTGTCATTTTGCACATAATCAACTGCAAACCTGGAATAAAGTTCTGGAAAAAAGTTGCTTCGGCTTTCAGTTACTGCCGAATCGGCTAATTCAGATGAGCGTCTCAACGCCATGATTTCACCACGTCGTATAAACGCAGTTTCTTCATTTATTGCTTGAGATTCGTATACTGAAATAGCTGTTTTTGAATCAAGTTCAGCTCTATATGATGAAGGCTTACCAGTCAGGTGATTGAGTTGTAACCATCTATTTCCTCGGCTATTACGCAATGAGAGCAATTTTTGTTTTACACCTGCCAGCCGCACATCTGCCTGAAGGATGTCATTTCGTGTCACCACTCCTTCATCGTACAACGCCTGGGCAATATTGTGATGTTGTTCAAGCTGATTCGATTCCTGAACTGTCGTATCAATAAGCTTTTCAAGCTCCAGAATACCGAAATATAGTTCAATAACCTGTAAAGTCACATTTACAGTCAATGCCTGGAAACTGTTTGAAGTGACAGCATTGGCAAGTTTTGCCTGTTCCAGAGTTGCGGCGCGACGTCCAAAATCATAAAGAGTATAGGTGGCAGCAACTCCGCCAAAGAGATAGTCAGGTTCCTGTGTCTCGGCAACCCGACCGCTTATTATGACCGCCTGAGGTTCCAGTTGCATGGTATAACCGACTTGAGCATCAATACGCGGATAGTTTGAAGAGTCCTTTTGCCTGATTGTTTCTGATCCTTTTTGAATATCCCAAGCAGCGGTTTTCAGAGCTTTGTTGTTCACTTTTGCGGAAGAAATACAATCGGCAAGGGAAAGCGTTTCTAAAGCATCAGCAGGTGAGGGGAGTGTTATGAAAAAAAACCCGAACAGCGCCACTGTGGCATATATTATGGAATCAACATGAAGGAATTTCATATATAACCCTCTCTCCGCGAATAATTTCAAGCATACGTCGTAATTCCTGAATTTCTGTTTCATTAAGACCTTTGGTTAAACGTGCAAGCGAGCGCGATGCGCAACCACTCAAAGGCTCTTGCATTGATTTTCCTTTGGGGGTCAAATGGATTTTAAAAGCACGGCGATCTTTAGGGTGTGGCTTGCGTTCCACAAAACCGGTTTTAACAAGACGATCTACCAAACCGCCGATTGTTGTCCGATCTACCTGTGATTTTTCTGACAATTCACTCTGCGTCAGTCCATCTTCAATCCACAAAAATGCGAGCAAAGCAAATTGAGGGGGAGTCAGTTCAAATTCATCAATTTCCTCCCGAAATATTGCCCAGGCGCGCTGATACCCCTTGGCAAGCAAAAAACCGATACTTTTTTCAATTTCGTACATGGGATTTCCTCCAATAATATAGTCATTATACATATAATCAGCATGCTGTCAATTGTGTAACAGCAAAAATTTGCAAGCCAATTGCTTTCATGCTACAGAACAATAAAGCATATTCACGCAAAGGAATAAGACTAATGCACTTTAAATTACTTGCCAAAGATAAACATACTTCCGCACGTCTCGGCGTTGTTTCAACATCCCATGGTGATATTGAAACCCCGATTTTTATGCCGGTCGCAACTCACGGCGCCATGAAACCGCTTACTCCTGCCCAGATTCACGAAACAGGGGCACAGATAATTCTCTCCAACACATATCACCTGCATCTGCAGCCTGGAGAAGGGCTTGTTAAAAAAGCCGGTGGGCTACATACATTTATGGGGTGGAATAAGCCTATACTGACGGATTCAGGAGGATTCCAGGTTTTTTCTCTTCCAAACAAGCGTATTACAGAAGATGGGGTTTTCTTCAAGCATGAAATAACAGGGGATGAAATCTATCTCGACCCTGCATCGGCGACTCGCATACAGCAGGACCTCGGCGCGGATATAATCATGGCGTTTGATGAATGTATCCCATACCCATGCGAAAAAAAATATGCCGAGCAATCAACCATAAAAACAATCAAGTGGCTTAAACAGTGTCAGGAAGCTATGACTGATAATGATCAGGCTCTGTTTGGCATTGTACAAGGAAGTGTTTTTGAAGATTTAAGAATTATGTGTGCCAGGGAGATGAGAAAACTCGATCTTCCTGGTTATGCAATTGGTGGTGTAAGTGTAGGGGAGGGGCTGGAACTACTGAAAAAAGTTGTTGGCTGGACAGCGCCACACCTTCCGGAGGATAAACCACGATATCTAATGGGCGTAGGATTGCCTGAAGATATTCTTGAAAGTGTTGAACGTGGGATTGATATGTTTGACTGTGTTATCCCGACCCGCTATGCCCGCAGCGCAACGCTCTTCACCAGGCGTGGCAGAATTCGTCTTACAAACAAAAATTACAAGCGTGACTTTTTTCCGGTTGATCCAAGTTGCAGCTGTTATACCTGTCAGAATTTTACCAGAGCTTATCTGCATCATCTTTTTGCTGCAAATGAAGTGGTATCAGCAGTGCTTTCGGCAATTCATAATGTACATTTTTATCTGACAATGATGGGAGAGATCAGGGGTGCAATTGCTCAAAATCGCTTTACTGAATATAAAAATGCATTTTTGTCGGAATATTCAAGTCAGGAAAAACGGAAATAAAACTCTTGACGCTGACACTGCTTATCAGCTATAAACGCAATTCACGCGCCGGAGTGGTGAAATGGTAGACACAGCAGACTCAAAATCTGCCGAGCGCAAGCTCATGTTGGTTCGAGTCCGACCTTCGGTACCATAAATAAATAAAAGGCTTTGCGGATTATCCGTAAAGCCTTTTTCTATGCCACAAATTTATTGTTCAAGAGCTTTTAAAGGGTAGATCTTTAAACCTTCTAAACGGGGGATAAAAGTTGAATTGTCAATAATAACATTTACTTCAGGTTCATCAAGGGTTAACCGCAACTGTTCATCGTTTCTGTTTCTCATGTCAAACTCATGCGCTAGAATTACACCGTTCACGAGCGAATGATTTGAGTAATATATCTTATAACCATCAGGTCTCTGTTTTTGTTCTATAATTCCATTCTTTTCAATAATTCCAAAATTTTGTGATCTACTATTGCTCCCGCCAGCATCTTCCAATACCGAGTGAATAGAAGTTAAACCTTTAAGACCACCTTTTTCCGGAAGCTCATTAAAATGACCGATAAAGCCAAGCTTTTCTGAAGGGTAGATTATAAAAATCTGCTCTCCCAAAGCAAACACCTCAAATAATGTTGTTCCAAAAGGTGATAAAACAACTATATGAACTTTATCCGGCTTGCTGTATGCCAAATAACCAGAACCTGCCATGGAATGTTCAGTTGAACGTAAAACCAGAGTTACAGAACTGGAAAGAGTGTTCAACTCCATACCTTGAATTTTAGGGACTTTTTGAACCGTGGCGCACCCGGAAACAAAAAATGCAAATATTATATATATTGTTATGTTACAAAAACGAAGCAACGAATAACTCAATGTTGCACTGCAGAAGCAATATTCATTTTTGTCAACTCTGGCATAACCTCACGATTTACTGAATATGAAATGGCACTATCCCAATTAACCACAGAAGAAAGTGACGCTTCTTTGGATATAACTTCACGGAGATAATCCTGGTCTTTGATTTTGTCCTTGTCCAAATAAATTACACGGAGTTCGTCAGGTGACAATGAAACCATATTCCTTTTTCCAGCAGGGAGATAAATTGCTCCCGTTGTAAAATCGACTATATAAGCTACAACACCAGGGACAATGCAAAAAAGTAATCCCAATCCATCAAGCACCGCAACCTTAACATCTATTTCTCCATGTTTCTGACCACGCCGTTCCGGGTACATCAATGTTCCGCAAGCATATAATTGCAATGTAAATGTGAATATAAGCAACAGGCTTAATCTTGTAATTATCTTTTTTGTCATAGTTTGTTTTCTCCTTTTCTGGATGATGTTATGAGAAATTATTCTATGACATTCGTACCAACAAAACAAACTCTTTCGTACTTTACATAATATATCTTATGGGCGATTTATTAAAATATGCTACTTGCGGTTAAGTTTAAAACTCGGTATAAAAACTGATCTAAATTGAGCATGAATATTTTGTAGCTCACCATATTTTTTACGGAGTTGCCAATATGTACTTTCCAGACCTACCGACATTTTCTAGCCTTTCAACCCACGGTAATCTTATCCCGGTTTATCGCGAAATTCTGGCAGATATGGATACACCGGTAACTGCATTCAAAAAGCTTGATGACGGTACATTTTCATTTTTGCTTGAGAGTATTGAAGGTGGTGAAAAATGGGGTCGTTACAGTTTTCTTGGCTCTACTCCGTCTGTGGTTATACGGTCTAAAGGTAATCTCGTTGAAATTATAGAAAACGGAATGATTGAACGCATACACTCCCATGATCCTATGGAGGTTATCCGTGAGCAACTGAAGCGTTATCAGCCGGTTGAGGTTGATGGTTTGCACCGTTTTTTCGGTGGAGCCGTTGGCTATATGGGGTACGATATGGTTCGGCATTTTGAAAATCTGCCGACTGACAAACCTAAACTTCTGGATGCCTGGGATTCCTATTTTTTGATAACTGACACAATTGTAATTTTTGATAGCATGCGACAAAAAATAAACGTTGTATCCAATGCATATCTCGATGGGACTATCAGTCTGGAGGATGCATACAGCAATGCTATCGAAAAAATTAATACCATAATTGCCAAGCTGCGTGCCCCGTTACCGGTTCAGTCAATATCCAGGAGCGGTAAAAATGTTGTATTACAATCAAATTTTATCAGGGATGAGTTTGAGGCAGCTGTAACCAAGGCGAAGGAATATGTACGGTCAGGTGATATTATCCAGATTGTGCTATCCCAGCGCTTTAGTGGTGAACTTTCAGCGGATCCGCTTGATATCTACCGTGTTCTCCGAACCCTTAACCCTTCTCCATACATGTTTTTTCTACGACTTGATGATACCGTAATTGTCGGCGCTTCTCCTGAGGTTATGGTTCGCAAGGAAGCCTCGCGCGTAGAGTTACGCCCAATTGCTGGAACACGTCCGCGTGGTGTAACCATTATGGAAGACCAGCAGCTGGCGGATGAACTGCTGGCTGATCCGAAAGAACGAGCCGAACATGTCATGCTAGTTGATCTTGGGAGAAATGATCTCGGGAGGGTTTGTACTACCGGATCAGTGAGAGTATCCGAATTAATGGTGATTGAGCGTTATTCCCATGTCATGCATATTGTTTCCAATGTTCAGGGAGAATTGAGCGAGGGGCATGATGCCTTTGATCTGGTTCGTGCCACCTTCCCTGCTGGTACATTATCTGGTGCGCCGAAAATTCGGGCAATGCAGATTATTGATGAGCTTGAACCGGTGCAACGTGAAGTATACGGCGGAGCGGTCGGTTATTTTTCTTTTACCGGCAATATGGATCTGGCAATTACCATCCGTACTCTTGTAATAAAGGATGGAAAGGTTCATCTTCAGGCCGGTGCCGGAATTGTTGCGGATTCTGACCCGGCAGCTGAATGGCAGGAGACTGTCAACAAAGCTATGGCAGTACGTAAGGCTGTGGAACTTGCTGAACAGGGATTGCTTTAATCAAGAATACGGGTCAAGGTGTCTGCCACCTGAGTCAATGAAAACGGCTTGGGAATTGCCGCTTTGAAACCGTATTTTTTATAAACGGCCAAAATCGGGTCATTGCTGTACCCACTGGCAACAATTCCTACCGCTTCAGGATCAATCATAAGAATTCTTTTCATGGTTTCTTCCCCACCCATCCCTCCGGGAACAGTGAGATCCATTATTACTGCATCAAATGGTCTGTTACTCTCCATTGCTTTTTTGTAACTATCAAGCGCGCATTGACCATTTTCACAAACCTCGCAGGTATAGCCAAGCATTTCAAGCATATCAAATGCTAATTCACGGATCATGGCTTCATCATCCATAACCAGTATTTTACCTTTTCCTATTACAGGTTCAGATCGGATTGATTGTAATTCCAGAGGGTCTTTTTCAGACGCCGGAAGTAGTATGGTAAATGTTGTTCCTTCACCGATAGTTGAGGTGACTTGAATTGTCCCATCATGCTTGGTTATAATTGAGTGGACTGTCGCCAACCCAAGTCCGTTACCACTTTCCTTTGTCGTGAAATAAGGATCAAAGATTTTTTGAAGTGATTCCGGCTCAATACCATTCCCTTTATCTGCAACTATAATTTGAATGTAGCGACCTGCTTTGAGAATTCCATCGGGTGATGTGAGTGTCTTGTTATTAAGTGAAATTGTAATTGAACCACCATCCGGCATAGCCTGGTCAGCATTGATAACCAGATTGTTGATTACCTGGCTTATCTGTCCTATATCAACTTCAGCCGACCATAGATGATCATCAGTGGTAAAAATACTGACAACATTTGCACCCCGAAGGGCAAATTCTGCTGAATCTTTGACAATATTTGCCAATGAAGCGAGCTGTTTTATCGGTGCACCACCTTTTGAAAATGTCAGCAACTGTCTGGTTAATTCTGCTGCCCGTTCAGTAGCTTGCAAGGCACGATCCAGAGGGGTTGTTACAGAGGGATTGCCCTCTGAACGGTTGTGGGCAACGGATATATTACCTAGAATCCCGGTCAGTAGGTTATTAAAGTCATGGGCAATTCCACCTGCCAGAACTCCAAGCGATTCAAGTTTGCGTGTTTTCAGAATTTCATTTTCAAGACTGCGCTGTTCCGTTACGTCATGGACGGCAATGATGGCACACGGCTGCCCGGAGAAGGAGATCGGTTCCATGCTTATTTTGAGCCAGGAATCAAGCTTGCCGGTACCGATTCGGCGGACATGATACAGGTCGGTGTTATAGAGCCCCTTCCGGGTTTCAACAACGCTCTTTACCATCTCACGGAGTTTGCATATCGAACACTCAGGTGCATGTCCACACTCTTGATTGTCGGAAGATGTAAACGCACAATCGAGTACCTGGCCTGGTACCAGATTGAATAACTCCCCCTGCCCCCTGCCACACAGCTTTGCCATGGCAAGGTTTACATCAATTACACGGCATTGCGGGTTGATAATCATCATGCCGACCGGTGCAGACTCAAAGACTGCCCGGGCATTGTCCCGTTCCATGCTGGCAGATTCTTCAGCTGCCTGACGCTCGGCAATCTCTTCTTCCAGCATTTTTGCATTGTAATGAAGTGATTTCTCGATTCGATGGCGACGTTCTATCTCCTCCTCAAGCGCTTGAATCCTTTTCTGGAGCTCAGGATAGTAGCTTTTCCGAGACGACTGTTCACCCAAACCGACAATTTTATCGTGCAGCGATTTCCATTCATCGTTCTGTTCAAAGGGCTTGGACATACAACTCCTCGATTTCGGAAACTGACGGCCTGCGTGGATTGGTAATCATACAGGGATCATTCATTGCCTTGTGAGCCAGTTGCGGTATCATCTCCATGGTAACACCACGATCCGATAATGAGCCAACAATTCCTGATTCTATGCGCAACCTTCTGATTGAATCAGTCAGCACCGTACAGACGTGATGGTCGTCCACTGTCTCGGAAATGCTACAGCCGAGTTTTTCTGCAACACGACGATAGCGTTCTGACGCTGATGCAAAATTGTATCTGACAACATGTTCAAGTAGAAGAGCATTGCAGTCACCATGGGGACTGTCGAGTACACCTCCCAGGCTGTGTGCCATTGCATGTACGGCGCCAAGACTGGCATTGGAAAAAGCCATCCCTGCTTCAGTGCTGGCAAGCATCATCCCCCGGCGCGCGTCTTGGTTTGATAAATCTGACATTACTGCTGGAAGATGCTCGGCAACGAGAGCAATAGCATTCAAAGCCTGGAGATCAGTAAAAACTGAACTTGCTGTTGATACATACGCTTCGATTGCATGAACAAGGGCATCCATACCGCTACAGGCAGTCATATCCGAACCCATTGTAGAGGTGGTACGGGGATCTATCAGAGCTAGATCTGGAACAAGTGTTTTGCTTATAATGGCAATTTTACATTTGCCGGGAGTGTCGGTAATTATTGCGAACTGGGAAATATCCGCAGCTGTACCGGCAGTGGTAGGTATGCAGATAAGAGGGGGCATGGGATAAGGGATCCGGTCAACCCCTTCGTATTGGAGAATATGCCCGCCATTGGATACGACAATGGCAATCCCTTTGGCACAATCCATGGGGCTTCCACCACCAACAGCAATAATCCCGTCACAACGGTTTGACTGGTATACTGCGGCGCCTGCCATAACTTCATAATCTTTAGGGTTCGGAGTTATCTCCACAAAAAGAGCCGAGGAAATTCCGGAGGCTTTTAAACAGGTAATAACCTTATCAGTCCACCCGGCACTACAGACACCCGGGTCGGAAACAACGAGAATATTTTTTAAACCGAAACAGCGTGCATAGCCATCTACCAACGTTAGACATCCATTTCCAAAAATCATTTCAGGAACAACAAATTTTCTGTATGAAACAGCGTCTTTCATCGGCACACTCCATTTATGTTAGGTATGCTATGGCATGGCTTAAAGCCAATGAATAGAATATAGCAAAAAAACTAACATTGTTTCAACAATGATTATGGCTAACCCGGAGGCCAAGCAAATTCCCTACCGGCAAGGAAGTGTACATGGAGATGAAAAACAGACTGACCAACCCCTTCGCCATTATTCTGAACCAGTCTGAAACCTGATTCTGCCACCCCTTTCTGACGGGCGATTTCACCTGCTACCCGGAACAGATGCCCCATGACACTTTCGTTGGCAACGTTCATATCGAGACAGTTGGAAAAATGTTCCTTTGGTATCAAGAGGAGATGTATCGGCGCTTTAGGAGTTATATCCTCTATAACCAGCAACTTGTCATCTTCGTATACTTTTTTTGCAGGAATCTCTCCCGCAATAATTTTGCAAAAAATACAGTTTTCCATATTTTACACCTCCGGTATGTTCAGCATTATTAAAAACTCTATGTTACCATCTGCGCCGGTTATTGGTGACTCACACACGCCGACAACGTGAAGCCCCATCTTGCCTGACAGAGTTTCTATTTCTCCAACAACACGGGCATGAGCATTTTTATCTCGCACAATACCCCCCTTCCCCACTTCCCCCTTCCCTACCTCGAATTGTGGTTTGATGAGCGCAATTATATGCCCGCCAGGTTTTAGAAATTGTAGTGTGGGAGGTAATACTTTAGTGAGAGATATAAACGAAGCATCAATAACTGCCAGGTCAAGTGGTTCAGAAATCTGATCTTTTTCAAGATGACGGATATTGTTTTTTTCAAGATTAAAAACACGGTTATCCTGACGTAGTTTCCACGCTAACTGGTTATGACCAACGTCAACCGCATAAACTTTTTTTACACCATGTTGCAGTAGACAGTCGGTAAATCCTCCGGTAGATGCACCCACATCCATGGCAGTCAAACCGTTTGGGTCAAATGCAAAATATTTCAGAGCTTTTTCCAGTTTTAGACCACCACGACTGACATAACGAAGTAATTCCCCCTTAATGCGAATGTTTGCATCAAGGGGCGTTTGATGACCTGATTTATCAACAGTGTGTTCTCCTACAACAACCTGCCGTGCCATAATAAGCGCTTGGGCTTTTTCAATGGAAGGAGCTAACCCTCGTTCAAACATAACTGTATCAAGGCGTTGTTTAACAGTCATTTGAGTTACCTTGTGAAGCAGTTCCATCATTGGAATGTAGAGCAGATACAGGACAGGCTGCAGAACAAAGATTACACCCTGTACAAAGATCAACTTTTATGATTTCAGCGCATTTATGATATTTGACATGAGTTAAGGTAATACATCGAAGTGGGCACGCAGCAACGCAGCGACCGCATCCGGTACACCTTTCAATATCAATAAACGGTATTGATTGAGAGCTGGTTTTCAGATCAATAATTCCATCTGTTTCCATGTGCATTCTTTGATCTGCTTTGAATTGGTTCTCTTGAAAGGATAATAACGTGGGCAACTTGCTACAACAGCATTGGAAGCTTGTTTACAGGTTCTCCGACAAGAGCTGCAAAGCTTGTTGGGGATCTGCTTATCGAATTTTGGCGGTTTACCAGATTTCATAAAAATCCCGAATCAGTTCCCGCTGATGAGATGTAAACAACTACTCTACAGCGGGAACTTTGCTCTTTAATCTACAAACTGCAACCAGCCGAATTTATCTTCCAGTTTACCGGTCTGTATTCCTGTCAAGGTGTCGTAGAAAAGCTGTGTAGTTTTACCAACCTTACCACCGGTTAGCTGAAGTGCTTCATCCTGATAGCAGAGCTTGCCTACCGGAGTTATGACAGCAGCCGTGCCACTGCCAAATGCTTCAGTTATTGCGCCGTTCTTTATATCTGCCATCAGATCATTCACATCAATCTGACGCTCTTCAACTTCATATCCGAGTGTTGGAGCAATGGTCAATACCGAGTCGCGGGTAACGCCTGAAAGAATTGATCCGTTAAGCGGCGCAGTTACGATTTTTTTGCCATAAACAAAGAACATATTCATGGCGCCAACCTCTTCAATATAGCGCCGCTCACGACCATCAAGCCATAGTACCTGATCATACCCCTTTTTCTTTGCTTCAAGGGCTGCCATAAGTGAACTGGCATAATTCCCTCCAGTCTTGGCTTCGCCGGTGCCACCAACAACTGCGCGCACAAAGTGGTCTTCAACCAGAATATTAACCGGATTGAATCCCGCAGCGTAATACGCTCCAACCGGCGACATGATAACGTAGAAATAGTAGTGGTCAGATGGTTTGACACCTAATACCGGCTCAACCGCGATAAGGGTCGGACGGATATATAGAGATGTTCCGGGGGTCGTCGGAATCCAGTCACGTTCCAGTGAAACCAGTTTTTTGATCCCGTTCAGAAAAATATCTTCCGGCACATTTGGCATACAGATGCGTGAAGCTGAACGATTAAACCGTTTGGCATTCATTTCCGGTCGAAACAGCGCAATACGTCCATCATCCCATTTGTACGCTTTCAGCCCCTCGAAAATTTCCTGGGCATAATGAAAAACCAGGGCGGCTGGGTCTAGGACAAAAGGTGCATACGGTTCAATACGGGGATCACACCACCCCTCCCCCGCTTTCCATTCAACCATTAACATCCGGTCAGTAAAATATTTACCAAAAGCAAGCTTGGTTTCGTCTGCTATTTTTGTTTTCATCTTTTCCGCAGGGAGCGGAACTATTCGAATTTCCATATTCTACCTCCACGATTTGATTGTGTGTAATGTTATTCGTATCCAAGTTCTCGGAGTACTGCTGTCCGTTCAGACCACCGTTCCTGAACTTTTACAAACAGTTCCAGGAAAATTCTGGTTCCAAGCAAACGTTCTATATCTCGGCGCGCCTGTTCGCCTATTTTTTTCAGCATTGCACCTTTTTTACCGATTATAATTCCCTTCTGTCCATCCCGCTCGACCATGATAGTAGCAGAAATGGCAATAACACCGTTCGGTCGCTCCTTGAATGATTCAACCACCACCGCTGTGCCATAAGGGACTTCTTCATTGGTGAGACGGAACACCTTTTCCCGTACCAGTTCGGCACAAATAATTTTTTCCGGTTGGTCTGTCAGAATATCATCAGGGAAATAAGCAATACCTTCCGGCATTTTTTCCCGGACAAACTGAAGCAGACGGTCAACATTACTGCCGGTATGAGCGGAAATCGGGATTATTTCAGCAAAAGCGTGCAATTTTGTCAAGGCAGCCATCAAGGTCAGCAATTTTTCACGCGGCTCAACAAGGTCAACTTTGTTAAGCACCAGAAACACCGGACAGCCGGCTTTAGCAGCAACCTCGCGGACAAAGGCATCGTCACGGGGGGTGGTAGCATCAATCACCAGAAGCAGCAGGTCAATACCCGACAGTGATGAATAGGCAGCGTCAACCATAGAGCGGTTGAGGCGTGTCTGAGCATCGTGGATGCCGGGTGTGTCAAGAAATACGATCTGCGAAAACTCATCTGAAACAATGCCGCGAATATTGTTGCGGGTTGTCTGTGGCTTGTTCGATACCGCGACAATTTTTTCGTTAAGCAGTCGGTTAAGCAGGGTTGATTTTCCCACATTGGGGCGACCGACGATCGAGACAAACCCTGATTTAAATTCTTTGTTTTCAGATATATCCATTAGTTATAACTACTTTCTTAAACTATCAATTTATTTTTTTGCCCAGGTATCCCGCAATGTGACAATACGATTAAAAACCGGTCTTCCTGGCGTTGAATCTCCTGTATCAACAGAAAAATATCCAAGACGCTCAAACTGAAACGCTGAACCAGGAGCTGTATCCAGTAGCGATGGCTCAAGATAAGCTCCGGAAAGGGTTTGTAGGGATTCCGGGTTGAGGAATTGTTTGTAATCAACACCGCCACGATCCGGGTTGGGATCGCTGAAAAGACGATCAAACAGGCGAACTTCTGCCTGAATGGCATGGGGAGCGCTTACCCAGTGAATAACCCCTTTGACCTTGCGTCCGTCGGGAGTATGAATTCCGGCCTGTGATTCTGGATAATGCTCGCAATGTAACTCAATTATCCTGCCGGTTTCATCCTTAACCATACCGGTGCATGTGATGATATAACCAAAACGGAGCTTGACTTCACCACCGACCGTCAAGCGGTGAAATCCCTTTACCGGTTCTTCCATAAAGTCATCTGCTTCAATATATAACTCACGACCAAATGAAATAGTACGTGTGCCGAGCTCAGGTTTTTGGGGATGGTTGGGGACTTCAAACTGCTCTACCCTCCCCTCTTCCCATGTATCAATGACAATTTTAATCGGCTGCAGCACTGCCATGGCACGGGGAGCTGTTTCATTCAGTTCGGCGCGAACACACTCCTCCAGAATTTCAATGCCGATCCAGGAATCACTTCTCCCCACACCGATCTGCTCACAAAAGGTACGAACCGCAGCAGCAGGGTAACCACGGCGTTTGATACCCATCAAGGTCGGCAGACGCGGGTCATCCCAGCCGTGCACTACATCC
>Ga0172367_10002762_pt1 | contig 23639 bp, 20 predicted proteins | sample Lak10m_FD_114542 | JGI IMG/M metagenome (GOLD analysis project Ga0172367, IMG submission 114542) | Freshwater microbial communities from Kabuno Bay, South-Kivu, Congo - kab_022012_10m | ecosystem: Environmental > Aquatic > Freshwater > Lake | place: Democratic Republic of the Congo: South-Kivu... | reverse complement strand
TCGCGGTTGCCAGCCCAGCCCCAGAAGTTGAGCGCCATGGTCAGGTTGGCGGGACCGCAATAATTCCAGCGTTCGTGCTGGTCGACATATTTCACGTTCGGCAGAATCACCGAGCCGGGCAGGGGGGTGGATGTGATTGTCGGCGAAGGCGTCGGTCCCGCAGTAGGAGTCGAAGTTACAGGCGGGGTCAACGTCAGCAGGAATTCAGCGCGGACAGTGGCGACTGCGGTTTCGACGGTCAATGCCGCTTCTCCGCTGGGCTGAAAGACGGCTTCGGATGGCGGGTTGAAGTAGTAGATGATTTTTGTGCGAAGGTCGTCCACGCGCCAGGCGAGGCGGCTATGCACGGGCGGCAGGTAATACACGCCGACGAGAAGCGCAAATCCCAGTGGAATCAACCATCGTATGTTAAATCTGGATTTCCTTTTCATGGCTGGGATTATAAAGCAAAATAAAATTGACGCTTCGCATCCTTTCTTCAGGATTCGCGTACATCAACCTGGAGGCTTGAATGACTACTGAAACCAAACAACAAATTCCCTGGTATTTGTGGCCCTTTGCGGCAATCTGGAAATTACTTGCGCTGATCGTCGAATTGACCGGACGCTTTGTGGCGATGGCGCTGGGAATCGTTTTTATCATCGTCGGCGTTATCGTCAGTTTGACGATTGTCGGCGCAATCATCGGGATTCCGCTGGCGATCATCGGTCTGCTGTTGTTGTTACGCGGGATGTTTTAGGATATAAAGCGACAGGCTTCGATCTCTCTGAAGCCTGTCGCTTTGCTACTGACTACCAAACTCCACCACAATAAAGTCGCCGTATGAGCCGTTGGAAAAATAAGCGTAGCCTGCGCCCATCTCGGTGGTTTTGGCTTTTAGAATCGCGTCGCGGTGAATCTGGTCGCTCATCCACCAACTCATCGCGGCTTCGGGACCTCCGCCGCCGTAGATGATTTCCTCCGAGAACGCGCCCGCGTATCCCGAAGCAACCGCCCGCGTGTAGGCGGATGAACCGTCTGACCCTGTGTGGCTGATCATGTTGTTGCAAGCCATGTCTACCGCGTGGGATTGCGCCAGCGCCGCCAGTTGGGAATTAACCGTCAGCGTGGGCAGACCAGCCTTTGCGCGTTCCGCATTAATCAACCCCGCCAGTTGACTGACGTATCCCGCGTTTTGGGTATTGTTGCAAATTGCCGAACCTCCGCCCCCGCTGTTCGCCGTCCCGCCTGTTTGTGTGGGACTGGTTCCCGGCGCGGAAGTCGGCGCGACGACTGGCACGCCCACCACCACCTTGACCCAAAATGTTTGCTCCGTGCCGATGGGGATGACTTTGCCGTCTGCGGTGTGCAGGGTGAAGTAGCCGGTGTACGTCCCATTTGCGGCTGGCGCGGTCAAATCGACCGAGACTTCCACTTTTGCGTTTGCAAGCGTGGTTGCCACAGGCGCGGAGAGCGGCGCGCTCATCTGGTCGCCGTTGGTGAAGACCAGCGTGTAATCCACCCAGGGACAGGTTCCCGTGTTTTGGAATTCCCAGGTCTTGGTGAAGGTCTCGCCGGGGCGGACTTGGGTGTTGTCTTGAATGGTCACGTCGCGCAAAAGCACGGCGACATTCGCGCAGTTTGCGGGGGCGGTAATCGCCGCAGTCGGCGAAATCACAACTTCGGGCGAAGGCGTCAGCGTGGCGGGGACAAATCCCTGTTTGGTTGGCGGCAGGGTCGAGGTCACAAAATCGGGCGAAGGTGTGACGACGGTTCCCGAATCAACGCCCAGGGCAATGCACGAGGTTAGAAGTAATGAAGTGAGAAGGATTATTTTTTTGAACATGGTTCTCCGGAAAAAGTAGGCAGGTAAGCAAGTAGACAGGTAAACAAGTAGACAGGTAAGCAAGTAGACAGGTAAACAAGTATACAAGTAAAACCAGCCCCCAATCTTCCAACCTCCCAATTTCCCAACCTCCCAATTTCCCAACCTCCCAACCTACCAATCTCCCAATTTCCCAACCTACCAACCTAAAACATCATCATCTGCCCGGCGGATTTTTCCACCGGGTCGCTGGCGATTTGCTCTTCAAAGGTTTCGCGGGTCAGGATGGGAAGTTCGGGCAGGCTCCGCAGCAGGCGATACTTGACCAGCCTGTTTTTTTTCATCTGCGCAGCGAGTGATGGGTCGCGTTCCTGTTTGTAGGCGGCAAGGGCGGCGCGTCCGCCGGGGATGACGAAAATTGTGAGCTGCGCGGGCGCGGAGTTTTGCAACGCCCGCTTCAACAACGCCGACGCCATCACCTGAAACGTCCGCACGGTCAAGCTGTTTTCTTCCCAATGCAGGGTTTTATCCTCGCGGCGGGTGACGTAGCCCAGCCGCTTGCCCACCTGCTCGATGAGCGCATATATACTTTGCAGCTCCGCCCGTCTCGCCGCAGACCTGTCCTCGCCGCGCAGGTTCCAACTGCCACCGTCTTTTTCGGCGTAGGAATTCAACACGGCGTAAATCAAGCCCTTCGACGGCGTGAGCAAGCCGGGAAAAAGCGGGTTCAGCATGGCTTCGATTTCGAGATACAGCACGCTCGGATTCTTTTGCAGGTGGTTAACAATCTCCACTTCCACGCGGTCGGCAAGCGACTCGCCCGAAGCGAGACTCACTCCCCATGTGCCCGTTTCCACGCTCTCGCCGCTGGCGTAGTGAACCAGATGCCCGTCACCTTTCAACGCCGATTCAAACTGAGCGTTGATTTTTCGCAGTGATTCGTCGAACTCGTCCCCAGCCTGTCGGAGAGTCCCAGCCTCGGTTAGCGCAACCAGCCCCGCCGCGTGGATGTGCAAATAACTTGCAGGCTCGCCGCGTTCCGCCAAAAATTTCTGAATGGCAGGGCGCAGTAAATCCCCGCCTTGTTTTGCTTTGGGTGGCGTATTTTTCCAGACAACCTGCGCGGGGTCGTGCTCCGTCCGCAGCGCCACGCTTTGCAGGGAAAACCCCGCCGCATCTGCCGCCGTAAAAACGGAGGTGAGGTAGGCGGGTTCTGGTTCGGGTAGCATCCCAAAAAACGGCACGCCGTCGGGCAGCAACTCGCGCAAGTGTTTGAACGCCGCGTGGAGCGCAGTGGCGTTCCATGCCCAGTCGTAGCGGCGGCGGCGCAGCGCAACCTTGTACGGCTCCACCGCATCCTTGCCCCACAGCCAGCCAGCCCACAGCGCAGAGAGAGTCCAAAACGCCTGGTTTGGGCGCGGCACAGAGCCGATGACCGCCGCAATCGGAATTTCCTTTTTGACGACTTGCGCCAGGTCTTTGAGTTTTCCTTCGTAGATGAGGATTCCGCCGCTCTCTGGAATTTTGCGGGGCCACGCTTCGCAGACCACCCTCGAACCTGTTTCCAACCAGAGGCTTAATCCATGCTCCAGACTCAGCCACACGTTTTGCTCGCGGAACTGATTGGGCGTGTTCAACTGCTTTGGGCGCGGACGGTCGGCAGGGTGAGACCAGAGCGTGTTGCCCGCGTCGAAGGCAATCAACAGCAGGGCGGTCAGGGCGCGTTTTCGTTCGGGAGTCAGGCTCAAATTGTCGAGGCGGTTGATGATGGTGGTCAGCGCGTACAGCGGGCGCGGCAGGTAATGACGGATGGCTTCTTCGGCGTAAATGCGGTCTTCGTCGTGGAGCGAGACCACTTTCTCGAAGGCGCGGGAGCGGTGCAGGGCGTCGGTCTCGGCAATTTTCTTCGCGCGTTCCACGTCTGATTCGGCGGCGGACTTTTCCCCCGCATCGCCGCAGTGGGGACATTCGTAAATTCTGGCGTAGGGCGCGTCTGCTCCCTTGCGCCACAGAAAAGCCTGGGCGTAAATTTGCTTCTCGCATTTTTCGCAGGTTGTCAGGTAGAGGGATTGGAGGTGTACGGCGAGTCTTTCGTCCCCTTTTTTGACCGCGCCCAAATCTGCCAGCGCAGCGATGAACTCGCTTTGGGCGGGCGGGTTGGCGAAAGTCTCCAGCAGGAAGCGGGTGACGGGATTATTCGCCGTGACCAGCACGCGGTATCCGCTGCGGGCGGCTTCCAACACCAGACGGGGGGAGAACCCGAACGGGTCGAGCAGCCAGCCGCCGGGTTGGTTCAACTGCCCCAGCCAGGCAGAAATCACCCCCTCTTCCAGCGCGGGCAAAAAGCGCGAAAGCGGTCCCGGGTCGGCAGGTTTCATGCCGGGGATGTAGGGTTGAAAATCCATCTTGGATTAAGTATACATCCCGCGCGCGGAAATTTTTTTCACAATTTCTTTGCACTGAAGATTTCGAAGAGCGGCACGGGTTGGTAGAGTGTGGCAATGGGTTCGATGCGCGACAGGCGGGCAAGTTCCGTTTTGATTTCGGCAATGCCGCGCTCGTGGTATGCGCCGGAGTATTCGCGCCCCGCTACTTTGCGCCCCATACGGTAGAAGATGTTTTCGGTTGGACCTGAAACAATCAATTCGCCGCTAGGCTTGAGCAGAGCCAGAAGTTCGGTCAATGTGCGAGGCAGGTCATCTACATGTTCCAGCACATCCAACGCGATGACCAGATCGAATGCGTTTGCGGGCAGGCTGGCAATGCCATCCCTGGCATCCTTGACTTGCACATTTGGCGCGAGTGGAATGTAAGCCTGCACCCGTTCGAGCGGAAGCAGGTCAACATCCATCGCTGTGACCTTCGCGCTGATTTGCGAGAGATGCGGCAGCATTACGCCGCTGCCGCATCCAAAATCCAGCAGGTGTTCGTAGCGGGCTGGGCGCTGAATGTGTTCCATCACTTTTCGCAGGCGTTGCCAGAAAAGCCAGTTGATGAGCGGGTTGCGGTGTGAGTAGGCGGGGAAGGCGGCTTCGTCCAGTCGTCCAGCTTCAGCTTGTGCAAGCGCCTGACGAATGGCGTTTCGATAGCGGGTTTTGTATGCGTTGAATTCGTTTGTTTTCATAAGGGGTCCGAGAGCGGTCTGCGCGGGGTCGAGTTGATGTCGATCTCGATGGCGGAGAGCAAGAGTTGAATTCCGAGAATTACCGACAGGGTGGGCAGCATCACGGTTCCCGTTGGGGCGGGGATGTTTGCGCTGGCATATTGAATCCATTTGACTGCGCCGAAGATTCCGCCGAACAGCAGCAGCGGAATGCCGACCATCAAATATAGTGAGGTGATCGAAAAATCGTAAATGTAATATTTCAAGAGGATGCGCCGCAGGAAGGTGGCGAACAGTTTGAGCGGAAACTCGAACAGGGTGCGCCGAATGGACAAGTGCGAAGTCTCGTTGCGGTAACGGGCAGGCAGGGGGATATCCATGACGAATGCGCCCAGCAGGTACAGGTTGGCGAGCATCGAGGTCTCGAAAAAATAACGGCGGTCGATTTTGTCCAGCGGCAATTGGGAAAGGATTTCGGCGCGGATGGCGAAGAATCCATTGGTCGGGTCGAAAACGCCCCAATATCCCGTCGCCGCTTTGGTGAGAAAACTCAATCCCAAATTGCCGATGCGGCGCACAAGCGGCATTTGTCCCAGCGCCTGAAAATCGCGGAAGCGGTTGCCCTTGGCATAATCGGCTTTGCCGTGAATCAGCGGCGCGACCAGCGTGGGAATGTGCGCCGGGTCCATCTGCCCGTCGCCGTCCAGTTTGACCACAATCTGCGCGCCGAGCTCCAACGCCTTGTAGAATCCGCTTACCATCGCCCCACCCACGCCCTGGTTTTGGGAATGGGTCACCACCACAATCCGCTGATCCCGTTTTGCCGCCGCCGCCGCCACATCGCCGCTGGAATCGGGCGAAGCATCGTTTACGACGATAATGTGTTTCACATAGGAAGGCAGTCCGTTTAACACGGATTGGAGGTCGCGTTCCACCCCGTAGGCAGGAATGACGATGGCGATGTCGAATTCCGCAAAATTCATGCCCGCGATTGTACTCGAAAAGGTGATAGAATCTGAATAAGGAAAAAACTATGGCATTCGGGGAACAAATTCTCATTGTCGAAAACGATCCAGATGTTGCCGACTTGATCGGGAGGCAATCGTTACAGCCGCTTGGGTATCAGGTCAAGGTGGTGGGCGATGCGGCTTCGGCGATCAAGTTTGCGATTCAATCTGCCCCGGCTTTGATTCTTGCCAATTTGAACTTCCCGGGCTTGAGCGGCAAGGATATGCTCGCTGCGTTGACCGCGCAGGGCATTAAATCGCCGGTGGTTGTGATTGCCGAAAAGGGACAGGAAGCCGACGCCATTCAAGCCTTTCGTCTGGGGGCATCTGATGTGATTTTCTGGCCCGTCAAAGATGCGGAAATCGTCTCCATCGTCGAACGTTCCCTGCGGCAGACCCAGGAAGCCCGCGAACGCCAAAAACTCGATCGTCAATTGAAGGCGATGAACGAGGAATTACAGCGCAAACTGCGCGACCTGACCGCCATCCTCTCCACTGCCAAGGCGGTGGTATCCGTCACCGACCAGCGCGTTCTGTTCGACATGATCCTCGAAAGCGCATTGCAATTATCGGATGCCAACATGGGCTGGCTGTTGCTGCGCGAGGAGCGCAGCCGCGCGTTTTTGATGCGCGCCCAGCGCAACCTGCCCGATTCGTGGGCAAAGAAGATGAACCAGCCGGTGGATGACGGCATCAGTTCGCTGGTGTCGCTTTCCGGCGAGAGCCTGGTCATGAACGGCGCGCCGCTGCAAAAGTTGAAGGTTTCCAGCCTGGGCAAGTCCATCGCCGTCATCCCGATCAAAATCCAAAACGAAGTCATCGGATTACTGCTTGTGGTGCGCAAGGCAGACAGGGAAATCACCCACGACACCCAAACCCTGCTGGAGGCAATGGCAGACTTCGCCTCCATCTCGCTGGTGAATGCGCGCCTGTTCCATGCGCTCGAAAAGACCGCCGAGAACGCGCGGACCGGTGAAAATTATCGCTATGCCACGCTTGAATCGGTGCGCGCTTCGATTCGCAGCGAATTGCAGGTGGCGAGTTATCCCCTTAATTTTGTGTTGACAGAAACCCCCGGCAAGCTGACTCCTGAACAGCGACAGGCACTCGAATCGGTGCAGGTTGCCTTGCAGCGCCTTGCGCGTTCTTCCGAAAAAACCATTGTTCAAGCGTAATAAATTGGAAAACGACAAGTCGAGCTTATGGCAAAACAGGACCTGATATTACTTGCGTTAAATCCATCCTCGATTTTGGGTTTAATGGAACGCGCCCTGTTTGCCGCCGGGTATGATGTGGCAGTTGCCCATGACCGCGCGGGGTTGGAGAAATCGACCCAGGAAGCCACCCCCGCCTTGTTGATTGTCGGCGAGAAATTTGCAGACCAGGATGGTTTCTCTGTTTCTGCCGAGATTCTGGAACGGTTTCCCACGCTTCCCATTGTTTTGTACGCGGATCGTGATACGCCAGAACTTGCCAAGTCCGTCCTGAAAATGGGGTTGAGCGGATATTTATATCCCCCGCTTCGGATGTCCGATATCGTCGATGAAGTCAAAAGATGCCTTGCGCGCGCCAGGAAATTGGGGGATTGGCTGAGGCGCGAAGTCAAGCGCACCACTTCCTCGCTTGCCCAAAGAGTCGACCTCTCCGAATCCGAACGCCAGAAACTCGATGCGGTGATTGGCAATATTCAGGATGGCGTAATTGTGGTGGACAGGAACAGGAATATCATCCTGATTAATCGCGCGGTGCGCGATGTTTTCGACCTGGGCAGCGCCGACCTGGTGGGTAAGCCGCTTGCCGCCGCAATCTCGAACGAGGATTTGCGGGCTTTGCTTTTTCGCGCCGGGGAGGAACCCCTCAAGTATCACGAAATCAATTTCGATGATGGGCGCGTTTATAACGCCCAGTACACGCCCATTCCCCAAATTGGGGCGGCGGTTACCATGCAGGATATTTCCTATTTGAAGGAACTCGACCGCCTGAAGAGCGATTTTATTCACACGGTTTCTCACGACCTGCGTTCGCCCCTGACCGCAATCCTCGGTTACGCCGAATTGGTTCAGCGCACGGGACCGCTCACGCCGAACCAGCAGGAATTTTTACGCCGACTGCAAAGCAGCATCCAACACATCACCACGCTGGTCAACGACCTGCTCGATCTGGGACGGCTTGATGCCGGGTTCGACGCGCGGCGCGAAGTGGTTCACCTGGATAACATTCTTAAATATGCGCTGGATATTTACGAAAACCAAATCAGGAAAAAGAACATCAAATTATCTTTGGATATTGCCGAGGATTTGAAGCCGCTGCGCGCCAACCCCATTCGTATTCGTCAGATGCTGGACAATCTGGTCGGGAACGCCATTAAATATACGCCGCCCGATGGCAGTGTGCGGGTGAGTATTTCGATGCAGGTCGATCAAATCGTGATTAAAGTGCAGGATACGGGGATGGGAATTCCGTCCGAAGAACAGGGACGGGTGTTCGATAAGTTTTTTCGCGCCTCCAACGCAGTCGGCGGCGCGGAAGGCTCCGGATTGGGGCTGGCTATCGTCAAAACAATTGTGGAAAGCCACCAAGGGCGCGTGTGGGTCGAATCAGTTGTCGGCGTTGGCTCCACATTCATCGTTCTTTTACCGTCACAAGATTGAGTTTGCCGCATTTTCGAAATTAAAAACGTTGCCGCTGAGGGAGAACTCAGCGGCAACTTTCGCCAAAGGAGGAGACAGGAGGAGGTGTCTGTTATGTCTCCGCCCCCATAATAAACGACAAGCATGATTTTACCCACCGATAAATGTCACGAAATAGTTGTGATAACCTTCACAATCATCTGCCTGCTGCCAAGAAGGCGCGCGCCCGCGAAATTGCCTCATCCGCGTTCGTGTATGACCGAATGCACAGGGAAGGATTCGGATTCCCGCTAATCATCTTCGATACCCTGCTTTTTCTGGAATAAAGACATAGGACAGGTTTGCCCAGGTTGAGGGCGAAGCCGATTTCGTAGCCCACCCCATGCGAGGGCGTGCTGATTTCCGCAATGAGGGCATCGCAATTTTTGATCCAGGCTGTGTCGCGTTCATACACCTCCTGGGGATTCAGTTCGCGTTCCTTTTGCATCACGTCGGATTGCGCCAGGTGTGAGGTGGGAATTTCATGTCCGTCTGCCATAAGTGCGGCGACAATTTCCTGATAGATGGCTTCGAATTCGCGTCCGCCGGTAATGGAACAGGCAAAATAAATGTTCATTTATCCTTGGTGGGCAGGCGCGAAAGGATCGAACTGGGCGCCCGTTTTTGCTGCGGCGCAGAGACGACGCCCGCGCCGGCGCGCATACTTTCCAATTCGTTGCTGAACTGCATCCAGTCGTTGACCAGAATTACAAAATGCGGGCTTTTGTCCTTGAAGAAGAAGGGCGAGAGAAACATTCGCAGTTGGGATTGCGGCATGGGGTAGCCGTTCAATTCGAGTACCAGCGCGGTCATTTTTGCCAGCGGTTCGATAATCTCAGCCCGCCAGCTCGAGATGCTTTCGCGCGGGAATAATGCGCCCATGTTGGCGGAAGAGGCGCGTCGGATTCTGCGATACGAAATGTTCAACCGCAAAAACGGCGTTGCCAGCCGCAGGTGATCGTTGAACGGCTGGACGTACGCGCTTTTGCGAAGGATCAAAAACAGGATTCCAAGAAAAACGTTCAACCCGCCGACGCCGGCGGTTGCAATCCAACGCCAGCCTTCGAATCCCCAACTGTGAAGCGCCCACGCCAGGGCAAGCAGGGCAATTCCCAGGGCGAAGACCGCGCTCCACCAGCGGTCGATCATGCGGGTATAGATGACAAGCGGATAGCGGCGACCGCCTTTTGCCATGACGATTATCCTTTCGCTGCCCCGCCGTCAGCCTGTTCGTTGTTCAACTGGGCGCTCAGGCGGCTGATGGCTTGGGTGAGATGTTCGCCTTGCAGGCTGAAGGTGATATCGCCGCGCGTTTTTTCGATGATGCCGCGCGCCAGGTCGGTCTGGCGGCGCAGTCCGTTGGTGATGGCGTCCGGGTAATCCATGGTGACCATGACCGAATAGATTTCATCCATGATGCCCAGCAGGCGTTCCACTTCTGTGGAATATCCGTGACGAAGGATGTCCAAACTGCGGCGGCGCAATTCCCCGACGACCTCCGCCAACCCGTTGAGATAGGTCGCGGGTTCGACGATCAGTTCTTCGGGAGTCTGGAGCGGTTCGTTGCGAATCAAAGCGCAGGTGACGTTCGCCTCCACAAATTCCTTGAGCGCATCCTGGGTATAGCCCGCATAATAGAGATCGGGATAGGTTGAAAGCGAGGCGCGCAGGGTATCTGCCATTTGCCGCGCTTCCTGCAACTGGGTATTCATGGCATCCACATCGTCGCGGTGTACGGCGCGGATGGCAAGGGAGCAGGCGCGGGTCAACTGCCGCGCCAGGGCGAGCGCATGATCGCGGGCTGTCGTTCGCGCATCGAAAGTTTTGCGGATGCGGTCAGTGATCTGTTCGAGTTTGTGCATAATATCCTGTTACTCCTTGGGCGGTTCGGGCGGTTGTTGAAAGGGTCGAAACAGATTATCGGCGAGTGAGTTGTTGCTGGGCAGGTTGATTTCGCCGAAGGCGCTCTCGTAACGCGTCAGGTTTTCGGTCAGCGCCTTTACCAAAAGTTTGGCGCTGAGCGGGGTCATCACCACCCGCGAGCGGATTTTTGCCCTGCTTTCGCCGGGCAGCAGGTGGGCAAAGTCCAGCACAATATCCGCCGGGGAATGTGCAATGCGCGCCAGGTTGGCGTACACGGTTTCGAGGTCGGCGGGCAGTTCGAGAATGGGACCCAGCGGTTTTTGGGGGATTGGGGGATTGGTCATGGGGCATCCAGAATAAAGAAAGGCTTCGGAAGTCTTTTAAAAACTTCCGAAGCCGGTGAATTTTTACAAGGTTAGAAGGGGATGTCGTCTTCGGGAGGAAGTTCAGCCATTTCCATTCCACCGCCGCCCGCGACGGGTCCGCCTTCGTTTTCGGCGCGGCTCGAAAGGAAGCGCACGATGGTGGCGGTGATTTCGAAGGAAGCGCCCGCAGTTCCATCCTGACGGGTCCAGATTTTGGGTCCGCCGGTGTTGGGGTCGGCGCTGATGCGCCCTTCCACCAGAACCTTGCTGCCCTTCTTCAAATACTGGTTGCAGGTTTCAGCCTGTTTTCCCCAGGCGCTGACGCGAAACCAGGTGGTGCGCTTTTGCTTCTCGCCGTTGGCGCTGGTGTAGGCTTCGCTGACTGCAACCGAAAAACTGGTCACAGCCTGCCCGGATGGCGTGTAGCGCATTTCCGGGTCGCGCCCAAGATTACCGACCAAAATAGTAGTGTGAAATGACATGGGATTCTCCTGTGAGTTAAGGTACCCGCCGTATCACGGCGGGGGAAATAAGGCAAATTGTATTGTACCCTCACTTCCCCCGTTTGTTAACTTTGTTTACCCAAATATTTTCGGCAATCCCCTGCCGCCGCTTTTCTGGAACATCTTCATCATCTTCTGCGCTTCGCGGAACTGCTTGATGAGGCGGTTCACGTCCTGCACTTCCATGCCGCAGCCGGCAGCGATGCGCCTGCGGCGCGATGCGTTCAAAAGATCGGGGTTGCGGCGTTCTTTCAGGGTCATCGAGTTGATGATGGCTTCGGACTGTTTGAAGGAACTCTCGATCTGGCTGGGATCGATGCCGCGCGCGGCTTGTCCCAATTGACCGGGCAGCATTTCCATGATTTGCGAGAGCGGACCCATTTTCTTCATCTGCTTCATTTGTTCGAGCCAATCCTCCAGCGAGAACTGACCCTTCATCATCTTTTGGGCTTGCCGAGCTTGCTCGTCCATGTTCTGCCCGTCGTAGGCAGCTTCGGCTTTTTCGATCAAGCCGATCAGGTCGCCCATGCCCAAGATGCGGGAGGAGAGGCGCGATGGGTCGTAGGCTTCGAGCGCGTCGAGTTTTTCTCCTGTGCCGATGAATTTGATCGGAATACCCGTCACCGAGCGGATGGAGATGGCGGCGCCGCCGCGCGAGTCGCCGTCCATTTTGGTCATGACCAGACCCGTCAGGTGGATGGCGTCGCGGAAGCCCTGCGCGATGTTGAGCGCTTCCTGACCGATCATCGAGTCGACCACCAGCAGGATATCCACCGGGTTGACGTTCGCCGCGATGGCTTTCAACTCATCCATCAGCGCGGAATCCATCTGCGAGCGACCGGCGGTGTCGATGATGACCAGGGTGTAGCCGCCCTTTCCAGCTTTGTCGAAGGCGCGTTTTGCCAGTTGCGGCGGTGTGATGTCGGTATCGGCTTCGACTTCCACGTCCAGCCGTTCGCCGAGTTGTTGCAATTGTTTGACGGCGGCGGGGCGGTACGGGTCGCCGGCGACTAGCAGCACGCGCTCGCCCTTCGATTTCATCAGCCGCGCCAGTTTGCCGGAAACGGTGGTTTTGCCCGCGCCCTGCAAACCGACCATCATGATGGCGCGGGGCTTCGGTCCCGTCAGGTTCAACCCCACAGGTTCGCCCAGCGAGTTGATCAACTCTTCGTTGACGATCTTGATCACCTGCTGACCGGGGTTGAGCGCCTTCGAGACTTCTGCGCCGACGGCGCGTTCGCGCACGCGGGCGATAAAGGTCTTGACCACGCTGAAATGTACGTCGGCTTCGATGAGGGCAAGCCGCACTTCGCGCATGGCGGCATCCACGTCCGCTTCGGTCAGTTTGCCGCGGCGTCGCAGGTTGTCGAAAATTTGGTTCAGTCTTCCGGTGAGTGTTTCAAACATAAGATAGGCATTTTAGCGCGGAGCAGGGTGAGGGTCAAGCGGAAGTTCAGGCTGAAGCGTAGAACGGGGCAAGCGCCCGAAAGATGGTGAAGATAAACCAGAAGTTGTTGACCATCAAAATCAAAAGAAAAACCGCCAGCGCAGATTGGAGCCAGGCTTTCCCGGAAAATTCAGCAAGGGCAAGCGCAGTGAAGAGAATCAGCGCGTAGGTCCAAAAAGAGGAGTATAGAAAAAGTTCCGTGCCGTAGTTCATGTGCAGCAGGAAGTTGAAGGCAAGGCTGCCCAGCAGACCGAGCATCAACGGCAGGCGGGGGGAGGAACGCCAGCCTTTCGCAAAAGCGAAGAACGCACCCGCGAGCAGAATCAGCCACAGGGCAAGCGGGAGATTTCCCCAGCCTTTGTAGGATGCCAGCAGGTTCTTGCGGATGTCGTAGGTCTTGAGGTCGATGGTGGGGCGGGGCGGTTTATTGGCGACGATTTCGAGCGGCTTGGGCGCGATAACTCCGTACAGGAGCAGGGTGCGGCTGACAATTTGAGCTTTTTGGGTGAGGTGCGCGACGGGCGACTCGTTCACGGGTTTGACGAAATTCGTTTCGAAGGCGATGTCGCCGGGGACAAAGAAGAAGGTCTGACGGTTGGGATACAAAACACTGGTGAAAACGGTCAAGGCAATGGCGGCGGCGGCGAGGGTCAGCCCGTAGCGCATCAGCCGCTTGAAACCGAATTGATTGCAGAGTAATCCGATGAGGCTTTGGATGATATTGGTAACGGTGATGCCGAAGACCAACAGCCCGGCGGGAATCAGAATTGTAAAGCGGGTTTCCTTTGCCTGAATCAAGAGCAGGAAAAAAATCAACGAGGTGACGCCGAAGATGTAGGTATCGGTCAGGGAGCCGAAGACCAGGTGCGCGGCAGTCGCGCCGAGCATGATTGCGAAGATGAAGGCATGAGTCCGCTGTGAGGCGGCGCGTTCGACAAAGCGCCAAGCCATCAGAACGCAGAGTCCGCTCATGGCGGCAACGACCAACAGCGGCGCAAGCTGCCATTGTTCGGTTGTGAACAGGGCTACAAAACGGACGAGGGGGCGCAGGGTGATCAATACCAGCGGATGCACTGAGCGGTTGATGACATCTTCTGTCGGACTTCCCAGGATGAATAGCCAGGGACCCGCATCCGACTCAAAGAGGACGCTGTTGGCGGTTAGGGCGGGATGGTTGAGCGCCCGCGCAATGACCAGGTTGATCAAAAAGAACATGCCGCCCGCGTAGATACCGGGCAGGTTCTCCGAGACGAAGTTGAAAAATTTCGTCTGCCTGAGTTTTGACTCCCAGCGCGATTCAAAGTAGAGCAGCGCGCCCGTGCCCCAGGTCCCTGCCAGCAGGGAAACGACGATAAACCACCCCATCCATTTCGACGGCACGGAGATATGTTCGGGGAGCAGCATGGCGGGGAATTTCAGCGCGGCAAAAATAATCGCGGCAAGAAAGATGGGCAGGGACAGGCTGAGGATGAGATTCAGCGGCTTGCTCAAAAATCCGCTGCGCAGGGACCGCGCCGCGCGGCGAAAGAGGGGGGACCCGGCGACGTTTCCAGCCAGGACCAGGCTGCCCGTCAGCAGAATTAGGCTGGGGGTGGTTTCGATGACTTCGTTCAAAAATCCCACCATGAAGAAGGCAAATGAAACGCTCAACAAAAAGCCGAGGGCGTACATCCCGATGGAATGGTTTTCCAGAAACCGTTTTATAAAAGATGCGGCGGGCAGCATCATTGCAAAGAAGAGCATGGCGAGCGCCGCCGCGCCGAGGGAATAGACCTTCGAAATTGCGTGGGGCAGGACAAGCGCCGCCGCTCCGCTTGCCGCCAGGATTCCGAGCGCTGCCAGAAGGAGCAGAGGGGTCTGTTCGATTTGTTGCTTTACAATGGGGTAGCCTTGAAATATCAACCAGGCAATTGCAAAGGTTGGGACGAACACCAGGAAGGCGCGATCCACAACGCCATAGCTCGAATAGCCGAAGAAGATCACCGCCGGCGGAAAGCAGAGGATGAAGGCGGCAAGCAGGCTGATCCCTGCGCGAAAAAGAAGGCGAAAAACTTTCACTCGGCAATTCTTCCTGATGACATCGACATGATTTTCTTAGACCTTATCCGCAATAAGAATAATCCATTTGTTCATCCACAGATGGCGCAGATTTTCACAGATTTTTCTCGAAAATTTACCAATTTGTTCAATCTGTGAAATCTGTGGAATATTTCGGATAAAGTCTATTTTACCTGATGACGGTTGGCGGCAATTCCAAAGGTGTTAAAATCCCTGCGCTGGATAACCTCGCAAATTTTAGAAAAGGAGATCAAGATGCAAATCGATATCATCGGCGTCCCCATCGACCTTGGCGCGGACCGTCGCGGCGTGGACATGGGTCCCAGCGCCATTCGCTACGCCCATTTGCAAAACAAACTCGAAGAACTCGGCTACACGGTTCAGGACGAGGGCAACGTGGAGGTGGCGATTGCTGAAATGTGCAAAATCACCGACACCAAAATGAAATACGTCGATTGTATCGTCCCGATGTCGCGGCGGATTGCGGGCGCGGTGGCGACCTCGGTGCAGGCGAAGAACTTTCCGCTGGTCATCGGCGGGGACCACAGCTTGTCGATTGGGTCGGTGCGCGGGGCGGCGCGTCATCGAAAAATCGGCGTGATTTGGATCGACGCTCATGCCGACTTCAACACCGCCGAGACCACGCCTTCGGGCAACATCCACGGCATGTCTCTCGCGCTGCTGGCTGGACTGGGCGACAGGCGGCTGGTGCAACTTTGGGACGAGGCCATCCCCGTCATCGACCCGACGAAGATTGCCATCGTTGGCGCGCGCGACCTCGACAGCGGCGAGAAGATGAATTTGGAAAAAGCGGGCGCGATGGTGATGGGCATGGAGCAGATCGACCGCTACGGGCTGGTGACCGCGATGGAGAAAGCCATCGAACGGGTCAGCCGCGACGTGGACGGCATCTACCTCTCGCTCGATATGGACGCCCTCGACCCGCAGCACGCCCCCGGCGTCGGGACTCCCGTCCCTGCCGGGCTCACCCAACGCGAGACGCATCTCGCCTGTGAATTGATCGCTGAAACGAACCTGCTGATCGGCATGGACCTCGTGGAAGTCAACCCCATCCTCGATGGGCAAAATAAAACCGCGGCGCTGGCAGTGGAGTTTGCGCTCTCCGCACTGGGACGCCGTATTTGGAATGGACAATCATGAAGCCAACACTCAAAGATATGGAAAGGCTCGCGCGCGGCGCGGGCGCCATCCTGCGCGATGGATATAACCAGGAACATCAGATCAGCTATAAAGGCGTCATCGACCTCGTCACAGAAACAGACCACGCATCCGAAGCCTTTTTAATAAAAGAGATCAATACCCATTTTGCAGACAGCCACATCATTGCCGAGGAAAGCGGTGAAACAAAAGGGGCGAATGGCGGCATCTGGTACATCGACCCGCTGGATGGAACCGTAAATTATGCCCATCACATCCCCGCCTTTTGCGTCTCCATCGCGTATGCCTTCGATGGCGTCGTGACTCTTGCCGCGGTTTACGAACCGCTGCGGGATGAGATGTTCACCGCCGAGCGTGGCAAAGGCGCGTATTTGAACGGCAAACAGATCCACGCTTCCGCAACCACTGAACTGCAAAAGAGCCTGCTCGTGACGGGTTTCCCGTACGACACATGGACTACAGACAAGGATAATTTCGGAAGATTTGAAAAGCTGTGCAAGGTGACCCAGGGCGTGCGCCGACTCGGTTCCGCCGCGCTGGACGGCTGTTACGTGGCTGCGGGACGGTTCGACGGCTTCTGGGAACTGTCCCTCAAATCCTGGGATGTCGCCGCCTGCGGGTTGATCGCCGAAGAAGGCGGCGCCATCGTCACCGCGACAGACGGAAATCCAGATTACATCTCCGCGCCGCAGTCCATTCTCGCCGCCGCGCCGGGGATTTATCAACAGGTGTTGGAGCAGTTGAAGTAAGGGATTGGGGATTAGGTGATTAGGTAATTAGGTAATTAGGAAAAGCCCCTGAGAGTTGGGAGACTTTCAGGGGCTTTGTGTTTAATGTTTGCTAACCGTATGGCTGAATCACATCGGGGATGTTGGGCTGCCAGGCGTCGTAGTGATGTTTGCACAGCCAGCGGTAATTGACGGTGTAGGATTCAAGCAGCGGCAAAAAGGCGCAATTTACGACCGTGGTGGGTATAATCCCCTCATCATGGAATATTCGAAGCTCATCCTCGTGACCGGCGTGACAGGTTATATTGGGGGGCGGCTTGTTCCGAAACTTCTCGAAGCAGGCTATCGTGTGCGTTGTCTGGTGCGTGACCCCTCGCGTTTGCAGGGACGTCCCTGGCTCAACCGCGTGGAAGTGGTGAAGGGCGATGCGCTTGTTCCCGCGGAACTCGTCCTAGCCATGCAGGGGGTGGCGATTGCCTATTACCTGATTCACGGAATGCAGGGCGGAAAGGTCAGCGCGGAACGCGACCTGCAAGTGGCGCGTAATTTCATGCAAGCCGCCGAAGAAGCAAACCTCGAACGCATCATCTATTTTGGCGAACTGGTCGACCCGACCGCCAACCTCTCTCCGTACCTGCGCGCGCGGCATGAAACGGGATACACCCTGCGCTACGGCAAAGTCCCCGTGACCGAATTCCGCGCCGGCATGGTCATTGGCTCCGGGTCGGTGCTGTTCGAGATGATCCGCTACCTGACCGAGCGTGAACCAGTCCTGGTTTGCCCCGCGTGGTTTTACTCACAGGCGCAGCCGATTGCCATCCGCGACGTGCTTTCCTACCTGGTCGGATGTTTGCAAATTCCCGACACGGTGGGGCGTGTCATCGAAATTGGCGGCTCCAACGCCCTGACCTATGCCGACATGCTTTTGGGCTACGCCAGGGAACGCGATCTGAAAAGGTGGTTGATTCCCTTGCCCGTCCATGCCTCCCGCCTTTCTGCCTATTGGGTGCATCTGGTCACCCCCATCCATTCGCGCTTGATCGAGCCGCTGATCGAAGGTCTGCGGCTCAACTTGATCGTCCGCGATGAATCGGCGAAGAAATTATTCCCACACATCAAGCCGATTGATTTTCAAACCGCCACCCGCCTTGCCCTGGGACGCATCCAACGCGACCATGTCGAAACAAGCTGGTCCGATGCCCTCGTCAGCGCGATGGGCGACTTCAAACCCTACCAATTCCTCATCAGCGACGGCATGTTCATCGAACGCTTTCAGATGCTGCTCGATGTGCCGTCCGAAGCCATCTTCCGCGCCTACACGGGGATTGGCGGCGAACGCGGCTGGCTCTACATGGATTGGGCTTGGTCGCTGCGCGGTTGGATGGACAAGGTTATCGGCGGCGTGGGACTGCGGCGCGGACGGCGGCATCCCGATGAAATCCGCACCGGTGAATCGCTCGATTTCTGGCGCGTGGAAACCATCGAAAAAAACAGGCGCATGTTGCTGCGGGCAGAGATGATGGTTCCCGGCAAGGCATGGCTCGAGTTCGAATCTGTAGCCAAAGACGGAAAAACCCTGGTCTCATCCACCGCCTATTTTGCCCCGCACGGCGTCAGCGGAATTTTATATTGGTACACCATGTGGCCCTTCCATAAATTCATCTTTGCCGGACTGACACGCGGAATTGCATCCCGCGCCCGCATTCTGGCGCGATCTGCCAATTCATTATCCGAAAGAAACGTTCAAACAAAGTGACATCAGCCAAAGGGAGTCAACCCCATGCCTAAAGTCATCCTTGTGACCGGTGCGACAGGCTACATTGCCAGCAGGCTCATTCCACAGTTACTGGAGCGCGGTTACACAGTCCGCACGCTGGCGAGGAAGCCGCGCTGTCTCTGCGCCCGAAGCTGGTATGAGCAGGTCGAGATTTTCCAGGGCGATGTCATGGATTCCGAGTCGCTGGTCCCAGTGATGAAGAATGTGCATACCGCGTATTACCTCATTCACAACATGTCCCTCGGATATGGATACACCAAACTGGAGACTCAAGCCGCCCGCAACTTTGCAACCGCGGCGGAACAGGCGGGGGTGAAGCACATCATCTACCTCGGCGGACTTGCCGACGCCGACCAGCCCACCTCGCCGCACATGCGCTCGCGGATTCAAACCGGCGCCACCCTGCGGGAGGGGAAAGTCCCCGTCACCGAATTCCGCGCCAGCGTGATCCTCGGCTCCGGCAGCACCTCCTTCGAGATGATTCGCTTCATGACCGAGTTGTTTCCCATCATCCCTTCGCATGTCTGGCTGAAGAAAAAGTCCCAGCCGATTGCGGTGCAAAATATCATGGATTACCTGCTGTCGGCGCTCGAAAAATGGGAAGCCGATGACCGCGCGTTGGAGATCGGCGGACCAGAGGTCATGACCTACCAGGACCTCATGCGGCGTTACGCGCTGGCGCGGGGTCACAAACGCAGTTTTCTTTTCCTGCCTTATATCCCGGTCAAATTCATGGCGTATGGCGTGGGACTGATGACTCCCGTGCCGCGCCGCATTGCCCGCGCGCTGGTGCGGGGCATGTCCGACGACAGCATTGTCAAACAGAACGACGGACACGAAGTCTATCCCGAAATCAAAATCATCGATTTTAAATCAGCCGTCGAGCGGGCGTTGGAAAATCTGCACCCGTCGCGCATCGAATGTGTCTGGGCGGTCGGGGATGAAAGTCCGCTCGAAGGTCAGGGGAAAATCCACGTTCGCACGCTCAAGCATGAGGGCTTCTTCATCGCCCACGCCAAAATCAAGGTGGATGTTACGCCCGTCCGCGTCTTCGAGGTGATCGATGGTCTGGCGAAACGGCTGGGCGCGCGCGGTTTTGCTGTGGACACGGTCGAGGCGGAACGCCTGATGTTGTTGAAATTGAATCATAAACTTCCCGGCGCAGCCTGGCTGGAATGGCGCCTGGGGCGGGCTGGAGAAAAGCCCGCTGCAGAGCCTGCCCCGCTTTGCCTCCTGCAAACCGCATATTTTTCACCGCGCGGTTTGCCCGGCTTTCTATATTGGTATCTGCTCTATCCTTTTTATCGGATCCTTTTTACTCGGTTGATGAAAAACATCATGCGCGATTTGGAGAGAACGCAAAACGTAATCGATTGACACATTCATTCCCGACATGAAAAGGCGCTCACCATGAATTTTTCGAATCTCAGGAAGGGCTTCCGTCCTTCCGTCCTGCTCCCCGGCATCACCGCGGGGCTGATCAATGCCATTATTCTCGTCAGCGTGCAATTGTCATTTGCCGCGCTCATCTTTTCGGGGGACTTGAGCCAGTTTCTGCCGCGTGGGATCGGTATCCTGTTGTTGGGTAGTTTCATCATTATCACCTTTGTCTCGCTCACCTCGTCATTGGTGGGCATGGTCGGCGTGCCTCAGGATACGCCTGCCGCGCTCATGGCGCTGGTCACTGCGGGAGTCGCGGCAACGCTCAAAGGTCAGGAGCCTGAAGTTGTTTACTCCACGGCGGTTGGCGCGATCATCTTTTCCTCCCTGTTGACGGCAGTCATTTTCATCACCTTGGGCTGGTTCAAGGCGAGCGCCTTTGTTCGCTACGTGCCCTATCCCGTGGTTGGTGGATTTTTGGCGGGTACCGGCTACCTGCTTGCCAAAGGCGGTTTGGGCGTGATGGTGGACATCCCGCAGACTTTTGTAAACTTCCCCGCCTTCTTTGCCCCCGACGTAATCTGGCGCTGGCTGCCGGGCATTCTTTTCGGTCTCACCCTCTATCTGGTTGCGCGGCGCTTCAACCATTTTCTGATCATGCCTGGCTCGGTCATCCTCGCCATTGTAATTTTCTACATTGTCCTCTTCGTGGCGGGAATTTCTGCCGGGGAGGCAAGCGCCGGCGGCTGGCTTTTGGGACCTTTCCCCGAAGGCGGCTTGTTCCAACCCTTTACCCTGGATAACCTGCGGATGATTCAATGGGGCGCCATCTTCCAACATGCCGACACCTTTGCCACCCTCTTTGGGTTGAGCGTCATCTCGCTGCTGCTCAACGCCAGCGGGCTGGAAGTCATCTTCAAGAAAGACATCGACCTCGACCGCGAGTTGATGTCTGCCGGCGGGGCGACTTTCCTCGGCGGCTTGTTCGGCTGTATCGTCGGCTATCAAACTTTGGGAATCACTGCGCTGGCAAAACGCTTCAATGTAAACAGCAGGCTGGTGGGCATCTTGACCGGCTCCCTCTTCGGGCTGGTGCTTTTTGCAGGCGCGTCGGCGCTTTCCTTCTTCCCCAAAATGGTTCTGGGCGGATTGCTCTTCATGCTCGGTATTTCCTTCATGGCGGAATGGCTGGTGGATTCCTACAAAACCCTGCCGCGCATGGATTACCTGCTGATTTGGGTCATGCTCATCATCATCGCCACCGTCGGTTTCTTGCAGGCGATTGGGGCTGGCGTGGTCATCGCCGCGTTGTTGTTTGTGGTCAGTTACGGCGGAGTCAGCGGGGTGCGCAGCGCCATCTCCGGCGCAAACTTCCACAGCCAGGTGGCGCGCTCCAAAAAACACAAGCAGATCCTTGCCCAAAAAGGTTCGCAAATTCACATCCTGCGCCTGCGCGGATATATCTTCTTTGGCTCGATTCAGCGCGTGTTGCAGGGTGTCCGTGAGCGGATTTGCATGAGCGAGGGACAGCCCCTGAATTATCTCGTTCTGGACTTCAAGCGGGTCACGCGACTCGATTCCTCCGCCGTGTTCGGTCTCACCCGCCTCAAGCAGTTGACCGAGTCCAGCGGCATCGCCATGACGTGGACAGACCTTGCCGGCGAAGTCCGCAGGCAGTTGGAAAACAACGGACTGCTCAAAGACGGCGACGAAGCCTTTTCAACCCAATCCACGCTGGATTACGGCGTCGAGTGGTGCGAGAACAAACTGCTGGAAAAAGAGTCGAAGGAAACCAAAGTGGATTTCATCGACAATGTCCTCTCGTATATGAGCCATTCCTTCCCCGGTTTGAAGCGCGTCCAGCAATATCTTGATGTGGAGACCATCCCGGCGGGCGAATACCTGTTCGAGCAGGGCGATGAGTCCAACGACCTGTTCTTCATCGAATCGGGTCTGGTCTCTGTTGAGTTCGAAGCCTCGAACGGGAAGAAGGAACGACTGCGCAGCGTGAAGAGCGGCGCGACGGTCGGCGAGATTGCCTTTTACCTCGGCGGACAACGCTCCGCTTCGGTGAAGGCGGAACAACCCAGCACAGTCTACCGCCTGACGGCAAAGGCCCTGCAAAACATCCGAAAGGAAGACCCTGCCCTGGCTGCCATGCTGCACGAATGGCTGGGTCGCCTGCTGGCGGAACGTCTCGCAGATAACAACCGCATGGTGGAGTTATTGCTCGACTAACAAAATTACGGAAGGAAGTCACTTGACTCCCCTTTCCTCGTAACATACAATACTTTCAATTAAATACGACCAAAAGCGGCGAAGCCGGTGCAATTCCGGCGCTGTCCCGCAACTGTGAATTCCATTGACTGTTTACTGAAAACGGATCACTGGAATGAGTCAGGTCGCCCGCTCTGGTCGGTTCCAACACACTCTCGTGGAAAGGAGGTGGAGGACGGCTTGAACGGATTGCCTCTCCAAAACCTCCCCAGTCATCGGCTGGGGATTTTGATTCCTTGATTTTGTGTCATTGCGAGGAGCGTTCGCTGCGACGAAGCAATCTCCATTCAAAAGAAGATTGCTTCGCCCTTCGGGCTCGCAATGACAAATATACTTTAGGAGAAAACCATGTTTCGCAAACCCCTCATTTTGACATTACTCCTCGCCCTGCTGATTGCAGGCTGCGCTCCCGCCATACCCACAGCGGAACCCGCTCCCGTTGCGACAGAAGTTCCTGCGACTGAAGCGGTGGTTACTGAAGTCCCTGCCGCAACCGAAGTCCCCGCATCCGAACAAATCTACTTTAGCGACTCGATGGGCAATGAAGTTATTTTGGCTGGCGTCTCCCAGCGGATTGTTTCGCTTGCGCCGTCTGTGACCGAATCCCTCTTCGCCATTGGCGCGGGCAAACAGGTGGTCGGGCGCACCGATTACTGCGACTATCCCGAAGAAGTCAAAGCCCTGCCGAGCATCGGCGGTTTTTCGGCGGAATCCATCAGCCTAGAAACCATCATCAGCCTCGAACCCGATTTGGTCATCGGCGGCTCGGAATATCAGGCAGAACTCATCAAGCCGTTGCAGGATGCGGGCATTCCCGTTTTCATCAGCCAGCCATCAAGCCTGGCGGAAATCGCCGACTCGTTGACCCTGTTTGGAAAAGTCACAGGGCATGAATCCGAAGCCGCCACGGTGGTTGCCGAAATGCAGTCGCGCATCGACGCCGTGACCTCAGCCGTGTCCGCCATCCCCGCCGACCAGCGTCCCACCGTTTTCTATGAAGTCTGGCATGAGCCGCTCATGTCGTCCAACGGCAAAACCGTCGTCGGCGAGTTGATTGACCTCGCGGGCGGAGTCAACATCTTCGCCGACCTGCCCGACGAGTATCCCACCGTCAGCGTCGAGCAGATTGTCGAAGTCGATCCGCAGTTCATCATCGGTCCCAGCAGCCACGGCGACCAGATGACCGCCGAAGTCATCGGCTCGCGCGAAGGCTGGGGCAACCTGTCCGCAGTCAAAAACAACGCCATCTACATCGTGGACGCCAACATCGTCTCGCACGCCAGCCCGCGCATTGTCATCGCGCTGGAAGAGTTCGCAAAAATCCTGCACCCCGATTTGTTCAAATAAGGAATCAACCACGAAGGGTCACGAAGGAGCACAAAGGTTTTTCCTTTGTGACCCTTTGTCTCCTTTGTGGTGAAAAACATGTCCCGCACCGCCTCGATTTTCCTTGGCTTGACCGCCCTGCTCCTCGTCCTC
>Ga0172367_10002760_pt1 | contig 23662 bp, 24 predicted proteins | sample Lak10m_FD_114542 | JGI IMG/M metagenome (GOLD analysis project Ga0172367, IMG submission 114542) | Freshwater microbial communities from Kabuno Bay, South-Kivu, Congo - kab_022012_10m | ecosystem: Environmental > Aquatic > Freshwater > Lake | place: Democratic Republic of the Congo: South-Kivu... | reverse complement strand
GGCCACCTGCGTCATGCTGATGGCGCTCTGGACGCGGGTGGGGACGTTCTGCTTTTCCAGCGCGTCCTGGAGGGCGAGGGCGTTGATGACGGTGGCGAGCATCCCCATGTAGTCGCCGGTGGCACGCTCGATGCCGCGCTCGCTGCCGGAGAGGCCGCGGAAGATGTTGCCGCCGCCGACAACGATGACGAGCTGCACGCCGAGCGCGTGGATTTCGGCGATCTGTTCGGCCATGTCCTTGACCACGTCGGGATTGATGCCCGAGCCAGCCTCGCCGCCGAGCGCCTCGCCGCTGAGTTTGAGAAGCACGCGTTTGAACTTGGGCTGGGCTTTGGCGCGGGTGGGCATGGGTGTCAGGTGGGGAAGAATTTCAGGGAATCAAATGCGCCGAGGGAACCGGGTGAAAGGGTGTTGGGCGCGGACAACATCGTGACACCCTTGTAACAACCGGCAGAGGCGGAGTCAATCAAGCGGCGGACGGCGGCGTCATTGTCCGCCGGCCAGTCCTTTGGACTCGGTCGCGACGCCCAGCTCGCGGAGCTGCTTCGCCGCCGCCTGTTGAGCCTCGGCGTCGTCCTTGTCGGCGGGCGTGAGGGCGAGACAATGCTGGAGCTGCGCGAGGGCGTCGGGCTTCTTGCGCAAGGCGAGGAGCGTCTGCGCGAGCTGGTGACGGTGGATGATGCGCTTGGGCGCGAGCGCGAGGGCTTTCTCGAAGTTCACGCGCGCGTCTTCCAGCGTCCCCTTCGGGATGCCGCCATAGACCAGCTTGGCGATGCCGCGCAGGATGAAGTTCATCTCCGCCACCTCGAAGTGCCAGCGCGCGAGCATATGGTAGGCAAGGTCCAGCTTCGGATCGAGGGCGATGGCGCGCTCGGTCTCCTCCTTCAAGCGGCGCGAGTAGTTCACTTTGGTCTGGTTGTCCACGTAGGGGAAATTTTTCGCGAGGCAGATGCCGACGGACAGGCGGGCACGGGCGCTGTTCGTGTCGGCGACCACGGCGCGTTCGGCGGTGGCGAGGCAGAGCGCGGCGAGGCGCTTCTTCTCGGCGTCCGCCTTGGCGATGAAAATTTGATTCGACTGCTGCTTGGCGAGGCGGATGAGGATTTCGGCGTGGTTGGGAAACTTCGTGTTCGCCTCCTCCAGCAGCTTCAGCGCGGCGGCGACCTCCTGCCGGGCGTCCAGCTCGTCGGCGCGACGGAACACTTCCGCAAGCGCCGTGCTGTCGGCGGCGCGGCCCGCGGACTGGCCGCAACTGAACCAGCCGGCGAAGATCAGCCCGAGCGCGGCGCGAAGGATGCGATGTGGAACCACGGATGGAGATTCGCCCTCCGCCCCGCGCCCGGCAAGCCGCGAGTGCCGCCTTGCCATGCGCCCGCAGGCCGCTACTTTCCGCGCCTTGGCCGCCGGCTGCCGGCGGGCCGGAATCCGAACATGACGAACTGCCATCACCACTTTTTCCGCAGTGTGGTTTGCGCCGCGCTGGCGGTCGCGGCCCAGTCCGCCTTCGCGCAAAACCAGCCCGCGCCGCTCCCGCCGCCACCGCCACAGCCCAGATGGGAGACCCTCGCCACCGCCGGCCTCACGCTGACGAAGGGAAACAGCGACACGCTGCTGGCCAACCTCGGCGTGACCTCCGCGCGCAAGTGGCAGGCGAACGAAGCCGGCGTCGGTGCGAGCTTCTCTTACGGCGAGGCGTCGGGCCTGAAGAACGTGGACAACGTCAGCGGCTTTGCCCAATACAACCGCCTGTTCTCCGAACGCTTCTACGGCGGCCTCAAGCTGAACGCCGTGAAGGATGAAATCGCCGACCTCGACTACCGCGTGACCCTCAGCCCGCTGGCCGGCTACTACTTCGTGAAGGCCACGAACACGCTCCTCAGCGCCGAGGTCGGCCCGTCGTATGTCATCGAGCAGTTGGGCGGCGTGAGCCAGAGCTACGCGGGCCTGCGCGTGGGCGAGCGGTTCGAGCACAAGTTCGCCAACCGCGCGCGCGTGTGGCAGACCGCCGACTTCACGCCGCAGGTGGACCGCTTCCGCAAGTATCTCGTGAACGCCGAGCTGGGCGCGAGCGCCGCCATCACCGACCAGGTCAGCCTGCGCGTCGTGCTCCAGGACGCCTACGACAGCATCCCCGCGCCGGGCCGGAAGGCGAACGACATCCGGCTCATCAGCGGGCTGGAATACAAGTTCTGAGCCGCCTCGGAGCGCCGGTCTCCGACCCGGCGTGAATGGAACCTTTCCGATAACCTCGCCGGCTCGAACAGCCGCGTTCCTGCCGGGCTTGCCGGATCAAAGGCAGCGCCCACTCGCGCCGTCCCGCCTGCCACACAAAATATCGCTTGCCTAAACCCTGTTTGTCCGTAATTTCTGTCCAGACAGAAACAACCGACGCCGCTTATGCCAACCCTTAGCCCAGTCCAGCAGAAGTTCGTCCTCCACTGGGGCGAGATGGGCACGCGCTGGGGCATCAACCGCACCGTCGCCCAGATTCACGCCCTGCTCTTCATCGCGCCCAAGCCGCTCCCCGCCGAGGACATCGCCGACACCCTCCAGGTCGCCCGCTCAAACGTCAGCACCAGCCTCAAGGAGTTGCAGGCCTGGGGCATCATCCGCCGCGTCCATGTGCTGGGCGACAGCCGCGATCACTACGAGTGCATGAAGGACGTGTGGGAGATGTTCCGCGTCGTGCTGGACGAGCGGAAGAAGCGCGAGATTGACCCCACGCTCACCGTCCTGCGCGAGTGCATCATCGAGGCCGAGCAGGACAAGGAGACCGACGAATACACCGAGCAGAAGCTCCGCGAACTGGCCGGCTTCTTCGAGACGACCAACGCCTGGTATGCCCAAATCCGCAACTGGCCCGCCAGCGCCGTGGTGAAGTTCATCAAGCTCGGCGACAAGGTGCGCAAGCTCCTGCACCTCGGGGACGGCTGATGGTCCCCCTTTTTTTGAGGCTTAATTTCTGTGAATGCCGAAATAACAGACAAAGACGCCAACGGCCCGGCCGGCTGGGTCTTCTACGACGCGGATTGCCCGCTGTGCGTCGCGGGCGTCCGGCGCATCGGTGGACTATTCGTCCGGCATGGCTTTGTTTGGGAACCGCTGCAAGGGCCGGATGCTACAGCCCGGCTCGGATTATCGCATTCGGAGCTGCTCGGCGAGATGAAGCTGCTGCTAGCCGGTGGTCGGGTGGCTGGCGGGGCGGATGCTTGGGCGGAACTATTTCGTTGGGTCTGGTGGCTCCGTCCGTTGGGCTGGTTGATGCGCCTGCCGGGCCTGCATGGACTCAGCCACGCGGCGTATCGGTGGCTGATGCGTAATCGGTATTGCATCGGTCGAATGTGCCGGCTGAGAACTCCGCAGCCCAAGTCGCACCGCACCACAGCCTTCTTTGAACTGCCATGAAACCCAACCAACTTTGGAACCTGCACGGCGCGATTCGCCGACGCGACTATCTGCTTTGGGGTGCGCTGTTGTTCGGCATCAAGTGGAACCTCGACCGCTTCGCCCTCGGAGCACTGGGGCCGGATGGGCGTGGGCTTTCCATCTTCGATTATCTACAGGCTGGGTTTCCAGCGAGTGACTGGCTCATCCCGGAGCGCGTGCTCGGCGCGGGCTGGCTGGTGCTGTTGGTGGTCCTGCCGTTCCTCATCGCGGGTGTCACGTTGACGGTGGCCCGCCTCCGTGACGCGGGACTCCCGGCAGCGCTGGTGGTGCTGTTTGTCATTCCTGTGCTCAAGTGGTTCCTGTTCCTCGTGGCCGCGACCGCCCCGTCGCGCTTGCGCCCGGATGAGCCGGCGGCTCCGACCACTGCCCAGCCGAGTTGGCTGGAAACTATTTGTCCGCGCAGCCGGCTGGGCAGCGCGGTCGCCGGTGTCGGGATGGCGTGTGCGTTGCTGTGGGGAGCCACGCTGCTGGGCACGCAAGGGCTTGGACAATACGGCTGGGGCCTGTTTCTCGGGCTGCCGTTTGTGGCAGGCTTCTTCGCCGCGTTCATCCACGGCGTTCATGAGATCCGCGCGGCCGGCGAGTGCGTTGGGGTGGCGACGCTCGCCGTGCTGGTCGCCGCCGTGGGCTTTGTCGTCTTTGCCATCGAAGGGGTCATCTGCATTGTCATGGCCGCACCGCTCGCGGTGCCGCTGGCGATAGTCGGGGCGTTCTTCGGGCAGATGGTCTCCCCGGCGCGCTGGCGGCAAGGGACCAACCAGATGCTTTGCGCGGGGCTGCTCGCCGCGCCGCTGATGCTCACGAGCGAACGGCTGGCTGATACGCCCGCACCGCTGCTCGAAGTGAAGTCATCGCTGGCTGTGGCCGCGCCACCGGAGCGCGTCTGGCGGCATGTGGTCGCGTTCACCGAACTGCCACTCCCGACGGAACTGTTGTTTCGGCTTGGCGTCGCCTACCCGCAGCGGGCGGAGATGTTTGGCAGCGGGCCGGGCGCGGTGCGGCATTGCGTCTTCTCCACCGGCCCGTTCGTCGAGCCGATTGAGGTCTGGGATGAGCCGCGCCTGCTCCGCTTCGGCGTGACGAAGAACCCGCCACCGATGGAGGAGTGGACGCCCTACGAACACGTTCATCCGCCGCATTTGGAAGGATTCCTCGCGTCGGAACGCGGACAGTTCCAGCTCGTTGCGCTGCCAAATGGTGGAACGCGTCTGGAAGGCACGACCTGGTATCGGCACAACATGTGGCCCGTAGCCTACTGGCAGACTTGGTCCGACTACATCATTCATCGCATTCACCTTCGAGTCCTTGAGCACATCAAGGCCCGGGCGGAAGCAGCAGCTCCAACTCAATGAACCCGCAACACCTCATCCTTGCCGGTGGCTCCGGCTTTCTCGGCCAGGCGCTGGCGAAGCACTTTCAGGCGCTCGGCTGGGAGGTCGTCGTGCTCACTCGCAATCCGCAGGCGAACCGTGCGGCTCGCGAAGTGCGCTGGGATGCGGAGACGTTGGGAGAGTGGGCGGGCGAGTTGGAAGGCGCGGCGGTGGTGGTGAACCTGACGGGGCGCTCGGTGGATTGCCGTTACACCGAGGCGAACCGGCGGCTCATCCTCGACTCGCGCGTGAACTCGACGCGCGTCATCGGACAGGCCATCGCGCAGTGCGCGCAACCGCCGCGCGTGTGGCTCAACGCGAGTTCCGCCACCATCTACCGGCACACGCTCGGCCCCGCGTGGGATGAGTCGGGCGCGGACTTCGCGGCGACGGCGGCGGTGAAGGACGAGTTTTCGCTGGAAGTCATCCACGCATGGGAGAAGGCGCTGAACGAAGCGGTGACGCCGCGCACGCGCAAGGTCGCGCTGCGCACGACGATGGTGCTGGGCCTCGCGCGCAACAGCGTTTTCCCCGTGCTGTGCCGGCTGGCGCGGTTCGGTCTCGGTGGGCGCATGGGCAGCGGCGAGCAGTTCGTGTCGTGGCTGCACGAGGCGGATTTCGTTCGCGCGGTGGAATGGCTCATCGCGCACGAGGAACTCGCCGGGCCGGTGAATCTCGCCGCGCCCAACCCGCTGCCCAATGCGGAGATGATGCGGCTGTTCCGCGAGGCAGTGGGCGTGCCGTTCGGCCTGCCAGCGGCTGCGTGGATGCTGGAGGTCGGCGCTTTCTTCCTGCGAACGGAGACGGAATTGATTCTCAAGAGCCGGAGCGTCGTGCCGGGCAAGTTGCTGCGCGGCGGCTTCGCGTTCCGCTTTGCGACAATGCGCGAGGCCATCGCGGACCTGCGGCTGCGGAGCAAGTGCGGCACTTTGGCGTGACGGAGCGGAAGCGAACGGGTGTTGCTGATTCAGCGCTCCCGCCCTGCGGGACGGGAAAGCGGCGTCGCCGCTGCGCTCTGCCGCCGCAGTCCAAGATGGGCTGCGGCGAACCTGAGCCTTGAATTCTCGGTGAATGCGCCAGTGACCATGTCGGATTCGAGAGCCTCCTCACGTCGGCTGCCACCATCGGAGGCGGGGCGGACGCGGCTGATGTCGCTGCCGCGAGAGCCGCTGCTCGTCGCGGGCTGGCGGGATGTGGTGATGCTGCATTTCGCGGTGGACGACGACGCGCTGCAACGCGAGGTGCCCTTCGCGGTCGAGCGGTTCGAGGGGCGGGCGTTTATAAGCCTGGTTTGCTTCACGCTCGTGGACATGAGGCCGCGTTGGGGCGGGACGCTGGCCAAAGTGTTGCTTCGGCCGGTCGGCACGCATCGCTATCTGAACGTGCGGACCTATGTGCGGCACGGCGACGAACACGGGATTTTCTTCCTCGCGGAATGGCTGTCGAGCCGGCTGGCGACGTGGTTGGGAGCGATGCCCTTCGGACTACCATTTCGCTTCGGTCGGCTGGACTACTCGCACGCAGTCCCGGCGGAAGGCGTGCATGGCTGCGTGCAGGCGGGCGAGGGGAAGCTGGCGTATCGAGGCAACCCAGCGGCTCGCGAGGACGCCAGCCCCACCGGCAGTGCGCCTGGGTCGCTCGACGAGTTTCTGCTGGAGCGCTACACGGCGTTCACGGCGCGGCGCGGACGACGCGGGTTCTTCCGCGTGTGGCATCCGACTTGGCAGGCGCGGCGCATCGAAACGCACATGGATGAGCGAAGCCTGCTCACGGCGAAGTGGCCGTGGTTTGAACCGGCGGAGCTGGTGGCGGCGCACCACTCGCGCGGCTTCGAGGAGGTGTGGATGGGCTGGCCGCACGGGTTGGAGGCGATGGCGATTCGCTGAGGCTGGACAAGTTTGGTCGGCCCATCACACTGCGGACCAACGCGGAGCCACCCGCACGCAAACGTTCATTCCCATGATTACCCTCCTCGTTGGCACCAACCGCCCCGGCAGCAACACGCGCCTCGTGGCGCGGCAGATTGAAGGGCTATACGCCGAGCTGCACCAACCCGTGCGCGTGCTGGACCTCGCGCAGTTGCCGGCGGAAGTCTTCGCGCCGACGGCCTACGCGGAGAAGCCCGCGAGCTTTGCGCCCTTCGCGGACGCCGTGCTGACCGCCTCCGGCCTGCACGTCGTGACGCCGGAATACAACGGCTCCATGCCCGGCGTGCTGAAGTATTTCATAGACCTGCTGAAATTCCCCGAGAGCTTCGAGCGGCGGCCCGTATGCTTCACCGGGCTGGCGGCGGGGATGTGGGGCGCGCTGCGGCCGGTGGAGCAGCTTCAGCAAATCTTCGGCTACCGCAACGCGCACATCTATCCCGAGCGCGTGTTCATCCCCGGCATCGGCCAGCAGTTGGGCGCGGACGGCCGGCTCAAGGACGAGAAACTGGTCGGGCGGCTGCGCAAGCAGGCGGCGGGTTTCGTGGAGTTCACGCGCCGGTTCGCGGTGAAGTGAGCCGGGGGAGAACCGGTGAGGTGGTGCGCGGTGCAGGGTTCGAACCTGCGACCCCTACCGTGTCAAGGTAATGCTCTACCACTGAGCTAACCGCGCAAAGCGGGGCGTAAATTGCCGAGCGTTCCTGCGGTTGGCAAGCGCGGACTTGGCGCGGACTTGGCGCAACGGGAAAGCGGGAATGCCGGTGAATACCTTCAATCGTTCGCCGAAAATCCTCCCTACTGGTTCTCACCGACGCACCCCGGAGCCATACAGAAAGTAGTTCGGCGTGACATTCAAGTCGGCGTCGAAGCCGTGTTGGCGGAAGCGCGCTGCAAGCACGTCCGGTGAGTGGAAGAGCTTCACCACGCGAAACTCCCGCCCGTCGTTCAGTTTGCGGACGCGCACGCCGGTCTCGGCTGTGGGGCGGTCGTGGTTCTTCGCCATCGAGGTGCTTTCGTTGCGCGAGTCCACGAGAAAGAATCGTCCGCCGGGACGCGTCGCGCGGCGGACCTTGTCGAGGAAAGCGTCGAGACGCTCGTCAGGGACGTGCGAGAGCCAGAAGCAAAAGACGACGAGATCAAATTCGTTCGGAGGTTCCCAAGTGAACAGGTCCGCCTCGCAATAGATAACGCGGTCGGAATGAAGCCGCTGGCAGTTGAGCGCAAGCACCTCCGGGGAGCCGTCCACGGCGACGACGCTCTCGGCCACACTCGCGAGTTCCTCCGTCCAGATGCCCGTGCCGCAGGCGAGTTCCAAGGCACTGTCCACCGGGCCAAGTGCTCGGAGCGCGACGCGGGCAATCTCCGCCTCTGCAAGCCACCGCGCGTTCAGTTCCGCGCCCCGGTCGTAGCGGTGCCGGCGATAGAACCAGTCGTCATACTCACCTGCGCGGGCGCGGTAGTAGGCGAGTTGTTCGGAGAGGATGGCGTCGGTCACAGCGGAAGAATGAATTGGCCGCGAAAGAACGCAAAGCGCACAGAGAGGGAAGTGAGAGGTTTCCTTTGCGTTCTCTGCGCCCTTTCGCGGCTAAGTCCGTTTCCACCCCGGCCCGCGCACTACCTGGCCGGGCTTCGCGCCGGTGTGCTCACCGTCTTGGAGGACTTGCTCGCCGTTGACCCAGACGTGGACGACGCCGGTGGAATACTGGTGCGGCTTCTCGAAGGTTGCGTGGTCCTGCACGCGCGCGGGGTCGAACGCGACGATGTCCGCGAAGTAACCGGGCCGCAGCCAGCCGCGCTGCTTGAGGCGCAAGTTCTCCGCCGGGAAACTCGTGAGGCGGCGGATGGCGTCCGCGAGAGGAATCAGTTTCTCATCGCGCACGTAGCGACCGAGCAGGCGCGCGAAACTGCCGTAGGCGCGCGGGTGCGTGCTGGACTTGAGGAAGACGCCCTCGGGCGCGAGCGATGGCGAGTCGCTGCAAAAGCTCACCCACGGCAGCTTGATCTGCTTCCGCACGTTGTCCTCGCTCATCAGGAAATACACCGCGCCCACGCGGCTGCCATCCTCGACGACGAGGTCCATCGCGGTTTCCTCCGGCGACTTGCCGCGCAGCTTGGAAACTTCCGCGAGCGTCTTGCCGGTGAGGGGCTTGAGCTGCTCGTTCTTGAAGCCGACGAGAATGACGCGGTCGGCGCTGCCGGCGGCGAGGTAAAGGTTTTCCCACTTGTCCGTGGGTGTGGACATCTCGCGGCGGACGCGCTCGCGCGTGGCGGGATCTTGCAGGCGCTTGGCCCAATCGGGGTAGCCGCCTTCCTGCACCCACGGCGGCATCGCGGCGTCGAGGCCGGTCTGGCCGGCGGTGTAGGTATACATGTCCGCCGTGATGGCCAGGCCGCTGGCGCGTGCGGCCTCGATCTTGCGGATGACGGTGTCGAGCTTGGGCCAGTTCGCCTGCCCGGCGGCCTTGAGGTGATAAACCTCGGCGCGGATTTTCGCCTCGCGCGCGATGGTGAGCAGCTCGTCCAGCGCCTCGACGAACTGGTTCCCCTCGCTGCGCAGGTGCGAGATGTAGAGGCCGTCGTATTCCGCCGCCACCTTGCACAGCGCAATAAGCTCGGCGGTCTTCGCGTAGAAGCCCGGCGCGTAAATGAGCGATGACGCCACGCCCAGCGCGCCTTCGCGCATCGCGGTGCGAACGAGCGCCTGCATCCGCGCCAGTTCCGCGGCGTTGGGCGCGCGGTCCTCGTAGCCCAGCTCGTGGATGCGCACGGTCTCGGGGCCGATGAAGGACGCTACGTTGCAGGAAATCCTCCGGCGCACGAGGAAGCGCAGGTATTCGTCCAGCGTGGTCCACTCGACCGGATACTTGATGTCGCCCTGGTCCTTGAGGATGCCCGCTTTCATCGCGGGGTTCAGCGGCCCCATGGACCAGCCCTCGCCCATGACTTCGAGCGTGACGCCTTGGCGAATCTCGCTCTGCGAACGGCCATCTTGGATGAGCGACTCCGTGGCCCAGCTCAACATGTTGATGAAGCCCGGCGCGACCGCGAGGCCGCGCGCGTCCACGGTCTGGCGTGCGGTGATACCGGTCACATTCCCGACCGCCGTGATTTGGTCGCCGCGCACCGCGATGTCGCCGGTGAACGGCGCACCACCGCTGCCGTCGTAGAGCATGCCGTTGCGGATGAGCAGGTCGCAGTCGGCCCGCAGCGTGGCGCAACCAGCAAGCGCGGCGGACGCGGTGGTGGAGGCGAGGAACGTGCGGCGCGAGGTCATGGCGGGAGTGTTCGCCGGCAGGATGCGGGCGCAAGGAGAAACCGGGCGGTGAACGTCCTGCAAGGCCAGTGGCACAACTACGGGGGGGCAACCGCTACAATCTCGCCTTCGCGGACGGCCATTCCGAATTCTTCAAGTTTCCGCCGGGCTACAGCACTCTGGCCGCAGGCACAGCCCCCAACCCGGACGTGCGCCTGTATTGGTGAGCACCGGCTTGTAACCTTCCTGGCTCGCCTGTCCGTCCATTTCGTGCCTGACTTGCCGCGCATGAGAACCAAATTTGCCCTGACCGTCCTGGCCGCGACGCTGCTGGGTTTCACCACCCAGGCCGGGGCCGCCGCCCCGGCTCCAGCCCGCCCGAACTTCGTCTTCCTGCTCGTGGACGACCTGCGCTGGAACGCGCTGGGTTTCATGGGCGACAAGATTGTCCAGACGCCCAACCTCGACCGGCTCGCGGCGCGGAGCGTGGTGTTCGACAACTGTTTTGTGACGACCTCGATCTGCGCGGTGAGCCGCGCGAGCTTCTTCACCGGGCAGTGGATGCGGCGGCATGGCATCGCGGATTTCGCCAGGGGCCTCAACGGGGTGGCGTGGGACAACACTTATCCGGCGCAGCTCCGCACGGCGGGTTTCCGCACGGGTTTCATCGGCAAATGGGGTGTCGGCAGCGCGCAGGAGACGAGCGCGAAGGCGGCGGCGTTTGACTTCTGGAAAGGGCTGCCGGGCCAGGCCGGCGAGTTCATCGAGAAGGATGACCCGACGCGCACGCACAAGACGGCGCGCTTCGGCAACGAGGCGCTGGAGTTTCTCGCGGGCTGCGCGAAGGACAAGCCCTTCAGCCTTTCCCTCAGCTTCAACGCCGTCCATGCGCGCGACGGCAAGCCGCGGGAGTTTGAGCCGGATCCGCGTGACGAAAAGCTCTACGAGGAGGTGACCATCCCGGTGCCGAAGCTCGCCACGGACGCGGCGTTTAAGCGTCTGCCGGAGTCCGTGCAAAAATCCGAGGGCCGCAAGCGCTGGGGCTGGCGCTTCGATTCGCCGGAGAAGGCCCAGCGCATCCTGCGCGACTACTACCGGCTCATCACCGGCGTGGACCGGGAGGTCGGGCGCATCGTGGCGGAGCTGGCAAAGCGCGGACTGGCGGAGAACACCGTCATCCTCTTCACGGCGGACAACGGCTTTGCGCTCGGCGACCGCGGCCTGGCGGACAAATGGTTCATGTATGAGGAGGACATCCGCGTGCCGGCCTTCGTCTTCGATCCGCGGCTGCCGAAATCGGGGCAAGGCACCCGCTCGAAGGCGATGATCCTGAACGTGGACTTCGCGCCGACGATGCTGGCGCTGGCCGGCGTGCCCGTGCCGGCGGTGATGCAGGGCCGCAGCCTCGTGCCGCTCTTGAAGGGCCAGCCACCGGGGAACTGGCGCACGGAGTTTTTCTACGAGCACCACAGCGTCGCGGCCCGCATCCCGAAGAGCGAGGGGGTGCGCACCGAGGGCTGGAAGTATCTCCGCTGGATCGCGGAGACCCCGGTGAAGGAAGAGCTTTACGACCTGCAGGCCGACCCGCTGGAGGAGCGCAACCTGCTCGGTGACCCCAAGCACGCCACGCGGCTCGCCGAACTGCGCGGCAAGTGGGAGCGTTATTCCCAGGATTTGCGGTAGGCCTCACGGCGCTTCGGCGGCCTGCCTTGCGGTGGGGACACATATTTCACTTGTGCCACCCCGGTCGCTCTCCGACCATTCCTCCGCGCATGGCAAAGATTTTGATAGCCGATGATGAACCGTCTGTCGTGGAAGTGGTGCGGCGCATCCTGGCGGTGGACGGGCACGAGGTGATCGAGGCCCGCGATGGGGAGGAAGCCCTCCGAAAAATCCGCGCCGAACAGCCCGACGTGGCGCTGATTGACCTGTTCATGCCCCGCAGGGAGGGGCTGGAAACCATCATGCAGCTCCGCAAGAACTTTCCCGACCTCAAGATCATCGCGATCTCCGGCGGCAACCCGACCCACGGCATGTCGTTTCTGGAGACGGCCGCGCGTCTCGGCGCGCATCGCACGATGGCCAAGCCGTTTTCCATGGAGGAAATGCGGGACGCCATCGCCGAGCTGCTGACGGAGGAGGTCTAGTCCACCGGTCGTTTCACTGCCCGCCCCTGGCCGTCTTCAAGGCGTCCTTGGCGAACATCGCCACCAGAGCGTCCGAGTCGCTGGCCGCCTTTTCCAGGGCCGCCGCACTTTTCTTCGTGCCGATGACCTTCAAGATCTGGCAGGCGTCGCGTCGCTGCTCGGCCTTGCCTTGCTCCAGCAATTTCAGCACGGCGTCCTCGGCCGCCGCCCCGAGGGCCTTGAGCGCGTTCGAGGCCTGATGCGCGTCCTTGCGGTCGGCCACCAGCTTCGCCAGCGGCTCGGCGGCGCGCGCATCCTTCAAATGCCCAAGCGCCTCGATGGCCGCCCAGCGCGCGGGAAACGCGCTGTCCCCAAGCTGCTGGATGAGCGGCTCCACGCTGTTCTTCCCGCCCCAGACGGCCAGCCCTTTCGCGGCGTTCTGGCGCGTGAACTGGTCCTCGTGCTTCAGGAAGCCCAGCAGCAAGGACTCGACCTCGCTCTGGCTGCCGTCCGGCGGCACCGTGGCGATGCGATGCAACGCAACGCTGCGTCTGGACTTGTTCTCGGACTTGAGGTCGGCGATCAGGGAGGCACGCTCGCCGGCCGAGACGGGCTTCGTCTCGGGCTTGGGCAGCGGGGCCGGGGGCTTGAGCGCGGCGACGAGCGCCTCGCCCGTCAGCAGCTTCACCGAGAGCGTGATGGGCACGCGCACGGTCACGTTGTCGCTGTTCTCCGTGATGCTGCCGGTGAAGACCAGCTCGCGGAACAACCCGGCCTTCATATCGAAGGTGTTCGTGCCCTCGCCCTTGATCTCGAACTTCGGCTGGCCGCCAACGGTCGCGAGGGTTTTCAGCTCGTAGGACTTCTTCACCGGCACGAGGTCGCCGACCGCCTTGCCGACGGTGTGGCTGGTCTTTTCCCTGGCCGGGAGGCGGACTTCCTTGAGCCGGTAGGAGATGGGCGTCACGAACTGCTTTTCCTCCGTGAGCAGCACGCAGTCGGTGGCGAGGTCGTGGCTGGGCCTGCCGGCGGACGGGAGTTGTTCGATGACCAGCCGCGACAGCGCGCCGAAGGCCTGGGGCAACTGCGCCTCGCCCGTCTCGCGCAGCACGCGGCCCTTCGCGTCTATCTGCATCTCGTTCGGCGTGGCGAACGGGCCGCCCATCGGCCCGAGGTCCGGGAACCGGAAGCCGCCGATGCGCAGCACGCCGTCGCCGAAGCTCGGCGGACGCATCGAAACCCCCTCCTTCGCCCTGCGCTGCGTGCTGACGCTGCCGCGCGCGGTGAGCGTGATGCCGTCCTGGTTGGCGGCCTTGATCGAGTAGGTGAGGTTGCCGGTCGAGGTCGCGACATACTTCGGCTCCGTGGCCTCGATGCGGACGGCATAGACGTAGTTGCTGCCGGCCTTGAACTGGTAGGTCAGGTCGGGCGACGCGGCGGCGCAGGGTGTCGTCGCCAGCCAGCAGAGCAGGGGAGCGCCGAACACGGCGGCGCGAAGCAGGGCGGTTTTCATGGTGCGATACTGCCAAACTCCGGCGTGGGTGCAAGTGCGCTTCGGTGCCTGGTCCTGAGTTGGGCGCGGCTTGAATCAGTCTGGCATTTCTCCCGGAAAATCTGCCCGCTGCGGTCAACCGCCCGGCAAGGGATTTCCCCTAGTGACAGTCGCGCTGAGGAGGGCTAGAACTCTCACCGCGCGCCGGGGTGGAACCGGCCATCCTTGATATGGTCTATTTCACCGTTTACCTGAAAAACCTCAACAACGGCACCGGCTACGTGGACACCGCGCTGGCCGACGACCAGTTGATGCGGGACTTCCTCCAGTTCCTCGACATCGGCGTGAAGGCCCACAAGGCGTATGCCGTCGTGGACGCCGCCAACAACGACGCGCCCGTCGGCGTGTTCGCCGTGAACCTCGCCGACGTGGCGGCCATCACCGCCACGGTGCCGCAGCAGAACGACCACCCGGAGCTGTTCTCGCCCCCCGAGGAAAGCGCTGCCAAGCCCCCCGCAGCAGGGCCGGCCGCTTCGGAAGTTGAGCCGGGCAGGTCCGGCGAGTAGTCTGCGTGGCAAGTCATGAGCTTGCCGTCCGCCAACCGGGAAATCCCTCCAAGCCGTCCAGCCGACGGGCCGGTCCATCCGCTTGCCGCCGGCCTGCTGGTCTTCGTGGACAATCTCTGGATGCTGGCGGACTGGAACGCCGTCACCTGGTTCCTGACCATCCCGCTGAGTTTCTGCTCGGTCGCGTTCACGACGGTTTTTATCCAGCGCTACCTCCATCGCGATGGCTGGGGCAAATCCCTCGGCAAGGGCCTGCTGCTCGGCGTGCTCGCGGGCGTGCCGACTTCCATCACGGGAACGCCCGTGGGCCTCGCGCTGCTGACGTGGGCGGGCATCATGCGGGCCAAGGGCGCGTCGGCCCCGCTGCCGAGGATGCACGAGACCCGCGCCTCCGCCCACGCGCCTCCGCCACCGATTCCGATTGAGGCGCAAGTCATCTCCTCCACGCCGCCCGATCCGCCGCCTCCTCCGGTGGCAACCGCTCCTCCTCCGCCTGCCGCCCCGGTTCCTCCGCGCCGCGTCGAGCCGTGGTGGGTGAAGCTCGTCATGGTCCTGCTGCTGTGCGCAACCGCCCTGCTCGTGACGAAGATGATCCTCGACCGCATGGGCGGCCTCGCTGCGAAGTTCCGCCAGCAGACCATCACCGAGACGTTCATCGCCGCGCTGCCGACGATTGCCCGCACGCCGGGCGGGGCGCTGGAACTCGCCACCGCCACCGCCACCGAGACGCTCACCCGCGCGGACGAGCGCACCATCGCCTGGGATATGGTTTATCTGGGCAAAACCGTCTCCGAGATTTCCGTGCCCGTTACCTACCGTTACCATCTCAACCTCCGCGACCCGTGGCGGATTGACGTCTCGGGCAACACCTGCGTCGTCCGTGCGCCCGCCATCCGCCCGAGCCTGCCGCCGGCGATTCACACGGACCAGATGCAGAAGCGCTCCGAGGCCGGCTGGGCGCGCTTCGACGCCCGTGAGCAGATGGCCGAGCTGGAGCGCAGCCTCACGCCGCGCCTCACGCGGCACGCGGGCGACGCGCGCCATCTCGCGCTCGTCCGCGAGGAATGCCGCAAGACCGTCGCCGAGTTCGTCCGCGACTGGCTCCTGCGCGAGGACCACTGGCGCAAGGACCGCTTCACCGCCATCCAGGTCATCTTCGCCGACGAACCCCGGGAACAGTCCCCGCCTCCGGTGACTCTCCGGCTGCCTTGACCGCCGACGGGGCAAATTAAGCGCTTGCATCGCCTCCGGCTTTGCTCAAATGATACGCGCACGTATTAAACGCACACGTATCAAATCATGAGCCAAGTCCCGCATCTGCCCGCCCTCCGCCTCGGCCGCCCCTACCGCAGCCTCGACCAGTCCGCCGTCAAGGACCACAAGACCGGCGAGGTCCGCGCCGAAGTCTCCACCGTCAACGCCGGCATCATCCGCAAGGATTTGAAGAAGCTGGCCGCCAGCCGCGCCGCGCTGAAGCGGTTCACCTGCGCGCAGCTCATCGAGCTGTCCGCCAAGGCCGGCGACCTCTTCCTGAACGGCACGCTGCCGCTGGGCGACGGCGGCCACACGCAGACCGCGCAGCAATACATCGAGACCCTCAGCAGCACCAGCGGCCTGCCGTGGAACCTCGTCCGCCGCAACATGGACAAAATCCATTTCGCGCTGACCAACCTGAAGTTCGTCCTCAACGGCCTCTCGCGCGGGCTGGACCTCGGCATCCTTGACGCCGGCACGGGCGAGCAGTTCGGCACCAAGCTGAGTTACTTTCCGACCTGCCAGGCGCTCGGCCTCGTGATGCCGAGCAACTCGCCGGCGGTCAATTCGCTGTGGCTCCCCGCCATCGCGCTCAAGACGCCGGTGGTCATCAAGCCCGGCAAGGAGGAGCCGTGGACGCCCTTCCGGCTGATTCAGGCGTTCATTGCGGCGGGGGTGCCGGCGGAGGCGTTTGGCTTCTACCCGACCGACCACGAGGGCGCGGGCGAAATCCTCAAGACCACGGGCCGCTCGCTCATCTTCGGCGACAAGAACACGATGGCCCAATACGCCAACAACCCGGCCATCCAGCTTCACGGCCCCGGCTGGAGCAAGTTCCTCATCGGCGAGGACTGCATCGAGAACTGGCGCGACTACATTGACGTGATTGCCGGTGCGATTTCCGACAACGGTGGTCGCTCGTGCATCAACGCCTCCGCCGTCGTCGTGCCGCGCTATGCGGCGGAAATCGCCGACGCGCTGGCGCAGAAGCTCGGCCCCGTCCAGCCCGCGCGCGCCGACGACCCGAACGCGCGCCTGTCCGGCTTCGCGAACGCGAAGATGGCGGAGTTCATTGACAGCCAGATAGACGAGGGCCTCCAGACGCCCGGCGCGACCGACGTGACGGCGAAGTATCGCAACGGCCCGCGCAAGGTGTTCTTCGAGGGCGGCATCTTCCTGCGGCCGACCATCGTGCAGTGCGACAGCTTCGCTCATCCGCTGGCGAACAAGGAATTCCTCTGCCCCTACGCCAGCGTCGTCACCTGCCCGCAGTCTGAGATGCTGGACAAGATCGGCTACACCCTCGCCGCGAGCGTCATCACGAAGGATGCGAAGTTCATCGAGGCGGTGACGGACTTCGCGGAGGTTGACCGGCTGAACATCGGCCCGGTCTCGACGATGAAGATTTCCTGGGACCAGCCGCACGAGGGCAACATGTTCGAGTTCCTCTGGAAGCGCCGGAGCATCGAGCGGGCGTGGTAGGGCTGGCGCAAGCGCGGCAACCTGCTAGTCTTCGCGCTGTGAAGCTCGAATACGACATCGAGGCTGTCCGGCGATTTTGCCGGGAGCGGGGCGTCTCCCGGCTCGAACTGTTCGGCTCGGCATTGCGCGGCGAACTGCGCGCGGAGAGCGATGTGGACCTGCTTTGCACGGTTCGCCCCGGCATCAAGTGCGGCCTGCTGGAGTGGGTTTCCATGAAGCTGGAACTGGAGCAGATTTTCCGGCGACAGGTGGACTTGGTCAGCCGCCGGGCCATCGAGCGGAGCCGGAATCCCTACCGCCGCGAATCGTTGCTCGCCCGCACGCTGCCGCTGTATGTCGAGGGATAAGCTCTACCTGCGCGATATTCTCGATTCGGCATTGCTCATCCAGAGTCACCTTGCCGGACAGACGCGAGAAACCTTCGAGGCCGACATCAAGACGCAGGACGCGGTCATCCGGCGGTTGGAAATCATCGGCGAAGCGGCGAACCGGCTTTCTCCCGAGGCGCAGGCCGCCACGCCGGAAGTGCCGTGGAAGCTCGTGCGCGGAATGCGCAACATTCTCGCCCACGACTACGATGACGTGGACCTGGAAGAGGTTTGGGAAACTGCGCGGCACGACCTCGACGGGATGATTCAAGTGGTGGGCAAATACCTGGCGGCAGCAGCGGACTGAGCCATGCACCGCGCCGCCGAACTTCATCTGTCCAAGGCCGACCGCGTGCTCGCGCGCGTCATCCGCGAGGTTGGCCCGTGCACCATTCGACCGCGCCGGAACTGCCCGCCTTACCAGTCGCTCGTGCAGGCCGTTGCGCACCAGCAGCTCAACGGCACGGCAGCCAAGACGATCTTGAGCCGTTTCATTGCGCTGTTCCCGGACAGCAAGTTTCCCCAGCCGGAACACATCTTATCCGCTTCCGAGGAGCAGTTGCGTAGCGCGGGCCTGTCGCGCGCAAAGACGGCGGCCATCAAGGACATTGCCCACAAGACCAGCCTCGGTCATGTGCCGACCCACCGCGAAGCCGCGCGACTGAGCGATGAGGAACTGGTCACCCGGCTCACCGAGATTCGCGGAGTTGGCCCGTGGACCGTCGAGATGTTCCTGATTTTCACCTTGGGCCGCCGCGACGTGCTGCCGGTGGGCGACTACGGCGTGCGGTGCGGTTTTGCCAAGGCTTACGGTTGGAAGGAACTGCCGACCCCGAAGGAACTCCTCGCCGAGGGCGAGCGCTGGCGGCCGTATCGCTCCATCGCGTCGTGGTATATGTGGCGCGTGCTGGAGCTGAAGTGAGCGCGCCAGGGATAAATCCTTGAACAGCCGGAATTCTCGGCCAGTCTCTAACCGGACATGATTTCAGCAGGCCACGCTTCCCCTCCCGCCGGGCTGTTCGACTTCGTTCCGCGCACGCGGCTCGTGTTCGGCGCGAACACCGTCGAGCGCGTGGGGGAACTGGCGGTGGAACTCGGCGGCAAGCGCGTCCTCCTCGTCACCGACCCCGGCATCGTCAAGGCCGGCCACGCTGCGCGGGTGCAGGAATCGCTGGCCAAGGCGGGCCTGCACGTCAGCCTCTTCGACCGCGCCAAGGAAAACCCCACGACGAAGTGCGTGGATGAGTGCGTGGCCGTCGCGGCGGCGGAGCAGGTGGATTTGCTCATCGGCCTCGGCGGCGGCAGCTCAATGGACACGGCGAAGGGCTGCAATTTCATCTTCACCAACGGTGGGCGGATGCAGGACTACTGGGGCGTGGGCAAGGCGAAGCAGCCGATGCTCCCGCTCGTCGCGATTCCCACCACCGCCGGCACGGGCAGCGAATGCCAGTCCGCCGCGCTCATCGCGGACGAGCAGACGCATCAGAAGATGGCCTGTCTCGACCCGAAGGCCGCCGCGCGCATCGCCATCCTCGATCCCGCGCTGACCGTTTCGCAGCCGCATCGCGTCACCGCCTGCACGGGCGTGGATGCCATCGCGCATGCGGTCGAGACCGCCGTGACCACGAAGCGCAACCCGCTGTCGCAGATGTATTCGCGCGAGGCGTTCCGGCTGTGTGTTACCGCGCTGCCGCAAGTGCTCAAGCACCCGAAGGACATCGAGGCGCGCGGGCGGATGCTGCTGGGCGCGGCCTATGCGGGCGTGGCGATTGAGAACTCCATGCTGGGCGCGGCGCATTCGGCGGCGAATCCGCTCACGGCGCACTACAACATCGTCCACGGCCAGGCCGTGGGCATGATGCTGCCGCTGGTCATCCGCTTCAACGCCGAGAATCCCGACGCGCTGCGTGCCTACGCGGAACTTGCGTCCGGCCCCGAGCTGGCGACGGTGAAGGGCGGACTCACGACCGCGCTGGAAGCCTTGCTCGCGCGCTTGGAATCGCTGCTTAACCTTGCCGGTTTCCCGCGCTCGCTCACCGAGTGCGGCGTTGAGCCGGCCAAGATCAAGCTGCTGGCCGAGGAGGCCGCGAAGCAATGGACCGCGACCTTCAACCCGCGCCGCATCGAGGTCGCGGACTTCGTCGGCCTCTACGAGGCGGCGTTCAACCGCCGCAGCGACGGGGACTTGGTATGACCCGTGCCGGCGACTGGCAGTCGCCGTTCGTGCGCTCGGACGGTCCCGACGGCGGCTGGAAGCCGCCGGCACTTGCTTTGATTACGTCCGCATCTTCCGCAGTCCGTTTCCCCATGCCAGTGTGCGCTCGGCGGCTTGCCGCGATTCTCTATTCTCTAGTCTCTATCCTCTGCACCCAAGCCGCCGCGCCCGCGCCAGAATTTATCTTCCCCGCCGGCGGCAAGCAGGGCGCGACGGTCAGCGTCACCGTGGGCGGCAAGCTGGACGGCTGGCCGGTGGGCGTGTGGACGGACCATGCGGGGCTGGCGTTCAAGGCGGCGACCAACAGCGGCACGTTCTCCGTGACCGTTGGCGCGGACGTGCCGCCTGGCCCGCACCTAGTGCGCTTCTACAACGGTGACGGCGCGGCGGAACCGCGCACCTTTGTCGTGGGCAAACGGGAGGAAATCCTGGAGGCCGAGCCGAACGACGACTTCCGCAAGGCGCAGCGGCTCGACAAGTCCGCCGTCGTCATCAACGGACGGCTGGAGAAGGCCGGCGACGTGGACTCCTTCGCCATCTCGGCAGAGCCTGGCAAGTGGATCATCGCCGCCGTGGACTGCTACGCGCTGGGCAGTTCGGTGGACCCGGTGGTGCAAATCCTCGATGAGCGTGGCGTGCGCGTGGCCTTCAACCACGACACGCACAACCTCGACGCGCTGGTCGCCTGGCAGGCCCCGCGCGCGGGCACTTACATCGTGCAGGTGCTGGGCTTCGCGCACCCGCCGGCCGCCGACGTCGCGGCGAAGGGCAGCGCGGCCTACGTTTATCGGCTCACGGTCACGACCGGCCCCTTCGCCCGCTCGATCTTCCCGATGGGCGTGAAGCGCGGCACGAAAAGCGCGCTGGAGCTGGTGGGCTGGAACTTGGGCAAGGCGGCTCAGACCGTGGATGCCTCCCGCGCCCCGGCTGCGGAACAACTGCTCTTCATCCCCGCCGAAACGACCGGCGACACGCTCTGGCTCGACGTGGCTGACGCCGCCGACGTGGCCGAGCGGGAACCGAACGACACCACGGCCAAAGCCCAGCCCGTCACCTTCCCGGCGACGCTGAACGGACGCATCGGCCAGCCGGGCGACGTGGATCGGTTTGCCTTCCCTGCGAAGAAGAACGAGCGCTTCAACTTCCAGGTGCGCGCCGTCGGCCTGCACTCGCCGATGGCCGCGCGCATCCGCGTGGAGGACACGAACGGCGTCTCCCTGACGCAGCAGGAGGGCGGCGACTTGAACGACCCGCGCCTGGGATGGAACGCGCCGGTGGACGGCACGTTTGTCCTCGCCCTCAGCGACATGTATGGCAAGGGCGGAGCCGAGTGGCTGTATCGCGTCGAGACCGCGCCCGCGCCGCCGCACTTCACTGCCACGCTCCCGACGCACGCCTTCTTTGTGGAGAACGGCAAGACGAACGAAGTGAAAGTCACCGTCGCGCGCAACGAAGGTTTCAAGGACAAGCTCGTCCTCGCGGTGAAGGGCCTGCCCGACGGCGTCACCGCGCGCATCCCCGCCGTGCCGGACAAGAACGGCGAGGTGAAGGTCGAACTGGTGGCCGCCGCCAACGCGCGGGCGGCCAGCGTGCCCATTGAGTTGCTGCTCTCCGCCCCGGAGGTGCGTCCGCCGATGAGCAGCGCGGCGACGTTCAGCCTGCGGGGCACCGAACCGCGTGGCGACCGGCTCGTCAACGACGGCCACGTCGCCTGGCTCACTGTGGCGAACAAGCCCGCGCCGCCACCCCTGCCGAAGAAGAAGAAAGGCTAGCGTCTGGATCGCCGGCTGGCGGGTCGCTTTGCCTTGGACTGCGGATGGCATTGCGCGGCTCGCATTGCCCAGGTCGAGAGTTGCGCCGCGTCCTCCAGCACGGCGGCGGGCACTTCCCGGTAGGCGGGGAGGCATTGCTTCGCGTTCGGCTGGAACGGCCCCATCCCGGCGGCCTCGTAGTCGGGACGCGAGGCGTCATCGGTTTTGAAATAGAGCCGGCCCTGGTGGAGGATGCCGAAGAAGGTCTCGCCGAGGTAAAGACCCTCGCCGCCGAACATCCGGCGGAATGCGATGCCCGGGAGACCGTCCAGTTGCTCGCGGACAAACTGGCTGAAGCTGCCGTCCGCCATCAGTAGTTTGCCTGCATCCGGCTGAGGATCTGGCGGGAGGCGGTCTCGTCGCCGAGCAGGCCGACGCGGATGCGGACCTCGGTGGCCTTGGCGGCGACCTGCTTGGTCTTGATGGTGACCTTCTGGTCCGACGCGGTGCGCGCTTCAATCAGGCCACCGAGTCCGTCGAGCTGGGATTTGAGGACGGCGAACTTCAAGTCCTTCGCGGCGCGCTCCGCCGCCCGATGCGCGGTGCTGAGGGCCACGGACTCGGTGTTCTTGAGTTCGCCCTGGGTGTAGGCCACGCCGCCCGCGCCGGCCGCCGCGCCGACGAGCAGCGCGGCGCAGCCGGAGAACAGGGCCAGCGAGGAGCAGGCGATCAGGGCGATGAGCAGGGTGCGTTTCATGGGTGAACTGGGTTGAGCCGGCGGGACAACCGTATCCGCCGGCGAGGTTGATGTCGAACTCGCAAAGTGGTGGGCAGCATACGTCCTGCCTGTCGCTACGGTCGCACCGCCGCGAAGCGCAGGCCGCGCGTGCTCACGCGCAGCGTGGCGAGGCCGAAGCTTTCCATCACCGCCTCGAAGATCGCCGCGCCAAAGAGAATGACGTCCGCGCGCTTGGGCGGGAGGCCGGGCAGTTCGCGACGCCCGGCCAACGGCAGACTCCAGAGCCGCCCGACATGCCAGCGCACCCGTTCGGCAGTGAACTGCGTCGCCTCGATGCGGTCACGGTCGTAGTCGGCGAGTTGAAGTTCCAGCCGCGCGAGAATGCTCGTGGTGCCGCCGGTGCCGACGAGCAAGAGTTCGCTTGAGCTTGGTAGGGCCGCGCTGCGCGCGGTCTCGTGGGACTGAACAGAGAGTTGAGGCCGACCACAGGTCGGCCCTACCGAGGCGCTTGCTTGCAGGTGCGGCCCAAGCTGAGGCCGGACTTCACGGTCGAGAAAGGCGCGGAGTTGGGCGCGGGTGGCGGACAATTCAGCCGGTGTTGGCGGGTCGGAGAGGCGCGCGGCTTCCAGCAGGCGCACGGTGCCCAGCCTGAAGCTCTCGCGGAAGAGTGAACGGCTCCCATCGCCGAGGATGAACTCCGTGCTGCCGCCGCCCACGTCGAGGATGAGCAAAGGCTGGCCGAGCAGCGAATCATCCGTCAGCACGCCTTGAAAGGCCCAGTCGGCTTCCTGTTCGCCGCTGATGACTTCGACGGTCTGGCCGCTGGCCGCACGGACGGCGGCGAGCAGCTCGCCTGCGTTCACGGCATCCCGCGCCGCGCTCGTGGCGATGACGCGCACCTGCGTCGCGCCCTGCTCGCGGGCGGTCTCGGCGAAGCCGGCAACGGCCTTGGCGGTGTCCGCGATGGCTGCGGGACGGAGACGGTGGTCGTCGTAGAAGCCCCGGCCCAGGCGCGTTTGCTCGCTGCCTTCCCAGACCGGCTCGATGGCGGCGGCGGAAACGTCCGCGACGAGCAGCTTCACGGAGTTGGTGCCGATGTCTATGACGGCGCGGCGGGAGGAATCGGAGATGGGAGATGGGAGATGGGAGATGGGGGCGGCGAAGTGCTCAGGGTCAGTGCTCACAGGACTAATCACTAAGCACTAATTACTTCCTCACTTCTCCTTCGACTCGCGCTTGGCCAGCACCGCCGCGCCCGTGATGCCCGCGTCGTCGCCGAGCTTGCTGGCGATGATCTCGATGCCCTTGGCCGTGCCGGGCAGCGCGTAGTCCTTCGCCGTCTCGATGATGATGGCCATCATGTCGTCGGCGAGCTGATCCATCACGCCGCCGCCCAGGACGATGACCTCGGGGTTCAGGAAGTTGATGACATTGGCGACGGCGATGCCGGTGTATTCGGCGGCCTCCTCGACGATCTGCTCGATGAACTTGTCCCCGCGCCGGAGCGCCTTGCGGATGTCGCCGCTCCTCATGTCGGTCAGCTCGGGGCCGAGCATGTCGGTGAGCACGGTCTTCTGGCCGTCCTTCACGGCGGTCTGGATGCGGCGGAAGAGGGCGGTGCGGCTGGCGAGCGCCTCGAAGCAGCCCTTGTTGCCGCAGCCGCACTTGGGGCCG
>Ga0172367_10002755_pt1 | contig 23709 bp, 12 predicted proteins | sample Lak10m_FD_114542 | JGI IMG/M metagenome (GOLD analysis project Ga0172367, IMG submission 114542) | Freshwater microbial communities from Kabuno Bay, South-Kivu, Congo - kab_022012_10m | ecosystem: Environmental > Aquatic > Freshwater > Lake | place: Democratic Republic of the Congo: South-Kivu... | reverse complement strand
CCCCATATGATCTGCTAAAGATCGATTGAAGCAGACGTACAAGCACTTTTCATTGTTTGCGACCGCATCGGCGAGTAGTTGTATTGCGAGCTGCGTTTTGCCGGAACCGGCCGTTCCCTGAATACGAATGGCCCCGGAAGGAGATGTGATCCTGGGAACCCATAGCGTCATTCCCTCCGCAAGCTTGTGGGAAGCAGCTCCCACCTGTCCCTTGAGGACGGACAGGTCTGGCGTTACTTGGAATTCATTCTTGAGAAAATGCCTGACAGCTTCGACATCCTCACGTCCAGTTGCGGAACGAAGGATATCCAGAATGCGAGTGCCAAGATTGTCATATTCCTCGGCGCTGATAATTCTTTCGCGGGGAAACGCGATTAAGTTGGCGCCATCTATTCTGTAATCAGGAAGCACTAGGCAATTGGTAAGGTACGCTTGAAGCTTTGCCTCTTTAAGGCGATTCAGCATTGCCGAATATTGCAACCTGCACTGGCGACTGACGTTGCTTTCCCCAGTACTGTACATTTTGAACATCTCTCCATCCCGAAGGATGACATCGCCGGCCTTTACCTCAACTAGAAGTAGATTCCCTTCCGGACTCATTACGATCACGTCAATTTCGCCATGATAGTCATGGGAGGCATGGACCGAAAACCACGAGACACTATGAAATATCTCGTAGTTAGCGGGAAGGGACTGTTGGAGTCTCTCTAGAACATCAAGCTCTCGGAAAAGGCCTGCATCCTGGCGCAGGAGGTCGAAGGTTTCTGGATGCAGAATAGCCATTTATTATTTATTGAATTGACTGATTAGATAGGGTTATATCATAGCTGTGCAATGTCGGTGATAGGGATTGATCCAGGCGTTGCATGCGTATAAAGAATTGGCTGGCTCACTCTGTGATCCTTTGGTTCATCAAAATCCTGTACGTTCTGTACAGAGGGCTAACTATGACAACGATGTATACCAAGGAAAAGATCTGCGCCGTTTGCGGTAAAACTACTGAAGTAATAATGATTGGCTCAAGCAATGAGTTTGGATCCAAGGATCTGGACCTGCGACCTGCAGAAATGATGAGGTCTACCTATGCACACTGGACGGAGCATTGTGTGAATTGTGGCTTCTGTGCCTCCGATATATCTGAGCCAGATGAGTTCGCGACGGAAGTCGTACAGTCTGACGAATACCAAGAACAGCTTTACAACATTAGTTTTCCACAGTTAGCCAACACATTTCTTTGTGAAGCCATGATCTTAAAGGCCGGTGGACATTGTTCTGCGGCTGGGTTCGCCTATTTACATGCTGCCTGGGCGTGTGATGACGCTGGAAATGACGCTATGGCCAAGAAGTGTCGGTTACATGCTATCGCAGAATTTGAATCGGTCAGGGCTTCAGGCATTTCAGTTCTGAAGGAGCCTTCAGCCGACTTCGTTCTGTTGGCGGACCTTCAAAGAAGAGCGGGGGAGTTTGATTTTGCGGCAGCAAGTTGTTCAGAGGGCCTCCTGAAGACAACTGAAGATAATTTGATCAAGATAATTCGCTATCAGCAACATTTATGCGAGGCCAAGGATTCCACTGTGCATAAGATCGAGGATGCGTTCAAATGGGTTGTTGAAAGCCCTGAGCCATCAACCGAATAGCCCAGGTCTTAAATTGCAACTTCTTTCAGGTTTCCCCTGATATTCAAATTCTAGAAATTGTTTTAGTGTTTGCGAATTCTTGAGAAAAAGCTGTTATGACAAAAATATATCTGGCTGGAACAGCGGTAAGGAGTGTTGATGACCCAGGTCGGGAAGGCGTTATCACGAACACTCAACCACGATCACTTCCATCTGGGGTGAAATATCAAGTTAAGTGGTCTGACGGTTACCAAGACTTCGTTCATGAGGACGAGCTTGAAGAGCTTGAAAATCTTGACCTTAATGACCCGTTCTCGCTGGTTACCAAGGGCCGTTACGGCAGGTCATCAGATCTTCGCCGAAACCTTACCTACGTGCACCTATCCGGTAGGCTGGCGAATCTGGTGTATGCCATGGGCATTACCAATACTGACTTCTATGCTCATCAATACAGACCTTTGCTAACGCTTCTAAATTCGCCGGCCAACGGCCTACTTATTGCCGACGAAGTGGGCCTTGGTAAAACAATTGAGGCAGGCCTGATCTGGACAGAGCTTCGAGCACGTTACGATATGCGCAGGTTGCTCATAGTTTGCCCTGCCATGCTGCGTGAGAAGTGGAAGGAGGAGCTGATTTCAAGGTTTGGTGTGGAAGCTGAGATCGTTAATGCAACTTCCCTTCTGGACGCCTTGAAGCAGCCCCGAATGCAGCTCGGAGAGGGTAAAGCCTGGATCATTAGCTACCATTCGGCACGTCCTACTCGGTTATGGCGTCCAGATCCCAAAACACCCCCAAAGAAGCCGAGCGCTAGATGGCTGTTGGCAGATCACTTCAATGCAAACGCTAATGAGGAGCCACTGCTTGATCTGGTCGTTTTCGATGAAGCTCACTATATGAGGAATCGAGAGACCACGGCCTGGAAATTAGGTGATCTTCTTCGTGATGTATCGGCACACCAAGTCATGCTTTCAGCGACGCCGATTAATCTTCATAACCGAGATTTGTTTAATCTTCTGAACTTAATAGATCCTGATCACTTCGCATCAGAATATGACTTTCAACGATTGTTGGAATCCAATAAACCACTTGTCAGCGCACGAGATGCTGTTCTGAATCCTAGCAAGGGTAGTGCGGAGATTCTCGAGCATTTAAAAAATGCTGCAAATCAACCCTTACTCTCTCACTCCATACAGCTGACATCCCTGTTAAACGATCCACCGACTGATGAGAAATTAGCGAGCAAGTCGTATCGGGCAGAACTCGGGGATACATTAGAGCAAATGAATATGCTCTCACACGTTGTCACTCGAACACGTAAACGGGACGTACAGCAGCACCGATCCAAGCGTGAAGTCAAAAAAGAGCCTGTGGAGATGAGTGATGAAGAGAAGGAACTTTATTACGCGGTAACTGAAGCTACCCGAAGTTATGCATATGACAGGGGTATTAGTGATGGGTTTCTGCTTGCAACCCCCCAACGGCAGGTGACTTCATGCCCCGCAGCAATTGCTGCTGCTTGGATTGCGGGCGGTAAAAGTTTGGTCGAATTAAACCAAGACCTGGAAGAGGAATATGAGGATGAGAATGAAGATGAAGACAATCTTCTTTCGACCTCTTCGAGCCTTCGGGAGCTGCTCCAGCAAACCTTGCCAAGGTCGATCGATATAAATGCACTTAGGAAGAATGACACCAAATTAAAACGCCTGCTGAAGGTGGCAGGAGAATTTCTTAGTAAAAATCCTGGTGAAAAAATTGTGGTATTCACCACATTCCGAGCTACGGCTCGTTATTTGGTTGAACGCTTGAACGAATCAGGCTTTGCCGCTGAGTTGATATGGGGTGGTCAGGCGGAGACTAAGCAGAGCGTCATTAACCGATTCCGTGAAAGTAAAACACTACGATTTCTTATTTCCACAGAAGTTGCGGCGGAGGGCGTGGATCTTCAGTTTTGTAGGGTACTGGTCAACTACGACTTGCCGTGGAACCCGACCAGAATTGAGCAACGAATCGGCAGAATTGACAGACTTGGACAGAAATCAGATCTCATTCATATCTGGAATCTGTATTTCAAGGAAACAATTGATGATCGCATCGTCACCCGGCTTCTATCTCGGTTGAGAGTATTCGAAGAGGCACTGGGAGAATCAGAGGCGATTGTCGGGGAGACTGTTCGAAAGCTTGAATCAGCACTCCTTAACAGACCCCTCACGGCCGAAGAAGAAGAGCGCAGTATAGAAAATGCAGCTATGGCTCTCGAAAATCTTCGGATTCAGCGAGAAGATTTGGAGAAGAATGCAGCCCACATGATGGCCCATGGGCAGCGGGTTATGGAGCGTATTGATGCGGCCAATGAACTCTCCAAACGTGTCACAGAAAATGACCTTTTTACTTACGTACGGGACTATTTAACTAAGCATTGGACTGAGTTTCGGTTTGCCCAAGAGGGAGATGATCCAAATCTGGTGAAGATTCAACTACCAGCCAATCTTGCTGCGAAGTTTGAGGATTTTCTAAGAGAGGAGGGCCTGCTTGGCAAAACATTGTTGAGCTCAGGGCAGATGCGAAATTGTAGGTTCCTCAACCGTGTCAGTGAAAAAGCTAAGATGGGGGAAGAGATTATCAATCAGTTCCATCCATTCATCCGCTATATCAGTCAGGACTTGAGGCATAGGAATGAACACTTCTACCCATTGGTGGCTGTTAGGGCAAATGGCCAGAAACTTCCAGACATAGCAGCTGGAACGTATGCATTCTACGTTCGCTGCTGGTCATTCAGGGGTGTTCGCGAGGAAGAGGTTTTAGCGAGCGTGGCCATCAGACTTGAAAATTCAGAAGTACTAGATGAAGACCTTTCGGATCAGGTATTACAACTAGGAAGGGTTGAAGGGACAGATTGGCTGGGTGCGGTAAATGAATTGAAGCACAACAAGATTCTGGACTCGTTGAATATTGCTGAAGATCTATTGGACGAACGATACCGAAATCTTCTTGAGCGCAAGAAGGGTGAGAACGCCGACCGAGCTCGATTCCAGCTTGATTCTGTTGAACAGCATCTTAAAAGACGTATGGATAAGCTTCGTGAAACACTGCATGCCCACATTGCGATGGGTCGTGATTCTCTCGCGAAGGCAACTCAAGCCCGAATAGACAATGAAAACGCGAGAATGAATACACGTCGTGAGCGTATTCAAGAACAACAGAAGATTAATTCCAGCAAAAACTTCGTGTGCGCGGGGGTAATCAAAATTGAGCGGTAATGGTAGAGGTCGGGATGTTCTCAATACACAATTGCGTGATCAGTTGGCAAAGCTTGTCAATAAGCCTGGAAACACTCCGGAGCCAACGAAGGTCATGGACCCCGCTACACCTACCAATCAGCCTAAGCCGCGTAATAAAGATGCAGAATGGCCCCCAAGGGGAGTTAATAAAAGTTCAGATGCTGCTCAACATGTGAGTCAATCGAGAGCTCAGCAGATAAATTCACCAAGTAGGCCAAATCGCTCCCCAGATACTTCACTTGGGCGTACGCGAACAGTCACGAGTAATGGTCGCAGTCAACGGTGGAATGAGCGCTACGGTACGCCTGCTGCACAAGCAGTACCCAAGTCAAATGCGAGAAGTGCAAACACGCAGAGACCTAGAACAAACATTTCATCGAATCAAAGTCCTTCAATTAAACCCCAGGACTACTTCGCACTTCTGAATAGTGTTTATGGCCCACCACCAGCCAAGAAGACTATTAAACATGCCAGTGACCCAAAAGGGGACATGAAGGCAGAAGCAAAAGCCAATCCGGTGAAATTCAGTTCTTTAGGGGAAATGCGAATCGCCCGTGAAACTGAGTTTAAGGACCCTGAGCCTTGGGTGGAGCACGGAATACCTCTTGTTCCTCCTAACAGCACGCTCGAACGAAACGTATCAATACGGATCGGAATTGATTTTGGCACCTCATTCACCAAAGTCGCCATCTCTGCTTTTCAGAAGGTGTTTTTTATTACCTGGGAAGGCGTACACCAAAGTGACAACAATTGGTTACTACCTGGAGAGATTTCAGAGCTTGCTGATGGAACATATCGACTTGGCCGTTCAAGAAAAGCCAAGAAAGTCCATGCCAATCTGAAGCTTCCATTTCTCGAAGGAGGTGGCGATGCTACCCACGATATGCTACCCACTGTCGCCTTTATGGCGTGGGTAATGCGCTATTGCCGTGCATGGATTTATAAAAATCTGTCCACATTGCTGACAAACAGAAAAATAGCTTGGGAAGTGAATGTCGGGTGCCCAACCAATACCTGGACCATGAAATCAATCAAAGGGGCATATCAACACCTTGCTCTCAGCGCATGGAAACTCAGCCAAGATCCTCAAGGCATTAGTAAAGCTTCTGCGAAAAGTGCACTTGATGGGACCTCAATGCAGGATGCCCACAAAATTGGCCTTGATGCAATGAAGCTGATGCCGGAATTTATTGCTCAGCTTGCAGGATATGTTCGATCGCCACAGAGAAAAGATGGTCTCCACATGTTGATGGATATTGGAGCCGGTACTGTTGATATTGCCGTGTTCAATATCATGAAAGACCATGAGGATGGAGCCGACCGCTACCCCATATTTGCGAGTGATGTCCAACCTCAGGGCACTCACTTCCTGATGTCAGCGAGACTCGACGCGCTCGGTATTGAGAGTTGGGATGATTTCTCTGAGGTTCCAAGCAGGGAAACGCTTATCGATGATCCTAGAGTAAACCCGAAAAAGCTTGATGAAGCGGATAAGGAATTTAGTTCGAGAGTTAAATCGCTTATTACCCAAATTGTCAGTTATACAAGACTTCAAAGGAATAAAAAGGCTGAAGAGTGGAAAAGGGGGCTCCCGACCTTTCTGGCAGGCGGGGGTTCTCTCTGCGACATCTACAAGAAGTCATTATCCGAGGCTTTTTCAAGTATCAATGTTCCCTTAGTGGAGTCTCGTTTCCCCATGATCGAAGAGTCTGCAGCGCAAATGGGGCTTACAAAAGACAACTTTCATCGTGTCTCTGTGGCTTATGGCCTTACTTTTGATGCGGAAGATATAGGTAGGATTCTTACCCCCGCTGAAATCCCTAATGACACCAGCGTACCGGTGGTTAAAGTACGCGCTGATCTGGGAGAAATGTATCTGAAGTAGCTTGCTAAATAAATTTCATTAAGAACATTTTTCGGGCTCAATATTTGAGCCCGTTCTGATTCATCATGCGTATCATATTTACCTAACTCAAATTTTGCGAGGTTATATGTCAGTACAAGTCTTGAAGGTTGATTGGCCCTTTAATGCAGAACCACCAAAGATGTATTGCCCTGTATGTGGAACACGTCTCGATGAAGAGGAAGGTAAGTACTGTGAGCATGTTGATTTCATATTTCTGCCTGAGGTCGACGACTTTCATCATGTTTCAGCTGAATTTCAACCAATTGTCGATGGAATTAGGAAGGTTATTGAAGATGCTGAAGAAGATAGCGATGACGAACTGGCTAGCATCCATGACAAGCTATTGGAGATGGATGATCTTGGAACGAACGTTCTAATAGAAATGACGACAAGTGGGATGGCTTGTGGCCCCACATCATTTACCGTTCTGTATGGTTTCGGCCTTTATAAGGAGTCATCCAATGACTGAAGCGATTTGCCCAATATGCGGTAAGACGGAAGATGGGTGTGGTCATCTTGTTGCTAAGTTTGAACAAGATGAGTTCGGCGAAGTATCGGATGGCGCAATACTAACGTCGATAGACGATCTATCTTCAAAAGTAAGCTCCATCTTCCAGGAGTGTATTAGAACGCAGGAGTATTTGTGGCTGGGTGATGAATTCTCATCCATTCTTGATCTCGTCAAGAATTTTGGTGATGACATGGACGCGGATGAAATACTCGATAACTTTTCTTCACAAATCCAATATGCGATCTGTAGCTTGATCAATGATGACAAGGATGTGACCTCTGATACTATCAGTTCAGAAGGCCAAGTGGGGCATGAACAAACTTTCGACTACTATTGGGCTAATGATCCAGTTGCAGTTGTTTCTCGCGTTGATAAGGAAATTACAGATACTCTTGAGAGTTTGGAGTCTCAAGATTCGGCAGAGGATCAAGACATTGAAGATGAGGAAGAAGACTAGGATAAATCGTTTCTTTCAATAGATTAAACTTATGTGTTTCGCCTCAGAAATAAACCTAGGATTAGAGAAAAATTATATGAGCATCATGCAGCAATCTAGCAAAGCGCAAGACCAAACATTGGGAATCTGGTTTCAGCATATAGAACAAGGGATGGTAAAGCTTCCAAGATTTCAGCGTTATGAAGCGTGGGATAGGGGGCGTATAACAAGTTTTTTAAATACCATCATCAGCAACCTCCCAATTGGTGTAACTCTAGTGCTCGAAGTTGCCGGACAAGAAAAGTTTGCATCACGATATATATCTACTTCTGAACCGCTAGGAACGCCGACTGTAACGAAACACCTACTGGATGGCCAGCAGCGGTTAACGGCTTTTTGGCGGTCGATGCATAACAACTATAAGTCCGAGACATATTTTGTATATCTTCCCCAATTCGACCGTAATGATGAAAAGTCAGGTGAGGAAATGGAAGTCAGATGTTTGCCTCGTTGGGTTAACAAACATGGACTCAAAATGCCGCGCTGGGCAGAAGAGCCAGCATATTGCCTATTTCGTGGATTACTACCAATCTCATTGCTCAGGCCAGGAGACAACTCGACCGAAATTGATCTTTGGCTGAATGATGCTACCAAACCTCTTGAGCCCAAGGATGATGATCCGGACGCTCTCGCGAAATACAAGCTTTATACGGCAACAAAAGAAAAAGTGAAGGCCGAACTTACTGGATTACGAGAGCGCGTAACTCATTTTAATTTGCCATATTTATCTTTGCCCGCCACAACAGGAAAAGATGTTGCACTGCAGGTTTTCATTAATATGAACACCAACAGTAAGCCACTAACTCTTTACGATATTGTAGTAGCCGAGGTTGAAAGTGTTGCAGAAAAGTCACTTCATGAGCTTCAGTCAAATTTGCTTGAAAAGTGCCCTCATTCAGCACATTACGGTGATTTGTCTGATCTGATTTTATCGACATCTGCGTTGCTTCAAGACAAGCTTCCAAGTATGCGCGGAATGGTTGATATGGATAAGCGCTTGTTGCTGGAGAATTGGCCGAAGTTGGAGAGGGGGCTTGAAAGAATGGCTGATCTGCTTGCTAGCCAGGGAGTTTATGATGAGGCGCGCTTACCAACTAATGCTGTGCTTGCTGTTATCGCTGCATGTTATGAATTAATACCAGATAACGGGGACTTTCTTGGAAGAGCAGAAAAATTGCTTCGACAGTATCTCTGGTCGTCATTTTTCACAGACCGCTACGAAAATACGGCTGCATCAAGAGCATATGCAGACTTCAAAGCATTAAAAGCATTGTTAAGCAAGAAAACATATACAGATGCAGAACTTGTAACTGTTCCGGTTCTAAACCGAAATGAATTCCCATTGGCGACTGTCGAGTCGCTTTTAAGTGTTGGATGGCCTAAGTCTTTTGGTATTAGAGCAAGGGCTATTCTTGCCGTGACCACTTATTTTGGTGCGCTAGACTTTGCTGATCACAAATCAGCTTCGTACGATAATGTTCAGCTGCGCGAATATCATCATATTTTTCCTGATGCACTTCTTTCGGAAGTGGAGATTGAAAGCTATTTGGCTTTAAATTGTGCCCTGATTACTTGGAAAACAAATCGAGCAATAGGTCGCAAAGATCCTTTTAAGTATATTAACGATCGCGAACTGTGGGCTGACGAGAGTTTGATACGCAATCGATTTAAATCACATTTGATAAGTTACGACATTTTAACTAAAGCTCACTATGCTGAACTCGCAGGCGAGGAGTTCAAGAGTAGAGTCCAAAAGGATTTCGATGCTTTCTTATTAAGTCGTGCAGGGTTGGTGGTAGCTGCAATGAATATACTCGCAGAGGGTGGAGAGCCTGTACTGGAAGAGGTATGGAAGAGCTGTATGCAGCTTGAAGATGCTAATAGGGATAATGATTAACACTATTTTTTTCGCTGTTATCAAACAGGAGTAACAATTTTTGCATCGACAAGGCTGTTCAGGTGCTCATAAAGCATTTTGGGGATAGTTCCTCCAGATATAAGCACGCCAGCTTCCATGTTTTTTTCCATAGCATAGCCGGTAAGGTTCGCACTTGTAATAAAGCAGATTTTGTCATCTGCGACAGCGACTTTAGCGTGGACGCGGCCATCAGAAAATGGTTCGGACTTTTCCCGCCAAGCATATAACCTGGCGGTCGGAACCAAAGTCCTCATCTTGCCTATCGCATCAATGGTGATGCTGCCTCCGTGATTCTGGGACAATTCAAGCAGCATTAAGATGTCAACGCCGCGTTCACTTACGACGTTCAGTGCTTTGACAATGGTCGACACGTCGTAGGCCACGAAACTTGTGATGAACAGAGACTGTTTGGCGGAGGTTATGACCTGCAAAAGCGCTTGCTCTGTTCTACGAGCCGAGACGAAAGGTGTTGTCGGTCCAGTCCACACGAGCTCGGTGCTTTGATCAGTCGCTGCTTTGGTGTAGACGTGGCTGGCTGCCAGAAGCATCAATGCCAATTCATTTGAACTGACCGTAGTTTTTAACCAGGCAGACGCGAGCTGCTCGACGACGCTGCTAGCTACCGGAGTTCCCACAACACCCGGCAACGCCGTCGCGGCATTCTTGGGATCTGTTTGACGAACACGGATGGCAATAGCCTGCAACTTTTCTGGCGAAACCAAAGAGACCAAGGCTGCAATGGTATCCAAGAGTTTATCCATGTCAGAATCCTTTGAAGAAAGCAGCGTCCGCGCGTTCGAGTGTCGGCACGAGAAGCGAACGATCTAGATAGCGATTGCCCCGCTCGCAGGAAGTCTCCGCCACTAGAGAGCACGCATGGCAGGCAGCACCATGCAAGGAACGGTCCTTCTCCGGATCATGTTCCGAACAGAGTGGATCAGAGGAGCAGATCTTCGAGCGATTCAATGCTTGCTCTAGCAGGCGACCAAGGTTTTCTGGTTTGCCAAGATCGACGAGACCGCCCAGCGTTCCGTCTGAATCAGCTGCTGCCGTGTAAATAAGAATGCCTGCCTGCGGGCTAGAGCCTGACGTATCGGCATAGATGCGCTCACGAATGCTAGCGGAGTTGTATCCACATTCCAGTGCTAACTCCCGAATTAGTAAATGAGATAGCGTGTGCAGCATCGCATAACGTATGCCGGGGTAGCCATTGTTTGGGTCGAGATGACGCGAATTGCGCCACCCCTTGTGACCACCACGGAGCATCTGGTCGACTTTCTTCACACCATCCAGAGCCTCCCACTTGACGAGCGCGGCTTCGTTAAATTGGATGAAAATTCCTTCACCATGAACCTGGTTGGCGGGCACCCAAACTGGCTTGCTGCGTGACAGGCTGGCCATCTGTGGACGCTCATTGGGGTCGCCAGACTCTTCGGGTGCTTCGACCCGGGTGAAACCCAGCAGCGCATTCACTTCGCGCAAACGCTCGAGGAGCAAGACTCGACTGATGTGGCCTCCGAGACCCGGTGGCGTGCCGACCTTCTTGCTCATGAAGTGCGGATAGTCCGTGGGCGGGTTGGCCTCTGTCAGCACATCCCACTCGGGTCCTTTGATGTCGGCCTCACCCACGACATCCTGCCCGCCGCCGGAGCGATGTGCCTTGATGGCAGCCCAGATTGAGGCCGCCACATACTTGTCCATTCCTGGCAGCGCCCCGGTTTTCTTCAAGGTCTTCACTGTCACCGACACTTCGGCTTCGGAGTCGAGATCTTCGAAAAATTCCCAGCCATCCTGGATCAGCTGACTGAGCGGGTCGTTGGTCTGAGGAATCGCGAGCGCCGAGAGAGTGATAGGGAACCAGCTATTCGTGGCACCCAGCAGAACTGCGCGAGCCTCTTCATCACATTCGTTATCAAAGTGATCAAGATGCGGGTGACGCCCTCGGCAACCGGGCAGATTCTCTTTTCCGGCCTTTCCAAAGGCGTGCGCCATACTTCTGGACGCCCCACAGGCATCACACTTCACCCACAGGTTTTCCGTTTGCAGTGACGCGCCACTCTCGAAGAAGCGCAGTGTGCCCTTGCACGAGCTGTTACCGCCATGAACGAAGTAGTGCCAAGGGAAGTCGTCGAGATGGCCGTCGCGACAGGCCAGCAGGAAACGCGCGGGGACGGCATCCGCATCCTTGGCCGGTTGGTCACCTTTGGAGCCACGGCAGCCTTTGTGAACGAAGCGGGTTCGCTCCGGCCTAAAACGGTTCTCCTTGATCTCGAACAGACCTGCATCAAAGGGCGACAGCAGGCCGCACTTCACACAGCGCATCCAGCGCGGGAATGGCCGGACGGGAACGCCGATATTGGCCTCGGCAGACCAGACATCGACGAGTTCGCTTTTCTGGAATGGCGGCATCCGTAGATTTTCGACCTGTGCCCCCAGAACCTTCCGAACGGCAGCGAGCAGCCGTGCTTCTTGAATTGGTTGGCAACGATCCTTTTCCCAGCGATCGATACCTAGCGTCACTACGGAAAGGCTGGGCAGATCTATCAATGCACCGGGGCCATAAGTCCACAGTAGTTGACTGGGACGTACTTCGCCGACTGGAGTCTTGTTGGTAGTGATCATATTCAATCCTCATCCTTCGTTGCGGGACGGGGCTTCCAATCGTGATCGTCCGTAATATGGCTCGTGTTCATTATCAGCCGCACGCCGGGCTCGACCTCCCGCATCGACATCGGTACGGTCCAGTTGTCCCAGGCTTGAAGCCCTGGTGCCTTGATCAATGCCACGGTCTTGTCTTTTTCAGGGCCACGTTTCTCATAGGCTAAGATACGTCCGCCCTTGCTGACCTCTTTCGCCCATTCGTCGGCGCGTTCCTTCAGCTCGGTCTCAGCTAACTGCTTACGCGAGTTGTCTTCAGCGACGTTGCCGGCGCGAGTCGCCAATACCTTGATGGCATCTACGATCTCGGCCTGATTGGACATGCTCAGCTGGCCAGCGCCTTCGTTCGGGCTGAATTCGTCGTTCTCCAGACGCATCAGGCTTAAAAGCGAGCCCGTGAGACCACGATCCATTGCTCGTGGCGAGAATGGCGTTACCGATTGCGCCTCGACGTGTTTGTAGAACGTGGCGTGGTAATGCTCGAAAGTTTCGTAATGCGACAGGTCACGTGGTCTTGCCCACGTCAGCACAGTGCAGACCAAGCCCGGGAATGTTCGCCCGACACGGCTGGTGGCCTGAATGTATTCGGCGGTTCCTTTTGGTTGCCCGTTCACAGCCATCAGTCCAAGCCGGTTCACGTCGACACCAACTGAAAGCATGTTCGTCGCAAGCACTACATCAATGGCCCGCGTGTCGCCATCCTGCCAGCGGGTCACATACTTGCCGGCAGTAGTGTCGAACTCAGACTTAAACTTAACCTCCAGATTGTCGAGGTACTTGGGGATGTCTTGACTCGATACCCGCGATGTCAGCTCGCGAATGTTGCTGATGCTCCGTTGTGCCAACGCGGGTCGATCTACCATGCTCATTTGCACGCGGTAAGAACGAGTTTGCACATCGTCTTCGGCCAGTCGCTTCATTCCACCCAATTCACGTAGGGAGTTGAAGTAGCCGACCATGGTCATGTACGGATCAGCGGGTTCGCCAAAGTGGTCGAACAGCTCCTGCGCAGCTGTCAGGAACGCGGTGTAGACGCGGATCAGCATCGCGGGGCGTGAGCTACCGGGGGAGCATACGCCGAGGTAGCGCCGCCCCGGTCTTTCTTTTATCACACGTTGCACTGAGAAGAAGTTGTCCTCCACATCAAGACCGTGTGGCGGGAACACAGAAACACGACGCATGAAGACGTTATTCACTTGCTCCCTGGCTTTGCGAACTGTTGCCGTAGAGGCGATGATCTTAGGTTTGACTGTTTCGCCATTGAGTTTCCAACCGCAAAGTTCATCCACGGCGGTCTCATACAGGCCCACCATGGTGCCCAGCGGTCCACTGATCAGGTGAAACTCATCCTGAATGATCAAGTCAGGAGGGCGGATGGGGGTGATGGTCTTCACCTTCGAAGAAGGAAGACCCTTGCCAGCCTGGTGGTTACCATTGCAGTCAGCACCTTGCCAAAGTAGGCCATGGCGCTCGCATTCCTTCCCAACGCGACCAAACAGCGTGCGCACTTCTCCACGCCAAGCCATCATGGCGAACTTATCAACGGTGGCAATCATCATCGTGGGTGGGCGGTGGTAGATCTCTTCGTCCACGACCAATACCGGAATGCCCGGATGCGGCTGTTTGCTGGACTTTCCCTTGGAAAAATCGCAGCGGCCTTTCTTGTCACCGCAGTAGACGAAGGTACGGCCAGTGCCTTTGTCGACCTCGACGTCGCGCCCAGGGGCCACCTCCGAGCCACACCACGGGCAACTGGTGAGCTGCGCGGGTGAGGCCGCTCCAGCGTTGTATTTGCCGGGGTTGCGCACATCCTCAATGGCACGCTGGCTGTCCTCGGTCGTACCCGGCGTTACCCTGTTGCCAACCCACAGGCCAATAGTGAAGGGTTCCGTGCCGAGGTATTTATCGCCTTTTTCCAGTGCCTCGCGCCGTAGCACTTCCATGGCGCAAATCAATGCCGTGGCGCGCTGGAATTGCTGGAGCGTCAGCAGGCGCAGCGTGTAACGCATGATCACGGCCAAACCGCGTGAACTGTCGTAGCCGCCGAGATTGCCCTGTATCCGCCGAATGGCCATGGTGAAGGCGGCCACGCCCAGATAGGCTTCGGTCTTACCGCCACCGGTGGGGAACCACAAGAGATCGGCGTATGCCTCGAAGGGCTGGACGCGATCGGGATGACTCGGATCTGCCAAAGACGGTATCGAGAGCAGCAGAAACGCCAACTGGAACGGACGCCAGCTGCGGTTCTTCAACACATCGAACTTGTCGAGGGTGACATCCTCACCCCGGCGCATGGCCAGCGCGTATTGGCTACGCACGCGCTGCGTCGCCATCGCATGGTTGGCGAAGCGAAAGGCAGCAAGCGCTTTCTCATCGGCTTTCAGCGTGTCGATACCCTGCTGCAGACGTGTGTGGATCTCCTGGCAACGATCCATCGCTTGTTGCGACTGGGTGTCGTAGCCGGTCACTTCTGCCCCGACACGAGCCCGCTGTTCATCGATCCATGCGGAGTAGTCCTTCGTCAGCAGGCTCAAGGCGTCTATCAGTGGGTCGATGTCCAAGGTCGCCAACCGCTGCATATCAAGTAGGCCGCTGCTGACCATCTGGCGCATCGCCGGGCGATCGGATGGATCGAGGCCAGGCGTCTCCGTCACCTGTACTTCGTACTGCGGCATCACCGTGGTTCGCACCTCGGTTGCAAGCGTCACGTCGTCTGCGTTTTCGGCGTGGCCGGCAACGCCATGTCCGACGGCGAATTCGACGCGGTTGCGGTAGATCATCTCCAGTGCTTCGCGTTCGGGGTCCATACCGTCTGCGTCCAACACTGGCCTGCGCCGGAAGATGGCGCGCTTGGCGGCTTCCTTCTCCGATCGAACGATCAGCTCGGGCTGAAACACCCATGCCGTATCGCGGTTGGTATCAGGCTCTTCCTGGGCGTTCACCAGAAATAAGGTGACCAGCCGATCGCCATTGGCATTCTTGGCCCGGATGGAGCCCTGCACGCGCACCTCGGGAAACTCGTTGTCGGGTGCTTGATGTGGAATCACGCCCTCGGTCAGCGGCAGCACGATCTTGCCGCCACAAGGAATGCGCTGCCACACCTTGGCCTTCTGACCGTTGGACTTGAGCAGTTCATGATCATCATTTGGAACACGATCGTAGCGGCCCCAGCGCGCTTCGATCTCAATCCGATCGGCGTCACCATCAACGCAGAAAGTCATGCCCAAGCTGCTGGGCACCAGCGATTGGTTGCTGGCAGCATCAATTTCTTCCGATGAGTCTGCTTCACCACCCCCTCTAGCAGGCGGTGAATCAATCTTGCCAAGTTGAGCTTTAACAATCAGATTAGTTGCCTCATCTGCTGCATCTTGTGGATCCAGAGCGAATTCCTGGCCACGTTCAGCGGCTTCACGAGGGGCCAGTTTGCCAACCAGATAGCGATCCCGCACGCCCATGTCGACGATCCTTTCGCGTGGGCCGCCTGCCGGGCCGAGAAGGTCATCCATTACGGCCAGTTGCAGCAGTTCGCGTATATAGGCCTGATCTTCAATGGTTGGTACTTCTGTAATGGTCTTGTGCAATGCCTTGGGGAGTGATTCCAGAAAGTCCGTCCATTGAATACGACCAACGCCACTCGTGGTTGGCGGGGTAAGCGGGGTAAGACCAATTGAGTCTGCCGGATCAACCGACAACATGCGGTCGAAGTAAATCGTGGTGGTCTCCAGATCAGAACGAAGTCGCAGCACCAGACCGACTCGTGTGATGTGACCGGTAGCATTTAGGATCAAGATCCAGTCGTCATTTTCGATGGCTTGATACAGCGAATGCTCACCTTTTAGTCGCAATGTATATGGTGCAAGGGTGAGGTCTACAACGAGGCCATGATCAATAGCTATCCAAGCGTTGGGGCTTTTGTTTTGTATTTGCTCTGACATAACTATCCTCAAACCTTAAACTCACTGACCAGAAGCGCTGCTACACGTTCTACGGTATTGAACCCGTTGGCAATCAATATCTCTGCAATATCCCGCCCTGAGATAAACAAGATCGGATGACGATCTTCACGGACTTCCTCATAAGCCTGACGTGCGACCAGTGAGGTAGTCACTAGCACGCCAAACTGTCGATGACGAATGCGGGATATAAGACGCGAAACTTCTTTCACGCCAACCGTATTGGGCGCTAAGCCGCTTATAGGCGGACGGTAACACTTGGCCTCTAGTGAAAATTCGGCATAAACCGGATCATCAGGCAAGCCCAGCAAGTAACGACCGATCGCATCACGACCGCCGTCAATCGTTCCACGAGTGATTTCATCAATAATGACCCTCGCATCGGTCATCTGATATATGTGCGCAGCGAATGCTTCAAAGGCAGTTGGTGCATCTTTGAAATACGACCAAACGCACTCAAGAATTGAAACTTTCAGCGGAGAATCCGGGGTTTGCTGTTCAAGCGATCGAATGACCGTCGTTGGTTCGGCAACTAGCGGTCGATATTTGCCTGTAGCTACCCACTCCAGCCATGCTTTGGGTGCATTGGTTGTGTTCGGATTGCCGATAGCCAAATCGTGAATCCATGCTCGCGAAACTACAGGGGCATCCAAAATCGTGAAAGTCGAGCGATAGTTCTGGAATCGTTGTCCTTCAGTGGACTTCCAGACTGCGACCAGATCCTCAGTTACCGGCAGCCCCGGGAATCCTGGAACGGCTAAACCTTTGAACTGAACCGAGCGCGCCCCGTTCTTGGTTTGATATTTTCTAAAAATGAAGAACGGTGATACATCGACGCGAGGTGCAGTGTCATCGTGCAATCTCGCAAATGCATGACGCAACACTTTGTTGCCGCCAGCACGGGTGTCATGCAACTCATGGCCTGGAGTTTTGTTGTCACCAAAATAGATGAATTTACCAGTATTCAAATCCAGCGAGTCTGGCCAATCTCGATCCTCACCTGTAGTGAACAGCACTACCCAATTCTTTCTACCGCCACGACCAGACACACGAAACCCACCCATATTTCCTGACCCGGGCAATAGCTTGGCAATTGGCTCACCTGAAAGCTGTCCATCGGCACTGCTTTCAAAGACAGCATCGATAATTAAATCAGATCCATTTATATCTTGGAATGGCACAATCCGCACAATCATGAGCTCCTGATCGAAACCAGTGTCCCGAGGTACGCCTTGTTCTCTATTCTGGCATTCTTCTCGTACCCAAGCGCGTCACAAACCGCTTCGATCTTTTGGCAGAAAACATCTGCGTGGAGAGGAATCATCCAAAGCTCGCCTTTCGTGGGCTCCTCCCGGTTGGTGCTTTGCCACTGCATCTCATCGTTCAGAGGATGCTCAGGTCTGAACGGGTGAACATTGAAGATTTTGTGGTCGACCTTAGTGATCCAGGACGCGCCCACTTCCGTGATCGCGCCCCATGACACTTTGGTGTTCTCGCTCGTCACGAAGAGTACGAATATTTTTTGCGTCGAATAGCTCTCTACGAAAAACTCTCTCAGGTAGTCGTAGACGCCTCTGCCTTCCGGAACGCGGCAGATTTCATCATCACAATTGGTATACAGGATGTCCTCGGCTGGCACGTTGTTGTGCAGGAGCATCTGATAAATGATGTCGGCAAACGGTTTGTCAGGATATGTCTGACTGATGAGAATCTTTTTCTTCTGGGAATCAATGAGCGACTTCAGCCCAAGGTCTGGACTATTGTCATTTATCGATTTTGTAATGGCTCCTTCGATCTCTTCACGGGACAATCCGGAACCAAGGTCCAGCAGGTTCTTGGCGGCTTCTTCGCTTGCCTTCCTGCGGAACGCGTCGACATTGCGCCTGAGCCGCTCCTCAATGCCCTTTTGCTCGTCTTGCTTTTCCTGCTTTTTCTTGGCCTTTCCTATGTCCGTGAAGATCTCTCGCTTTCTGAGAATCTCTGCCAGAAGCTCCTTCCTCACATAGTCCAGGACTGCGATATATCGCAGATCATCAGATTTGTATCCCTGACGATTACTCAATGCCATGTCTGGTAGTTCGGTGAGCTCGAATAGATCGACGTGCAGTTGCCCAACGACATAAACTTCATTCAGTTTGTTCTGGCCAACGACAGGTAGGATATTGAACTCCCCCATCTTTTTATTCGCAAACAGAGAGATGAAGTTATCGGGGAAATCCGACATCTCGGCCTTACGTCCTCGTGTCGTTTTGTATGTCCCAATCCAACCAGCAATCTGAAGAGTGTACTCGTGCTCAATCCCTTCGTTGTCCTTCATGACCAGGGGGATGGCCTTCTCGTCCCTGCTGCTAACCAGGTCTGCTCGTCTTTGTGGATAGATATCCGGTACGAGGTCAATCAATGACGAATACTCATTGCCAAGTGTGATCAAAGAGCTGAGCTCCGCCATCACGTTTCTGTCGAAATCGTCGATGATCTCGGATTCCTGCCCCCTGATGACGTGGATGCGAAAATCAGCATTGATCAAAGGGAAAATCTTCAGCAGATTGCGCTTTACGGCAGCAAGCGTCTTGTGGAGTCTGTACTGCGGGTTGCGCATCACTATGGCGGAGCCATGCTCTTCAACATGATCAAACTTAATGTCGGCGTCGGCAATGGCCAGGAGCTTGCTGCCTTCATCTGGATGGCGAGAAAGGACGAATCCCGACTTCTCGCCACCTGCCACGGTCAAGATATCGACATTTTCGGAGACCGACAGCGCGGCTAGTTTCCCGACGCCCTTGCGACCCATTTTTCGGCGCGCACCGGACTTGGAGAACGAGTCGGCTTCCTTGATTCGTGAAACGCCCGCCACATTGAGATAGTTGGCAATATCCCCCTTCTCATAGGACATCCCGTGGCCATCGTCTTCAACCCGGATGTCATCTTTGTTGGCAATGATGTAGACGTTCCTTGCGTCTGCGTCATACGCATTGGCAATCAACTCCGCCAGGACATAGTAGATGTTCGTGTAGAGATTCGGGCCGAGCAGTTCCAAGATGCGCGGATCGACATTCAGTTGATACTCTTTCATTCATTCTCCCCCTCGGCCACTAGTCGATAACGCGCTCCGCGCCTTTCACCTTGGCGTTCAACTTTGCCATGATCAATTAGATTGGTAATTGCTGCATTCCACTGACCATCAGCGATGCCTGTTGCATCAATTACGTCACTTTTAGTGCGCCAATCCGGGTTGGCAGATAAGTATTCAAGAATAAGAACAGACGTGTCGTACGATGGGCTTCCTTGGGAATTATCTGCCTCTCCTCCGAAAGTTAGCATCTGCTGATGTACCGTTTGTCTTGATGTACGAGTTCTTGATGCTTTCTTTACTGAAGTAGATTTCTCATGAAGTCCTTTGGCAACCTCATTTTGATGCCGTTCATGATTAAGCCGTAAAAGTCGCTGCAATATTTCTATTCGAGCAGATTCGGAAATTGTGAATTGCACTCCCTGAGGAGTTTTGTGAAACCCGTGCTCAAGATCAATGTCACACCACCCATATGAAATAGCTATTTCATGATCCAATTGAGCTTGAATATTTCGCATATTAGAAATATCGGTAGACGTTTCCTTGGAATCATCAATTAGATTGCAAATTGATGTCGCTCCTTTCTTGCGCGAGACTAACAATCCACTCCTTACGTCATGGAATGTGCGCCCAATTTCGTCGAGCTTTGCATCTGCATATTCGGGGAATGGAAATGTATCGAAACAACTGGATGGTGAGTACTGTGGACGAGTTTCAAGCTTGTTTCCATACTCAAGTGCCCACACCCAATGAATTGTACTTTGAAGTAAAGCAAAGTCGCGCCACTCGCCAAGTGTAACAGCTGTAGTTGTATGGGCGATTGTTATTCCTGGAGAGTAGAATTGGAAAACATTGTGCTTCCCCGTAAACGGATGCACCAAGTATCGCTCCATCCGTTCAATTTTTTGATATAGCTGCTTGGCTTGTGAGTCGTATTTCCAGAAATCGCGCGAGAGTGCTTTTCGCTTCGTTTCATCCTTTATTTTTTCCCGCTCAGGCAAGACCAAGGTTCTCGCAATTTCAAAAGGGATGACATATGAGGCTGCTTTTTCCTTGTCAAAATCAAAGAAATTAATGACCCACCTTGATGGTTTTTGATCGGGCATCGACAAAATGTCACTCCCCCCCAAAAAAGGAAATAGAACATCTTTGTTTCTTGGAGAAGCATTTATTAAACGCTCCGCTTCATCGTGTTCAAGTACAAAACCGATTCCCCTAATATTTGACCCTTGGTACGCTTTTCCAATGTTTGCAGCTAAGCGATATGGTTCTCCGGTAATATTTCCTTGCGCCGTAAGCATTGCTGTTATGCCATTTACAGTGGCGCCGTCCAAAATAAATGCGCCCTCCCATACTCCCCGATACAGCCAAATATTAGAGACGGCAAGGTTTGCTGTGCCGGGCCATTTGTAGCTCTTTACAGCGCGAATAATTGCAAATCCATTGTCGATCAACGGCCCCAAGCAGACTTCACGAGTTTCCCCTTGCGATATGGTGCTAGTAGCCAACATTCCTGTTACACCATGGCGATTTAGCAAACTAGAGAATCTAAGGCAGAAATAACTGCAGAGATCTGCGTTCCCGCGCCTACCTTCTGAAATTGATAAGACCAAAAATTCTCGATAAATTTCGCCGACTGCTCCTGTAATCCTCTTGCCACCCATAAATGGGGGATTTCCAACTACCGCATCAAATCCACCAAATTGAAATACCTCAGGAAATTCAAGTGGCCAATGAAATGGGGCATGATGCGAACTGTTTTTTTTGAAATCGACAGAAAGCGTTGATGCAGCGCGTTGACTGATTATGCCGATGGCATTCAGGTCGCCATCGGCCGCTTGCCCAGCTTGCGCGGCAAGAGATGCAAGTGCACTTTCAAGGGTCTCGACATCTGTCCCTGCGGCAAAAACCTCGCCAATGAACGCGTCGGCAATTCGTTCAGGAACTTCAAGGCGATTGCGCGCATCTTCATCAAGTCGAGCCATAGCCTCAACATCATGTATGTCGCGAATCGGCATCTCGCGCAAACGCTGGCGCAACTCTATTGCTTCGTGAACAGCCATTTCGATGTTCTTGCCAAACAGACGCTGCTGGCCTTTGCTTCCGGGCGTCATTGAGAGTTCAGTGAGCTGATCCAGCCGGTGAATACCTAGCAGGCTGTCGCCACAACGCAGGTTGTGGTCGAGGAAGCCAAAGGGACGCCCCTTGGCCAGCGTCACCAACCAGATTGAGAGCTTGGCGAGCTCGACGGCCAGCGGGTTCAAATCGACACCATACAAGCAACGCTCGGCAATGAGACGGCGTGCGATCACCGTGCGAGCTTCGCTGTCGTGGGGTAGCGGTTCATTGACAGTTCCTGTTTCCAGAACTTCACCATCCACGCTCACGGTTTTGCCCGTAGCCTCGACCTGAGACCACGCCTCGACGAGGCGATCGGACAGCCACCGGCAGGCTTGCACCAGGAATGCACCCGAGCCCATGGCTGGGTCGCAGATCTTGAGGTCGAGCAGTTCGGCGGGAGATTTCAGCGCCCACTGTTCTCGCGGCGTTCCCTCTGCCGGGCCGACATAGGCCACTGGCGTGAGGGTCTCGGCGACGATCGCCTCGGTCAGCGATTTTGGGGTGTAGTGGGTGCCGGTTTCGCGTCGGTCAGAACCGGTGGTTACGATGAAAGCGCCAGCGGGATAGACCAGTGGATAGCCCCATGGATCGGTACGCAGCAGATGTGCATAGGGTTTGACGCGATCGCGCAGCTTGGTGTCGCTCTGGCAAGCAGTCAGCAGGCGATCGGCCAAGGTGTCGTCGACTGGTTTGGCCAGATCATTGCGCACCCGGCTGACAGAACTGCCGGAGCGCTCTTGCAGTAACTCAGCCAATCGCGCGGCACCATCCAAGCGTGCCGAATCCAGCTCGGCCAGTTTGATCCACGGCGTCTTGGCGCTCTTGGTGGCATCCAGTTCCAGCGTGACTTCATCGGTGCGTTTGACGGTGCGTTCGAGCAGACCTTCGTAAACGTAGCCGATCTGTTCGACATCCAGTGCGCGGTAGGACAGCGTGCGGCCCTGGAATTGCTGGATAGCCTCCAGCAACAACAGTACGGTGCGGTTGTCGATGGGCAGCGGTGTGGCCGCATCGGTACGCCAACTTGAGCCCTTGGCCCGACCTTCGAGGAAAGGGAAACGATCCGGATCGAACAGTGATCCGCCCAGCGCGGGGAGACGCAGATTCTCGTGTTCGATGCCGCCGAACACCGCACGGAAGATCGCCAACAGGCGTGACCAGGCGTCCCAGCGGCGCTCGAGGATTTCCTCGGATTCCTTGCGCAATTGCATGCGCAAGGTGGAGAGCGCGTAGTTGGCCTCGTAGCGTTCGTCGCCGATCAGAAGCAGGCCACGCTCCTCGGCGGAGAGCAGGAACACCAAGCGCATCATCACTGTCAGCGCGGCCTCATACAGCTCGGGTTCTTTGACGTCGTGCAGGAGCTCTCGATTGCGGTCCTGGTCGGCTTTGTCGAGGGTCTGGATCAAAACCTCGACGGCGCGGCGTACTTGCTCGCCAAGGGCGTCGGTGACTTCGTCCTGGAACTTCAGGGAGCGATCGAACAGTGCGGGTAGTTGTTCGGATTCGTCGACGAAGAAACGGCGAATGCTGAGCAAGTGCACGAAGGCCTGCAGGGTGATGGGCTCCTGGCTCCAGATGCGGGCATACCAACTGGCAAAGGTGGTAACGGCACCCACCGGGGCATCCACTAGCATCCAGCGCTCGCCGTTAGTTGCCAAGCCGAGCCGACAACCCAGCGAACGGCACAAAGCAACCATGCGATCGGCGGGTGTGGCGGCCCAGCCGTCTTGCTTCAGCGTGGCACCAAGGTCGACATCCTGCGCATAGGTCTGGATCAGCAGCAGTGGCTTTTTGGCGCGTTGCTCATCGATCACGGCAAGATCGGGTGACAGCGTCACGCCGTGTTCAGGCAAGCTGGCTTTGAGGTTGGCGGCGCACCAGTCGGCGCGCTTGAGAACGTCCCCCTTGCCGTCCTCATTGAGTTCGAGACCGCGCGACAGCACTTCGTCGATCCATGCCGCGTGTATCTCGCCGAACTGCGCATCTTCCAGTTCCAGCGCTTCGCGCCATTCCTCGTAGGCTTGGCGCAGACGTTTACGCTTGTTGCCATCAAGCTCTTCCAATCCTTGCGGAAATGCTTCCTTCAGAACGGGAACAGCGAGAAAAGGACCGGAAATCTCAATCAGTGACAGCCAGTCATCATGCACGCTAGGAGCACTCATGCGGCACCTCCCTGAACGGT